>Ga0105055_10003988_pt1 | contig 21928 bp, 26 predicted proteins | sample BON03_FD_78090 | JGI IMG/M metagenome (GOLD analysis project Ga0105055, IMG submission 78090) | Freshwater microbial communities from Lake Bonney liftoff mats and glacier meltwater in Antarctica - BON-03 | ecosystem: Environmental > Aquatic > Freshwater > Ice > Glacier meltwater | place: Lake...
AAAACACACACACACACCCGCCTCAGACTACATACACCCACCCACCCACACACAAACACACCTGCCCACGCACACCCGCCCACGCACGCACACACACATATACACACACAGACACGCACACACGCACAACGTCTGTGTGTGTCTGTGTGTGTCTGTGTGTGTGTTTGTGTGCATCACCAACGTCCGCACTGTCAAATCAATTACATTTGTTTGTTTGTTGTTGTTTCCCAATCATTTTCAAATTTGTTGTAGACAGTCTAACAAAAAAACCGTGCGAACCGTGGTTTTTTTGTTTTTGGACAGTGTCACGGTCAATACAGTAGTGCACACAGAATCTGAGGCTTGCCAAAAACAGTGCACACAAGCACGCATGTATAATCAGCACACAAGAGGAATGGCGACAACCAGACTCAGGAGCCTGGTTGAGAGGGGCAGAAGAAAGGCTTTGTTAGAGACCTTGCACACACACAAAAAAAATGTCAGAAACAAATCGATATTCACGAATCTAAAGAAAGTATTCGAGCACTTAAAGCTTCCAGCAAAGCTAGCACTTAGAGCTTCCAGCAAAGCTACTAGACTATTTGTTACGAAGTAAAAAAAGCAACATCAATCAAAAACCGCAGCCTCGGCAAACAGAACTGATCTGGACAATGCCGTGGGGTTCCTGGATAGAGCTCGAAGAGGATGTGCACTGTAAGGAGTGGGAATGCATAATTGAAAAATGTACAGAGGAGAAAGCGAACACCACAATGCATCAAATCTATGGTCAGCATGCAACACTCAGCATTAATTTCAAGCCAGGAGACTGGGACCGGGTACAAGCTTGCATATTGAAAGCAGGATCAGATTGGCATCAAGCAGAAACCGCAGAGGATCCGCAGAAGATAAGCAAGTTCGCAACAGGGTCACTGAGGAGCAGTCACAGCGCACCGCATCATGTGGATACTCTCGGGTCGATCAGCGGTCGAGCAAATGCGACAGTGGCAGCAAGCGTTGCAAGCTGAGCAGATTATGGACGCTGAGCCCAAGAGGGTCTCCCCACACTCAGCATTTCTAATCACCGAAACAAAGGAAGGAGGCATGATGGTTTTTACAACAACACAAGTCACACAAATGCATGTAGTGAAACGTCGCAAGACGGACAAGAAAGCGCTAAACAGATCCTTTGGAGTAAAGGCCAGTGAGGGTCCGTGGCTGGGAGAAGAGCGTGAGAAAGTATGGGGAAAGTACTATGAAGTACTGGGTTACTCGCCCTTTCAACATGTGGTAACGATCAGTGTAGAAGCAAAGACCTCTGTGTGCCAACGTCCACTGCCTTGTCCTCCACTAGTCCTTCTTCCCCTTTGCTCGCCCCTTTCATTTCTTCGGATCCCAGGTGCCAGGAGTGGAATCACCATGCTCACCACTGCACCAGGTGCGAGATGGCGTCTCCCCAAGTAGAGGCAATGCAAGCAAGACACGGGCTCTTCTGCCTCAAGCGACTGTTTAGCAGAATAGATGAGAGTTTGTCGCCTTCTGTCAAAAATTCTGGCAGTTTACAAACTTCACACATAATAAGAACGAGATACACATCCTGCCTTTGATGGTGAAATAAATGATTGACACTGATGAAACAGCACAGCATCAACCAGGCCGCTTGAGAGGAGAACTCACCACCCAGGAGATTGCGAAATATGTCGCAATGTCTTTGAAACCAGATAAAAGCACAGGTCCAGACAGATACCTTAATGCACTCACAAAAACAATGACGAATGTGGGTGAATGAAACTTTGAAAGAAGATACAAGTCGACAGCGAGCAACGATGAAAAGCACCATTTTGCAGCTTCACAAAGGTAGCGGAGGCACGAATAAACCATCGGACCAACGACCAACAGTTTTGCTAAACAGCGTTTACTGCTGAACTATATCATCAATAAACGGTTGGAAAAAATTGTCAAACCAGCTAACATCTTTGAACCAAGACAAGGTGGAGGCAGGCAAGGATGTTGCGTTGGCATTAACATGCAAAAGGTGCACTTCATCCAACAGGAAGCTCGGAGACAGGGCAGGAGAGTTTATTGAGTCGACATTGGCTTTAAAAACGCCTTCAACGCCATGTCTCAAGCAGCGCTCTGGCAGTTCAAAATTCCAGATGTTGACTGATTTGAGCAGATATATGGAGGCGCCACGATTAGGCTGGCCCCAGACAACGAGGAAAGTGCAACAATCACCTTCAACACAGATATAGCGCAAGGTAGTATCAAATATGAATAAGGTTATTAGTCACGGGCTGCAGATCGGCAAGGATCAGAAAGGAGACAACCAGCGACATGAGAACGGTTATCAATTCAACGATATAGGGTTCATCGATGACATCTCAATCATTGCTGACACACCAGAGGGCAGGCAAAAGCTGCTAAACGTTGTGCAGGAGTTTACGGCCTGGTGTGGAATGCAAATCAATGTGAAGAAAACGTATTTGTTGGTAATAGATAATTATAAAAAGCGTAGAGAGCAAGAGCCAGCGCTGCCATGGACTCTGGCAATCTATGGAGAAACTCTTCAAGCGATAAATCTCGATGACGTGTGTCGATATCTAGGATATTGGGGTACAGGAAACGGCGATATGAGAGCAACCAAGGAAGTGGTCACGCAAAAGATCATTGCAGCACGTGACCTGATCAAATGCCATCCTCTCACACCAGAGCTAGCAACTGAATTGTTCACAAGCAAAGGTATGGGAGTCTTGCACTTCTCAGCGGCACTCATTGAGTGGTCTGAAAGTGAATTGAACGACGTGAAACGATTGTGCGTCCAGGCCTACAAGAACGCTTGGCACTTGCCACAGTCAACAGCAAGTGCTCTCCTTATCTTTCCGAAAACACGCAGTAACGAAAGCACACTGCCCATGGCAGTACTGATACAGGAGTTATTGCTGCATGCCGAGAGATGCATGCGACATGAGGATGTGGTTCAAAAAATCCTGCTGGCAGGGTTAAACAACTCTTTAGACGAGTGGTGATGCGACTCTTTTGCTGAACATATTGAGGAAATGGAACTATGCAAGTGGGATGACGCAACGACAGACTTTTGGTCGAGACTAGCAAAAGCAACATTTCAGTCACATGGGCAGAGCAGTTGGACAGCAGACTAGCATCAGTGCAAACCACTAGAAAAATGAGCTGGGCTGCAGCAACTAGATCCATTAGGGAATCAGAGGGTCGCGCCTAGATACGGATTCAGAGGTACGGGGTCTCGATCAAACAACATGGTAGCTGATGTGGGCGGGAGAAGCAGCCATACGAAAGAGCATTCCCACTCTAAGGCAAAAGTATTTCCGACTTGCCTAGGATTCAGAAGAGTTATGGAGAGAAAGCATTAGTGGTGATACCACCTGTAATGAGGATATGTGCAACGTCGAACGGCGAGCAAAGAGTTCAGGTATTAATCAGTGGGTAAAACAAACGTACTATAGGCCGGCCAAAGCTTAAATAATTAATTAATTGATTAATGAATTAATGAATTAATGAATTAATTAATTAATTAATTAATGAATTAATCAATCCATTAATCAATTAATTAATTAATCAATTAATTAATTAAAAGAAGAAGATTCTGAGCTGTGATTCATGGAAAATAAATTTTCTACTGCATTATCAGGACAGAGTACCCATGAAGACTTAGTTAAAAAATCCGGCCTGCGGCGCATTTCGTTTGATAAGTCTTGCCTGCGGCGCATTTTGTTTCATTAAAAATCTGGCCTGCAGCGCATTCTTTCGATAAAAAATCCTCTTCTTAATCATTCGGGGATGCATTTCATTTCAAGTTTTTTATTCTGTCTACCAATTTATTAGTAGTGAAAATGATTTGAACTTCAATACTGAGTGATCACAACGACGTGATCACAACGACGTTGACTCAATCCGAGTCTCGGCCGGCGTGACCATGACAGAAGAGAGCAAACAACAAACGTGGACAAAACAGAGTCTCCCTCAAAGGTATTTATGTGTGGGGTGTCCAATCAAACGTGACCAAGCAATCAGATCACTATGTTTGAAAGGACACGTCAGAGTGCGTGGCTCGACGCTGTGACGACACCATTGACAAGAAGCGAGTGAATTCTTCTGTACCAAAACATCTCTTTTTGGAGAGAAATGAGCAACCAAAATATCGCCCAAAATCCCCAGAAATGCTCTTCCCGACGCGCTACTATGTCATTTTTTCAAAATTTCGCGGCTGACGCCGCAAAAAAAACCACGCTTCGTGCATTTTTTTAAAACCGCGCTTCGTGCGGTTTTAATTAATTGATTAATTCGAATTAATTCGGGCCAAAGATGCTGAGAAGTTGTTTTATTCACTGGTATTAATTCCGGTAGTACTGTTACAGAAACAGCGACAGCTTATGCAACAGTACTTTGAACTAGTGGATTGGCAAGGACTCAAGCTGCTGTCGCACGAGAGGAGACAAAGAGATAGTTTGAAAAGTTTTGAACGCTCAGTCGAAGTGTGGAAAGACTGGATGCGTGTCAGATAGTAAAAAAGAACTCGCAACAATTGGTGAAGAGCTGCCTCCAGCGGAATCGTTGCCAGCCAAGTGCAAGGAACAGAGTCCGGATCCAACAAAGAGGGATGCAAGCAGAGAGGATTTCGGTCGAAGAGCGCTAGCAGGAGGCAACATGTGGGAGTCGTTGTCATGATTGCTGACACTTTTGGAAAGTTTCGACAAGAAAAATCCAGAGATTGGGACAGACAGTGTGGCAAGGCAGATGCATCAAAAGATGGTGCAGCACTACTGGGTCAACATAGTCAAGCAACAGGTCACGGGGGGGGAGTGTCCCACACTCAGAGACACGTTAATTCAGCCAATGGAGGCGGCTTTGAATCCAACCACGTTTCTGACACAGGCACAGGCACTGTTAGGCAAAGCGATTGGCGGGCATACAACGCAACAAAACGCAGAGGTCAAGAGTATCATCAACAAGGATCATCACGTGGCGCCCAAACGGATGCCACTTGACGCGCACTTAGTGGTGAACACACACAACATGGAGGGGCATTTTGTAGAATCAGTGAAGAATGCACGGTGGTCGATGAGCCCACGAGAGGCGGAGGATGGAATCGAAAGCATACTTGAGTTTCAGGTCCAGATCAAAGAACACAACCTGCGAGAGTATGAGGGCAACTGGCAAAAATCTCAAAATTGGACAGATGAAAAGCTTGCGACAAAACTCACGAAGAAGGACCAGCAACCGGTCTGGTCACTGCCAGCCAGGTGGTGGCCTGACACGTTGCCGGAATTTGAAAGTGAAGGGTGGTGGCAAAGACCACAAATGCGAGCAAAGTGTAGGCATTGTCGCTGTGGCGTCGTAGAGAAATCTAGTCTTAGAAGTAACAAGTGTCATGGGTGTGAGAGGCAAATGCAGACCAAAGGTGAAAGACTAGACGGCAAAGTTTTCACCAATGCCGATCCGCGATATACAGGGAAATCAATGACTCGGATACGCAAGGAGGTGACACGACAATACTGATGCAGCAGGTAAGAGAAGTCATGACGGTCAATCAAGCTTGAAAAGCTAGATTTGGAATGGAGCAAAGACGATGACACCAAGACGCAGTGCAACCGGTTGAACACCAGTCCACTTCACCGAGAACATGCGTCCAACAAGAATGGTCCAGCACTGGTGAAACAGCGGATGCAGTGAAAAGTGCCTTCCAAACCGCTGGCCGTTGATGACCCTCTGCTTCTGCCGGAACAAGAAGTGCATGCAGAAATCGGCATAAATTGGGTTTTAGATCAAGACACACCGTCACACCCAGAAGAAAAGTATGTCAGAATTCTAGCAGAGTCATTACTCTGGGAAGAACGCCTTGGTAAAACCACAATAAGAACTACAGAAGGCCTCACTACATGCATGGAGCCACACAGAGGGTGGACAATCGCGAGAAGCAGTTGGATTTTTTTATAAAAACGATGGTTGGACCGAGAACAAATGCTGATCACGATCATCAAATAGGAAACTAAGCGCACGGATGAAAAGGAACAAGCTGGGTTCAGATCACCAACTTGGTCAATACTACGAGCACTGCAAAAGATCAACAAATCCAGGGGAATTGAAGGCGAAGCGATAATGTCAGCCCTTCTGTTCTTTCATTCGGCAGGACGAGGGGACCTCAAGTTCTGGGGAAAGGATGATGGACCTACCGTGGTACTATGGGAAAGTTTTTCGAAATCTGAACAGAAGCAGAGTTCGAAAAAGATGAGCGAGTCGAAAGATTGGGTAGTTTGGTGCAGGTCGAGAAAAAAAGACGAAGAGCAATGCCCGTTAGAAGCCAATGGAAAAGAAATCTTCTCAAACCGCAGTAAGCAAACAAAAGCCAAAGCAGGAAAAAAGATGGATAAGAAAGGAGGCAAAGTGCAATCAATGCGCTGGAAAGCGTGGTTGCGACAGGGCAACATCAAATGCGCAGTGAGCGAAGAGTATGCTTCGTGCTGGGTTCACCAAGACTGCCATGTGGTAGACGAGCAAAAAGCAGCTTTGAAGAAAGCAGCTGGAGTATCAGGGAAAAAAGACGAATGCCAAGTGCGATTGAAAGGGAGAGAACGCGATTACTGGATGGGCACAGAGATAGGCATGCTAGGAGGCTATGGGTTTCAGGGCCAATTAGCGGCAAGTGACGGTTCAGACAAAAAGGGCAAAATGGGAGCAGAATTGAGTGATTGATGTTGCTCTTATTATTTCGTAAGAATTAGTCGAGTAGCTTTGCTGGAAGCTCTGTATGCTCGAATCCTTTTCTTTAGATTCGTGAATATCGTTTTTTTCTGACATTTCTTTTTCTTTTTTCCCTTTTTTTTTCCCTGTTGTGTGTGTGTGCAAAGCCTTTGTCTCTAACAAAAGCCTTTCTTCCGCCCCTCTTAACCAGGTTCCTGTGCCTGGTTGTTGCTATTTCTGGTGTGTGATGATTATGCAAGTGTGTTTGTGTGTGTGTGCCTCTCACGGTATGTGCATTTGAAAATGTGTGGGTAGAGTGATAAATATTTAGCAGATATAAGCAAAACCGTGACGATGTCACGTACAGTATTCACATAGAAAACAGAAATAGATGATCATAGTGACGTGAAACAAGCAGTGAAGTGGCAAGTTTTTAGACACGTTATAGAATGCCATACGAATAAGTAAAATACAATAAATGTGTCCATCTTCCAGACTCTGGACGGGGATCTTGGATTGTGGTTACCAGTTTACCATTTTGAGTCCACCATCGTTCAATGGGTCCCAGCTATGACGCTCTATAAGCGTGCGTTCCTCTCTCTATCTCCTCACACGTGCACATTGTGACCTATGTTCTCCCTCGATCCCTCTGTAGTTGGCCTTGCACCTCCTTGCACCTGCTGGAGGAAGGACACAATCATCCAATTATGCGATTCTCATACCTGTGTCACATGATCGGCGAAGAGCTTGTCTTTTTTTCCTTCTTGTACATCAAGCTTTTTGAGCTTGGTGTAGAATTTGCTTTCAACAACCGATCCGCGGTTACCCACCACAAATTGATCTTCTCAAATTTCCACTTTGGAGCAGCAGCTTTGAGCGCACCGATGATGCTTTTGTGCTGCTCATTTGCTTCTGCATCTTTCACCTCTAGGAACCCCTCGTCCCTGTCTGTCGACAGTTTGAATTCTAAAATATGTACGATCTGCAGAGCCTCATTGATTGCAACCCCATCCGGTCGTCTGTCCCAGAAACGATTTTCGAAGAAAGACCCTGGATCGAGGTTGTACCGTGCCTCTTGACTTTTTTTGACTGGTATATAATATCTTGAGAAGAAAAAAGAAAAAGTAGCATTGCAGAGTGGGACGAGAGGAAGAGGGCTCCAGCTCAAATCGGCCTGAATTGGCAGCTTTGATTTTGGCGCTTTGTGACACGCCGATAGAGGAGCCATTGCTGTATTGGTGTGACAATCAGTCATTGTTGAAGGCAGTCAATACGTGGATTGGTGAAGGTGGAAAGGCAACTTTGGTGGGGGCAGCTGATGCGGATATTCTAGCAGCAGCCATCGAGATACTACGAAAGAGGATTGCAGCAGGGACAACAACCTTCCTGGTCAAAGTAAAAGCGCATCGAGGAGAACCAGCGCATGAGGGAGCCGACATTGTGTCGGATGAGGCTATTTCAGATCCGATGGTAGGCAAAGAGCGGTGCCAACGGACGAGTCGAGCAGTCTTCACGTGGAAAAACCTGTGCCGTAAAGCAAGGAAAGTAACTTATCAAGATCGTCATTCGACATTTAATAATAGCGTCAGAGATGAAATTCGAAGAGGGGCAGCAGAGAATGAGGTGCAAAAACATGAAGAGAGGCTTACAGGTGCTTGGAGACAAATGAACACACTCAGGTGACGATATGAAAGATGGTGCAAAGGTGATGACATAGAGGACTGCACACACAAGCATCATGGCGTATCAAAGCATGGTGAAGGTCTTGAAGCAGAACACTTGGATTCATGACAGAAAATTCTTGAAATCATGTGTGCAAGCTAGGGCAGAGCAAGTCAATATCAATCACCCTACATATGGCACGTGGACAGCAGACTTCAGGTTACGGAAAAATGAAAGCAGAGCGTTCTTAGGAAAGTATTTGAACGACCCGCGCGTCCCTTGGAGTCATAGAAGGCGAGAAATGACGGCAATTGCAGGGATCGTTCCAGTAGCCAAATGGCTTGCAAAAATCGAACAATCAGATGTAGGCTGCAGATTATGCAAAAGGGCACGAGAACACAACGGTGCGAGCGCTGAAAATTTGCTGGAAGAGATGTATGGGCACACCAACAGTGTCTTCTCCGATGGAATTGCGACAACCGTCACGGCTGCCTACCACTTCATCTGGAGACATATGTATGCCAGCATGCAAGCTGCACAAACACTAGCAAGTAAGCTCAGGTTTGTCACATCTGATGAAGAGAGTAGTATGAACACGTTGTGGCAGGAGGAAGAGTTTGAGCAGATATGCAGACGAGAATTGCTGACAGAAAAGGCAGTAGAAATTGAAAAAGCGATCTCTGTGAAAGAGCACGAAAGGGAACGCCATGATTTCGACCCGACAATGTTTTACGAAAATCTTTTTTGGAATGGAGGCCGGATGGCATAGTGATTAACAAGAATCATCAAACACTGTACATCCTAGAGTTTAAACGGTCATCTGACAGAAATGAGGATTTTCTGAGGGTAAGGGAAGATGAGGCTAATGAGCAACACAAAAGCATCATCGAGGATGTATATATATATATATAGCTGCTGATGTATATATATATATATAGCTGCTGAAGAAAGGTGAAGACGGGGCAAAGCTTGAGTAAATTGTGATAGAGTCTGACCAGATGAAAGTCGTGATTCCTTAGGATTGTGACTCGTAAGGAGCGACTCGAATCATAGAGCACTCTCATAGGAAACAATGTTTATGTGAACAGATTTATCTCAAAGTGACGATAATGTCGCAAGGCAACATCAGAGGTCCCGTGTAGGACACAGGGATTATCTCAGGACAAAAAAAATGTGCGTCCTCTCACAACACCATTTTATGTGAGCACGATTGTGGACTAGAGCATGATGGTTCACGAATATAGATGGTAGGGAAAGATTGAATATATGCAAATAGGAATGTATCTACGTACGTACTTAGGTACGTATAGAATTCCAGCGACAAGAAATTCATATCTGTGTTTATGTATGGGAATACATACATATATACATATATATATATGTATATAAATATATGATAGACGAAATACACAAAACATCTCAGGGTCCGTGAGACAGGCAATTTTCAATAGTGTACTTGAGAACACGATAGTAACATTTCAGAGAAAGAGAGCGGAAATCAATGCATCTGCGACTTTCATCTCAAAGATTAATGAAGGTACAGCGTAATACGTACTCTGCCCAAACTATGAGTTAGTGATGGATATATTTCATTATGTGAGTGAATATGTCTATTTATATCATTATACGTATATATATGAGCATATGCACTCAACGACATGTATATACAGAGGTAGCGGAAAGGTTAGACACAACACAGATTAGAAAAGTGATGGTACAATCTAACTTGGGGCCCGAGACGAAACACGGGGGTAGAGTAGGACAAAGCGGCAGTCTCATACACCGTGTCAGAATCAGCGGGGATAATGGAGCACAGGGCTCGGGACGATTCTCATACTCCATACGAGTCAGCGGGGATGATAGAGTCTGACCAGATGAGGGTCGTAACTCCTTCAGGATTGTGACTCGTAAGGAGCGACTCGAATCATAGACTCATATTAGAGTTCTCTTATAGGGAACAATGTTTATGGGAATAAAATTATTTCAAAGTGACGATGATGTCGCATGGCATGATCAGAGGTCCCGTGTAGGACACAAGGATTATCTCAAGATGATTAAACCAATTGCATTACACACAGAAGGCACAGCACAAGTATCAGAATGGTTCAATGTTTCTGATACTGCCAAGAAACTGTACTAAGGTTAAAGGAATAGTGGAATCGCTGTGGTGATAACGACCAAATTGAAAACAGGGACTTGAAGCTGAATTTCATTTCTATCAGAAAAGCAAAGGCAGAAGAGGAAAGGGCAAAAAAATATACACAGATTCAAAAATCGGATTTCCGTGATTCAGGAAAAGTGAAACGATTGAGACAAATTGTGGCAGAGATGGTCCAAGACTCAAAAGCAACAACTTGAGAAGGGGTTGCAGGCTGCAAGATAGAGGCGAAGTGCAAGGGCGGAGTGAGAGCTGACAGCATGTCGTCGCTCATCGCGGTGGGAGAGAGGCCCGGCTCGCTCGGGTGGGATTCGAGAACATGATGCGTTCTTTTGTCTGAAATAAGGGGCCCAGCAGGGACTGGGCGTGGTGGCGTCTTTATGGCTGGGGGGCGGGAAGGCCAAAGCGCAAGGAAGGGTAATGGGGCGAGGGGCCATGGCTTGCCATCACCACCATGTTTTGTTTAGATTTTGCTTATGAATTTCGGCTTTCTGACTCGTTGAGGAAGGTTGCTAGCGAACATCCGTTCTGTGTACTCATATACATGAATTCTTATATATTTCACATTTGCTTCATTTTATGTATTTCTTTTAAAAACATATCTAATATTTGATTTTATATGCTTGACGTTATGATTGGCCGACACACATGGAATTGCCAAACATGCACGCACATACATACGAAGATACACACATACACACACACACAGGGGACAAAGCAGAAAAAGTATAGGGGAAAAGGAAGGGGGGGGAAAAGAGGGAGGGGTCAGGGGAGAAAGAAAGAAAAGGAAAAAAAGGACAAAAAGAAAAAGAGGAACAAAAAAAGAGGGAAAAGAGAGAAAGGAGGGGGGGGGCAGGAAAAGAAAGGAAAAGAAAGAGGGAGGGGGGTGGGTTTAGGGGGGTAGAGGAGCGTGGGTACTGAGGAGGGTAGGACCTCATACTAATAACGCTAGATCGACATGAATGTTTTCTGTTTTTCATCACCTGCAAAAGGACGAACAACGCAAACAACGCCACTCACTATGTGAAGCTAATTAAGAAAGGACAAGAGAGTTCCAACCTCAATTACTACATTATTTCTCGAAGAGTGATAATGACAGCAATCATCGTCCAGCGAAGTAATTGAGGTGAAGGATGAGGATCCGGCCACCTCAAGTTGTCTGGGGGAGGACAGGGTGAGAGGGTACGCCGGCGATTCTGAGAAAGAAACGTGGGTGCGTGCCCCCTTCAAGTTTGCTCGCGTAAGGAAACCACGGGACCGTAACTACGATTCCCCAATATCGGGTCATAAAACAAAGCAACACAGTTCCGGGCTCAACCAAAAAAAAACTCCTAGAAAAAAAAACCTGCCTTGACGAATACGGTCTGCAGCGGGTTCACCAGCAGCTTTTGGGCAGCTAGTACTGCGAATACTCCTAGACGAGTCTGAATTCGTCAACATCCTGGCCAGAAGGACCCGATGATTGGTTCTGCTCTGTTGCGGAGAAAACAGGTTCATTTGCTTCCTCAGTCATATTGCACGCTTCATTACGATAATGAAGTGGGAAAGGGTTGTCTGTGGATCCTCGACCTCTCTGGCGCAGGTACTTCTCCTTCGGTTCTTTTTTTTTAAACTAAACAAGTGTTGCTTTGCTTAGTCGTGGGAGGTGGAGGATTTCGCAGACCTTAGGACCACAGTACCCAAGAAATCTTACCATCACATAAGACCTTCACCAATGAGGCCAAACGAACTTTGGACTCGCTCAGACAACGGCCTTGGAGCCACCAGAGTAAAAGCCCTTGGTCGTCAACGGGGGAGTTGTGGGTCCGTTCGAAGAGGAAGAGGAGGGGACAGGTGTAGACAGCGACGTACCTAAGGTGCAGGGTGAGGATCCAGCCCATTGGTCCTGGCAAAATTTGATGAGAAGTAAGCACTTTTACTGCACGCAGCGCAGTGCCCCGCGCGGGGCGACCCGCGGAGCGCATTACGTTTTGGGGAAGGTACATTAACAGCGACCAGGAGAGAGTGCTTCCGGTCATTCAAGTTTGGGTGGCATATTTCATGTTTTGATTTGTACCATTAGCTCCAAACTAGCGTGTATTTCTCATTTGTACCCATTTTGAGTGAGCCGGGGTTGATATCCACCGGTGTTCTGAGGAGGGGTTCGACACCCGCTGGATTCCAGAAGCTTTTGTGCGGCTTAGTCTTGCAACGGTCCGGGGCAGTTTCTTGAGCCTACGTGACCGTGACTCAATTGGATTGCTAGCTGTGTGGCGGCATAACAAACCAAAACCAATACCAAAACTCATCGGATGCACACTATCTGCCTAGTCAACATCATGATAAACTAAAAAATAGTGTATTGGAAAAACAACAGTTTTTCCAGTGGTAGACGGTTGCTGAATCTAGAATGATGGTGTTTGAATACTACTCTGCCCCCAACCCCATAGATAGTCGTACTTCATCAGGGTAGGGCGTGCACAAGTATTCTATCAAGTAATAGGACTTAGTCCTAAAGTCCTAAAAGCTTACTTGGAAGTCATGAACCATTTTTTTTAATTTGAGTATGTATATCTGTCAGACCTTCGCTTGAGAAGCCCGTTCCCGAAAAGATGAGACCCGAAATAATCGACGAAATCGAAATCGAAATCCTCGATTGATATCACAAGTCTCTTTTCAAAATGCTGGTTTGAAAAGACACCTGAATCTTGATCATTGAGGATTTCGATTTCCATTCTGATGACCATTTCGAGTCTCATCTTTTCGGAATGGGCCTTCTTTCTTTTTTTCTTTCTTGGGTGGCAAAGACCCAACTTAACCACTGGACTACGCGATTAATCACGAAGGACCCAAGATACTGTCGTATCATGGATGTAAGTAAGTCCCAAAAATACGGCCGCCTGCCCAGCGGTCGCGTGACCGATAGGACGCATTGCACATTTTCAATACATTGAGGTTATTGAGTTTTTTCAATGCCACCTTTCAGAGTCTTTCCGCTGTGACCTGGATTGTCTTTGAGAATAAAGTTTTTATTGTCATTTTGGACTTCGTAAAACCGGCAGACCACTGACGGGCTCACGCCTGCTTGGAGCACCGTTCGGCAGTACCCAAAAAAACGAACGACCAGATACTGTAAGACGGTACTCTCTGGGAACACGCTGCATCTTAATTATTTTGTGCGGGCTTTGAAAGCGTGATGTAAATTGGGACATAGTGAGTCCGCAGAGGCCGCCGTCGGACGTTCGCAGGTATAGTTACCTACCCGAGCGGTTGTTGACTTGTCTAGCTACTTAGTTCAGATAATGTAAAGAGTTCGAGGACCTTCTCAAATCTTTGGCCACGCGCGGCAACCTACTGCCCCAAGGTGCGGTACCCCTACCCCGTTTGATATGATTTTGCTAGGCCAAGTACACGACAGCGTGTACTTGGCGTTTGTTGCGCCTGAATACGTATCACGTCACGGTACCGACAGCCAATCTCAGGTGTGTCCCTTTGTGTACCTGCCACCATATTAGTTTTGCATTCCAAACAAGACAACTTGATGACAACTTGATGACCTGGGCTACTTCGAGCCCAGGTAGGCGAAGTAAGGATTGTCGGGTTTTATAACAACAAACAAACAAACAAACAAAGCTGCAAGCAAATACACCCCGGTGTTCATGTGTCCAAGATCCATTGCGAGAGTGCCGTTGATTCGTGCCAGAAACTTCACGGTCACCTTACTACTACGCACCACTCGTATGCATTCTCAACTTCTCGGGAACTGGGTTAGTGGTGTGGCGGCTTTATAAACAAACAACTTCATAGTGACACACAAACATAGTCCAGTGATTAAGCCTGAGTTTGGTCTTCGCCATACTTTATATCACATCTTCATCTCAATCCACCCCTCACCAAAGAGCGTTCGTCTGTGGAGCGTGCACAGGCACATCACTGGTTAGTGTCTGGTTGGTCGCACCCTTAAATTCACTCTTCAAGGTACGCTACCGTGAACATGAGATAAGAGGCGAATCACGACCGGTCTTGGCGCGCTACGGCAGATCTTGTTCGTGGACGTGTCTCCTCCCGCGTCTCTGCTTGCCTGCTCGCTCTGTCTCGAGATTCTGCCATTCTGGGATGCTTGCTCTCGTTCGATTGGACCTCCCGGTATCGGGGGGGCTCGTTGAAGATGATCACCACGCAAGGAGTCGTGAAGACGGCGTCTTCCGCCACCTTGTGACCGTGACCGTCCACGTAACTTTCTTGTATCGATTCCGCCACACCTTCTATCCGTGCGCGCCCCTCCACATCTGCCACGTATGGGGGTCTGCGTGACTGACTGGCCCAAATTCGGCACAGGTTGTATTCCCTCAGATGTTGGAGATTATATGCGACTGGTGATCGCTGTATGCCCGGCATACGGTGCAAAAACTTGGCCTGATTGCCCCTCTGTGCCAGGCTTCTAATTTTCCTGTTTTTGACTGGTTGTCCACCAGCCTCAAATATCTTACCCAGAGCGCAAACATATTGAGTGTCGCCACTCAGATGGACCTGTCCTTCCAATGCGGGGCAGCTGTTGGGATGTTCTCTTCCGAGAAGCATGGCATGCGAATTTGGGCTCTCCGCACTTGATGGAAATGGTTGTGGGCAGCCACTGTATCTCCTGATTGGTGCCTCTCGAAAATGTGCGGGCGGGTCCCGTGAGCACAGCGACTGCTCTCGACGGACCCACGCGCCGTCATGATCAATCTTGCTTCGGCCTTTTGCATTCCGTTGACGGTGGTGTTGTCTCGGTTGCAGCCGCAGCCGGCGTGCCCGACGTCAATGTATGATTGCCAACAATGGACCGACCGTTGCCCGTAACCCGATAGAAAGTTTGCATTTTGTTAGGCCCACGTCTGTATGATCTGCTGCTCGTGGCGCCCCGGGGTGTGAGTGTCCACGTGTTGTGGCCGCTAGGCGACGTTGCCCCTGCAATTAGCAATTCTTCGCTCGCCTGGGTTGTGTGCTGCCCTGCATCCCCATCCGCCATCCTGTTCTGCACTCCCTCCTCCCCCTGGCTCATAATCTCGTGTTACATGGCAAGGTGCCCTCTCGCCTTGGTGCCTTGTTGGTCACAAGCATCCACCTCTTCGATAGGTGTACTATGCGATTGGTAATCCCTGCTGTATGCTGCCTCCAATTGCGGCGTCTCTGCCATTGTGCTTGCCGATGGCGGAAGGCACCTGTTGGCGTGTGTGTTTGTATTTTTACGTCGAAATCAGCATGGTCGGTGCATCGCTATCAGCACAGCTCTTGTATGTGGTCACAATTTGGAAACTTCCAAAAGTCATATTTTAGATCATATATCACATATTTACAACAATTTTTGAACATATAACGCATGTTTTGGGATTTTGAGTACTTGTGTATAGCATTTGGTGCTCTGCGAAATCTTAGATCAATCATCTGGTAAATAATCTGATACTCGTCAAAAAAAAATTAGCTTGGAAAAATGTACTGCTCAAACATATTTGGGTGCGTGTATTGTATGTTTTATAGCAATTTTCTAAGATATATTGTATGTGTTGGATTTTGAGTATGTGCGCGGAGCATCCACAGCTGTCGAGCATCGCGTACTCTGTGTGTTCCCAAATAAATATTGTTTGCAAAGGAAAAAATACAGTTCCGAGAAATCCATATCTCAAGTGTTGATAGAGCGCGCGTGTCCATATATGAACGCTCAAGCCCGTGCGCGCTGACTCACCCGACACCAGCGGGGGAGACAAAGGTGGCATCAGCATGTGGGGCACCGCTATTAGCGAGGATGCTGGCCAATGTGTCGTGGGGAGACACTGACAGAGTCTGTATCTCCTCCTCCGCAAGTGTAACGTCTGGTCCTTCCTGTGTTGGTTCTGCTTCGCCTACACACATAGACGCATCGATATAACCACGGACACAGGCACAGGCACAGGCACAGGCACGGACGCCGACATGGATTCAGATAACAGTACAATCCGCAGAAAATACACGTCGCATGTTCATCAATCAATGTCTGTATGTATGATTGATAAACAGTGCTGGCATGCGGGTTATCACCGCTATTGGTGATGCTGGATAAGCTGACGTTGATGCCCAGTAGAGCCCCCACCTCCCCATCGTCAGCACCTGCGAGTGCATGCAAGTATGCGGGGGCTGTGTGCGTGGTGACGACGGGGGTGCTGGCCTGCGGGGTATCACCGCTAGAGGAGATGCTGTGTAAGTTGACGTTGGTGCCCAGTAGAGCCCGCATCTCCTGATCGTAAGCATCTGAGAGTGCATGCAACTGTGTGTTGTGTACGTCATTCACTGGTCAATATATGCAGTGCAGCGCCCGTTCTGATTCGTGCTTGTTTTCTGTCACTGACACCCATGCACGCATCGATACAGGCATAGGCTTTGACACACGCATAGGCTCACACATGGACATAGACTCACACATAGGCATACACGCACAACCACACATCCACACACAATCACACACACACACCACCCACACCCACACAAACTGTTCTGTATTCAATTACGCGGAATAATCATACCACAATTGTTGGCACGCTGGTCTATGGCATATTCCCGCGCCTCTTGTGTGCTTGCACGGGCGGCCACGGCCGCCGTATGCTCGTCCACCACCGTGGTCGCAGCCGCACGCTCGTCCGTCGCCCCTGCGTCTTGGATATTTTTAATGTGCTTCTTGTAGCTGTCCCGGCAGCTCCGGATCAACGCATGCGGATCATGTCGGTGTAGTTCTTCGAATCGAACAAACGGTGGTTTCGGCGGATAAACAAGTGTTTCTTCACCCCGGTCGTGCCCTCCCTGCATGATGACCCCACACTACAACATGGGTACCTGGTGTACCATAGACACACATGCTTCGTTTATCCCCCCGGAGGACCACCAAGACACGGAAAAGGTCGTACTGAATTCGCAGGCAGCTGGGCTCAAGTGGACGATGGACTTCACCAGAGATGAGACAGACAGAGGGGATGGCTCGGGCCTCGAATTTGAGTGTAAACTCAACACTCCCTCGCTGGCAAGGCTGCATCAACTCAAGAAACTCGGGTGTACCAACATAATGGCTCTACAAAAAACACTGCTTGACAAACAGGATCTGTTACAAATGGATGCTGGCGGCTTCGTGGATGAAGCTTACCACACAAATAGAGGGGGGTGGTGGGTCAGAGTCAGAGCCGAGGAGTGCTCCAGGCTGTGCATCCAATGCGAAAGAACATGGTCGGCCACACAAGTCGATCCAGAAGGATGGTGCGCCCCGTGCAGAAAGGATGAACCCGAAAACGCAGGTAGGAATGACATTGCCACAGCCCGGCATATTGGCCTACTAGTGCGCTCGGCCCTACTGGAAGAACTCAATCTAATGGCAGCTGGTGGGCATGTAAAGGAACTTGTCATGACAATCCCTTTCTTGCGGGCCTGCATAACCAATATGATCGCAGACCTGGAGAGGAAACCCATTTCTGACGGTAACAAGAGAACGGCATTGGCAATTCCCGAAGCCCCGAGGGGGTCGAGGGTATATACTGGGAAGGCACGCAAGCGGGCCTCATGGGCATCCCCCGCTTCCCGGGCCTGATATACGCAATAGATGGCTCGCAAGAAAAGGGCAATATGGGAGCTTCTACAGACACGAAGGCGAAACAAGAGGCTTCTGCAAAGTGGGTAGAGACGAAGAGGGCTCATGCAGCGGCATGCATCGCTCTGGAGGATGCGATCGCATACGCCGGTAGCAAGAGTCCACTGATCCTGCTTACTGACTCCGAATGTCTTCTGATGGCTATCCAAAAATGGATTGGAGAAGGAATCGATCCGACCATCAAGGAATCCCAAGTCTGCAGCATCGAGGAAGAGAAAACGTGAGGGAGGCATCAGAGGTGGCGATGCACGGCAGGTCGCATTCTTGGCGAGGGCGCAAGACGACAGTCATTCCCGTGTGTGCATCTTGCCCGAGTGCGGAATGTTCTGCACTCCTATATCCAGGGCGGGCGACGGACCAAGGAAGGCCGCGGCGAAGGACACCGTTTGCCTCCGCCACGGGTGCCAGGTCACCAAAAAAACCGTAGACGGTTTCAGCGAGCACATGTGTCGCAGTTGTCACCAAACAGCCACACAGTGCAAGACAGCGATATGCACCTATATCGTTTGCTCACGATCGCAGAAATTTTGCGAGCATCTTCACGCTCAGGAAGATGCGATGAAAACTTCTGCAACGGAAGCTTCTGCGGTGCAAGCTTCTGTTCTCTTTCCCTGAGGGATTGAACCCGTTTTGTTTTTGTGAAATATAATGCGTACATTTAATTAAACGCGTGTTCGACCACAGTGCGATTTCTCCATTCTTGGGCGGCAAGATTCACACCTTAATATGAATTTGGCATGACAAAAAGACCCATCCCCACCGTTCCCCTCCCCACCCCCTCCCCACTGTTCGTTGGCTGGAAAGGAAGGAGAAGAGGATGGGGTGACTGGCAAGCGAGCGAGAGAGACACATCTGAAAACAAGATGGTGCAAGTCGCAAATGGCGGCCCATTCTTGAATCAAGATGGATTAGGTATGGTTTGACTAGCAGACATTTTTCACCTTCAAGGTGCAAAACATGGTCACATGCTTTTACATCAAAATATATGTTCAGCATCACGTGAGCAATATTTGTGTGCACATTGGCCTTGTGCGAAATTTCCGTCTGACTTTCTAGGTAAAGAAACCAAGCCCCGCCTGTGGGTGTATTTTTGAGAAAAATAAAAAAGGGGGGCCCGCCACAACAAACAAAAAGAGAGAATCGCGGGACGACCACGCTCGATCTCACTCCCTCCTTCCTGAGCCAGCCCTGCCACCTGAAATGTGTGCCAGTATCCCACAATGGGGGATACTGGGATGAAGACGACCTCACAGACCCCAAAATACAAGCGTTCTCAAGGTCAGGCCAGATGCGGTCGGCTTCAACATGATAGCCACCGGGGTATGCGCCTTTCTCAAGTATACAAGGCCAATGGACTCCAGAGATGGTGTCTCGGAGCAATTTTACTGGTACACGGGGGCCGACTGGTCCCTAGACTGGTCACAGGATAAAGATCTCGAAAAAGATACCAGATACGCTCGACACCTCGAGTATATCAGATGGGCGTCAAAGAGACAGGGAATGGCCTGGACCACTGCCCAATATAACTTCACAGTGGGAGTCCAAGGCTCCGCTATCGAGACTGCCTGGGAGGACCGGCTTACCAAGCTAGGGGTCAACAACGAAAAGACACGCGACGTCATTCGACAGCAGGCCATTCGTAAGACACTTGACCTCTCAGATGTCATTCTACGACAGTTCCACGTGGACACGCACACGAGCCCCGAATGGGCTTTGCAGGCTCTGTCCAACGAAATCTCCAACACGACCACCAAACGATTTAAACTCTACAGGAAATTTATGGGCCCAATGAGTGGGCTCCAATCTGTACTGCATATGTACAGACCTTGTACATATGCGGTGTATATGATCCGTAGCTAATGTATTATTTAAAACCGCTGGAACGGGCAAATTCAGCCCTTGCTTCCTGGTGTCTCGAGTGCCATGTTGCTGATGGCTTGGTGGCCCCGACCTTCGTGATCAGAAGACGAGACGGAGATGGCAAGGTTGTTTGCAACATTGCGGGCTCACAAAGGCAGCAGCGGCAGCAGGAGCCTATCGTCAGAGGTGATGCAGCAAGGCCTGCGCATGCATGGCCTCTTCAACTTCATGACCTCCTCTTCTGACCTGGTTAGTGGACGTGAGACAGTGGCGGTTTCTCTTGCCTGCCACTCTCCTTCATGTCTGCTATTTATAGGTATGAGCGTGTTTCCGTGCGCTCATGTGCCAGTGTCTATGTATTCATGTATGTGAAATTTTGTGTGTATTTGTCTGCGTACGTGTACGTGTGGATACATAGGTGTGTAATGTTAGTGTGTGTGGTCACATACGCATATCATATACATTGACGGCCTGATGAGTGGCCGTGAGAACGTTGTGATTCCTGTATCCTGTCACCAGTGGAAAGCAGGTAAACATGTGTGTGTATAACTACAACAGGATGTAAGCAATGAAATACAGGTAAATATGACACCCTTCGTGCAATGCGCTGCGAAAAATGAAGGTGCAGGCCAATCCTGAGCCCGGCATCAACCAGTATTGTGCTGGTGTCAAGCCCTACTATTTCAGTATGGATGTTTGTATGTGTTCTGCATTTGTTCATATCCATTCGTGTGTGTATGTGGAACGATCTAGGCCTATTAGAATATTCACAGACCCTGGAAGTGGCACAAACAGCTCATGCTCGGTTCCGTATGTGTACGTGTGTGTACGCGTACGTATCTCCATCTATCCGCATGGATGGAGATAGATCCACGCGATGGCGTGCCCACAGCAGCAGCGGCGGGTATTTGTTGAGGCAGCGCCCGGCATGATCGAGCAGCACAGATTGGAACACGACCGGGTAGGCGTCGCAAAGGGCGGGGGGATCGGAATTTCTGTTGCCTAGCATACCCCGTTGTTGAACCCTGCCTTTCATCCAGGATGCTTATTGGTTTGTTCTTTCGGTTTTATGAAACCACGCAAGCCCTGCCACACCCACATACACACAAAGAGATCTAATAATTTTGGGAGCCTACCATTCGTTGTCACCCCAATAGTGTAGTCCCGGACGGTGTGGGACGAAGGATGCCTCGCTTCACCGTACAAAGTTCATCAATCAAAAATACGTAGATATTTGTGGGGCAAATAATATTACTGGGGGAGGGGTGAATCGGAGGAGCTAGCGACATAGTAAAAGCAAAGAGTTCTGGAGAAGATCCCAGGGCAACTGGAGGCCTCGTTTCTAATCTTCCTCACCCTCGGGTCAATAAAACAAAGCAACACACTGTAATAAAAACTAGGTCCATAAAAGTCCTTTGCACATATGACCCCCAACTGGGTTCGACTTGTAAATTTGTTCGTTCTTTCATTCTTTGGGTGAGAACCCCCAACCTGAGTGTGTCTGTCACGTAGGACCCCAGGCTGAGGTGTGGACTGTTTGAATGGGGTTACTCTTGGACTCGCCTCTGGGTTGCGATACATCTACAAATTTTTGACAAATTGGAGAGCCACATGCTTGCACTTCATACACACAGCTAGAGAGAGAGAGAGAGAGAGAGATAAAACAGTGCGTGGCTGTGTGTGTGTCTGTCTGTCCATCAGTGTGTCTGTCCATCTGTCCATCTGTCTGTCTGTCTGTGTCTGTGTCTGCGTTGAGTGTGTGTATTTCCGTCTCTGTGGATACATATGCGTGTATCACAGCGCGTGTGTGTGTGTGTGTGTGAGAGAGAGAGAGAGAGAGAGAGAGAGGGAGAAAGAGAGAGAGAGAGAGAGAGAGAAAAAGAGAGAGACAGAGAGAGAGAGAGACAGAGAGAGAGAGAGACAGAGAGAGA
>Ga0105055_10003992_pt1 | contig 21918 bp, 8 predicted proteins | sample BON03_FD_78090 | JGI IMG/M metagenome (GOLD analysis project Ga0105055, IMG submission 78090) | Freshwater microbial communities from Lake Bonney liftoff mats and glacier meltwater in Antarctica - BON-03 | ecosystem: Environmental > Aquatic > Freshwater > Ice > Glacier meltwater | place: Lake...
AAGAAAATCATTTTTTTTTTTCCCCCCGGGGGTGGGGGGGGGTCGGGTGGGGGGGGGGGTGTGTTGGGGGGGGGGGGTGGGGGGGGGTGGGGGAGGGGGGGGGGGAGAGTGGGGGGGGGGTGGTTGGGGGGGGGGGGGGGAAGGTGGGTGCGGCGGTATCAAGAAACGGGCGAGACGGCGAGGCGTGTTGACGGCGACGGCGATGGCGGCGCGCCTCGTCACGGACGTCCAAGTCTCGCTTTTTTATACGATCTGCGGTTCAGGTCGCCCACAACCACCCGGCACAACGGCATCCCTTGCAACTCAACCATCAGAGACCATACCCTGGGCGCGCGCGCTCTCCACAGCTCCTCCTTCTCGCACGCTTGTCGTCTCTCGGGCTCCTTCGCCCGCGTCGCTCCCAACCAACGTCAACGAGCGCGCGGGGGCGATCCTCGCGCCTCGCAGCGTGCGTGTGTGTGCGTGCAACCCGTCACGCAGGATGACCACATCTCCAGCGCGCGCCTGAGGGACAGGCAGACGAGGGCGCACCAAGGCGCGCGCGGGGATCGTGGCGAAGCGCCGTCAGCCCGCGCCGCCGCGCCCCGAAACGTCGAGTCGAAAACAACAAAGATGGCCGCCGCCGCCGCCGCCGCCCCCCCGACCCGCCACCGCCACCGCGTCGTCATGGTCACCGACTTCTTCTACCCCAACTTTGGCGGCGTCGAGAACCACGTGTACCAGCTGTCGCAGTGCCTGCTGGACCTGGGGCACAAGGTCGCCGTCGCCACGCACGCCTACGGCGCCTGCCGCGGCGTCAGGCGGCTGACTAACGGCCTTAAAGTCTACTACCTCCCGCGGCAGGCCTTCTACGCCCAGTCCACCCTGCCCACGGTGCTCGGGTGCATGCGCCTGCTGCGGTGCCTGCTGCTGCGCGAGCGCGCGACCCTCGTGCACGCGCACCAGGCGTTCAGCGCCCTCGGCCTGGAGGCCGCGCTGCACGCCCGCGCGATGGGCTGCCGCGTCGTCTTCACAGACCACTCTCTCTTCGGGTTTGCCGACGCCGCGTCGATCGCCACCAACAAGCTGCTCAAGCTCATCCTGGCGGACGTGCACCACGTCGTGTGCGTGAGCCACACGTCCAAGGAGAACACGGTCCTGCGCGCGTGCCTGCCGCCCCACCGCGTGAGCGTGATCCCCAACGCGGTCGACGCCAGCGAGTTTGAGCCTGCGGCGGCCGCCGCGGTCTCGGCGGCGGCCGTTGTTCCGGGCGTCGCGTCGCCGTTGTCTTTGGGGCGGCAGCAGCAGCAGCAGCAGCAGCAGCATCAGGACCGGGGTCGGTCGTCCCCGCCGACGCACGAGGGAAGCAGCGGCGGCGGCGGCGGCGGCGGCGGCGGCGGCGGCGGCCGCGACCACGACAACCACGGCGGCGGCGCCGGCGGGTGCGAGGACAGCGCCGCCGGCGCCACCCCCAAAGCAAACGCAAACGCAAACGCACACGCAAACGCATTAAGCAGCACCACCACGCCCGTCGTCACGATCGTCGCCCTCTCGCGCCTCGTCTACCGCAAGGGCGTCGACCTCCTCGCCCTGGTCATCCCCGAGGTGTGCGCGCGCCACCCGCACGTGCGCTTCGTGATCGGCGGCGACGGCCCCAAGCGCCCGCTGCTCGAGCGGATGGTCCGCCGCGAGGGGCTCGAGGGGCAGGTCGAGCTCGCCGGCGCCGTGCCTCACGAGCGCGCGCGCGACTTCCTGCTGCGCGGGCAGGTGTTCGTCAACGCCTCGCTGACCGAGGCGTTCTGCATGGCCATCGTGGAGGCCGCGTCCTCGGGCCTGCTGGTCGTGTCGACGCGCGTGGGCGGCGTGCCCGAGGTGCTCCCGGCGGACGCGATGATCCTCGCCGACCCGGCGCCGGCGGCCCTGGTCGACGCGCTCGACCTCGCGCTGGCGCGGGTGGGCGCGGTGGACCCGTGGACGCAGCACGCGCGGGTGCGGGCGATGTACTCGTGGCGGGACGTGGCGCGGCGGACGCTGCGGGTGTACGACGCGGTGTGCGGCGTGGGCGGCGGGAGCGGGGGCCAGGGGGTGGGGGCGGCGGCGGCGAGCGGCGGCGGTACGAGCGGCGGCGCAGCCGACGGCGGCACGAGCGGCGGCAGCCCAGCCAACGGCGGCGGCGGCGGCTCTTCCTCTTCGTCTTTGGGCCTGCTCTCTGAGGAAGACGACCACCAACAACAACAGCGGCACCAGCACCAGCATCAGCACCGGCAGACGCCCGGCTCGTCCTCCTCCGCGCCTGCCCAGCCGCCCCAGCAGCAGCAGCGCGACGACGGCCCCCTGGCGCGCGTCCGCCGGTACGCCGCCTGCGGCGCCTGGGCGGGCCCGCTCTTCGTGCTCATCTCGGCCCTGCTGCACCTCTACTGGTGCTGGCTCGAGTGGGTCGAGCCCGCCGCCGAGTTCGAAGTGGCGCCCGACTGGCCTCTGCGCGACCCGCTCGGCCCCGACGACGTCGACGCGGCCGAGGAGGCGGCGGCGGCGGCGGCGGCGGCGGCCAGCGCCTTCTCGTCTTCGGCGGCGGCGGCGGCGGCGGCGGCCGCGGCCAAGGCGGCCGAGGCGGCGGCGACCGCGGCGGCGGCGGCCTGCGCGGCGTCGGCGCTGGCGGCGGCGGCCGACGAGGCGGAGGAGCGGGAGGAGGAGGATTGGGCAGAGGCAGCGGCGGCTGCGGCGGCGGCGGCAGGGGCTTTGGGAGAGGGGGGCACTCAGCAGCAGCAGCAGCAGCAGCAGCAGCAGCAAAGGATGCCGCGGTCAGCCAGCAACGCGAGCCTCGGCGCCAACAACGGGAGCGCCCGCGCCGCCGCCGCAGCGGCCGAGGACGAGGCAGCAGCGGCGGCGGCGGCAGCGGCGGCGGCGGCGGCGGCGGCGGCGGCGGCGGCCAGCCTCGAAAAGGACAGGCCGCACCACCGCCGCCAGCGCAGCATCCAGCACATGCAGCAGCTGGCGGCGCAGCAGCACCTGTGGCAGCAGCAGCTGCTGGCGGCCGCCGCGCAGCTCGACGGCGGGGGAGCGGCGGCCAGCGGAGGCGCAGGGGGGAGCGGCGGCGGCGGCGGCGGCGGCGGAGGCAGCGGGGGCGGCGGCGGAAGGTCGCGCAGGCACAGCGGCGGCGGCGGCGGCGGCGGGTTTGGCAGCGGGGGGAGCTTTGTGGAGCTGTTTGGCGGCGGGGCGCACCACCACCCGTCGGCGTCGGCGGGGGGAGGCTTGGCGTCGCCGCTGCTGCCCCCCGAGGAGGAGGCGCCGGCGGCCGAAGAGGAACGGGAGGGGGCGACCAAAGGGGACCTGCTCGCGCCGCCGCCGCGGCCGGCGGCCGTTCGCGCGGCCGCCGCCGCCGCCGCTGCGGCCCCAGCTCTGCTGCCCCCTCCCCCGCCCCCGCCCCCGCCGCCGACCGCCGCCTCGTGGCACCTGTTCAGCGACGCGCCGCCCAGCACGGTGGTGTCCCCTCCGCGCGGATGGAGCGGTGTGTGAGGGGGCGGGCAAGTGCGGGCGCGCGGCCAGGAAAGGCGCGCGCCTGGGCGTGTGTGTCCTCCTGCTGCCCCCCCCCGCCTTGCTCCCCCCGTCAGCGAACACAGGTGTCCCTCGTTTAACTCAATCACATTCGGGCCGTACTAGGTGTCGAAACCGTCCACCCCCCAGATGCCGTCGTCCATCAGGTCGACCTCCACGCGGACGCAGTCAGCGGGCACGACGGCCACGCACGCCCGGACCACCGCCGTGGTGCCCTCGTCGCGTGATCCGCCGCCGCCGCCGCCGCTGCCGCCGCCGCCGCCGCCGTTGTCGCTGCCCTCGCCGCCGCTCTCGCCGCCGCTTCCCGCCTTCCCCGCTCTCAGTCCGCCAAACCGCCGCAGCTCCACCTCGCAGACGCCGCAGCTGCCCGCGTGGCAGCCGTACTGGATGCTGTCGACGCCCGCGCGGGTGGCCACGTCGGCGAGCGGCTCGCCCGCGCGGGCGGCGACGCTGATGCCGCCGGCGGCGGCGGAGAAGCACACCTGGACTTCTCGTTGTTGCTGGGCCGCCGGCGCCGCAGCCTCCCCGGATGCTGCGCGTGCGTGAATGGCTCGCCTCTTGCAGCCCGCTGCGCCCGAGGAGCTGGTGGCGCGCGCGCGGCGGCGGGTTGGGCCGGGCGCGGCGGGTGCAAGGATGGCGATGTCTGCTGCTGGTGCTGTTGGTGCGCGGTGGCGCGCGAGGCCGCCGACGCGATGAATGCAGGGCTGGAGACCGGCCATCGTGAGGTCAGAACTCTAGGTGGGTTGCGTTAGAGCGACGACTGGTTGTTTCAGACAAGCCGGCGCAAACAACTTGTTTGTCGGCAAAGCGCGACGTCCGTTTTGCGATCGCGTTTCGGGCGGCGCCCGCGGCGCGGTTGCAGTTTTTTTTACTCAAAACCTCCACGCAACCCCGCGCCCCTCTCTCGCGACCAGCTGATTCACGAACGACACAACGACCAACCCTTCATAGCTGCTGGGCCGATTCGCTCGCGCCCGCGCCTCTCTCTTCTTTTCGGTAAGGAGATGGCGGTCTCCGCGACCTTTCCCGCGTTCGACGCGCCCCGCACGGTCCTGCAGCTGCTGGGGCGCGACCAGCCAGTGCCGCCAATCGGCAGCATCGAGCAGCCGTCGCGCCACGGAGCGTGCGCTGAGAGGCGGGGGGCTCCCGGCAGCGGCGGCGGCGCCGCTGCCTGGCGCCCGATGACGACGACGACGAGCGGCGGCGGGCACGAGGACGACTCTGCCGGACGGGCTGCCGAGGAGGAGGATGAGGAGGGGGACGTCGACCCGGGAGCCACGAGGCCAGAGAGCGCAGGTGGCGGTGGCGCGGGTGCTGGGCGCGGAACGGGAGGCGCCGCCGGACGAGAATCAGGCGATGGCGGCGGCGGCGGCGGCGACAACGACGACAACGACGGCAGCGCCGCCGACGGCGAGCAAGAGGAGGAGGACGCCGTGCGTGCGGCCGAGCGCATGGCGCGCGCCCTCGCGGCCGCCAACGTCGGCTCGGCCGCGCTCGCCGAGGAGGCCGGCCGCGCCACCAAGCGCCCCCGCTTTGCGCCCGGCGAGGGACCCGCGAGCGCCGCCGCCGCCGCCGCCGCCGCCGCCGCCGCCGCCCATCCTGCCGCCGCCGCCCGCCCGCGCCCCCCGTGCCTCCTCGTCAACGACGCGGCGCTGCAGGTCGTGAGCGCGGGCGACGGGGCCGCGGCCGCCCGCCTCGGGCTGACGGCCCCGCCCGGATTCACCTCCGTCCGGCAGTACCCGTCGTACCGCCACCCGGGCCGCACGACGCGCTACGTGTGCACGGTCTCCAGGGGGGGGGTCGCCGCCCGGCCGGCGGCGCGCGGCGGGCCGGCGGCCGGGGCGGCGGCGGCGGGCGGAGCCGGCGGGCGGCGGGCAGAGACGGCAGCGGCGGCGCCGTCCGCAGCATCGGCAGTGCGCTTCCGCGTGGCGGCCGAGGACGACCCGGGCGGCGCCGTGGTCGCGTCGTCCTCGTCCGAGGCGTGGCAGGAGGTCGCCCTGCGCGCGCACGCGTCGCAGCAGGCGCACGACGCGGCCAAGGCAGCGGCGGCACGGGGCGGTTGGGGGGGGCGGTCAGCGGGGGGGCGCGCAGGCGGCGGCGGCGGCGGCGGCCGCGGCGCCAGCGGCGGCGGCCACCCGCCTCGGCCCGTGCTCGTCGTCTCCGGCCCCGACCTGTTTGGCCTGACGCACCCGGCTGTCGTCGCGGAGCTGGCTCGTGGGGGTGCGGGGTGAGCGGCGCCGCCGGCGCCAGCGCCCCTTCTCTGTCACTGATCTCGGCGCTGCTCTCGGCGCCTTCGCCGACGACGCAAAGAGAGCAAGAGTCTTTTTCCCTCTCTCTCTTTCGCCACAAAAGAACCCGCCGAGACGCTGGCGTTGACGCTAGGGCACGCGTACCACGTCTGCCCGCGAGGGTGGTCCCAAGGGGCCGCTCGGGCGCTGGGGCCGCTGGGTCGCCGCGCGCGCGCGGGCGCCGTCGCGCAGCCGGGCGCGCGCCGCTCGCGTGCGCGTCGCGCCGGCGGCCCGCGGTCGAGCCACCTACCTCCCAGTGGGCGCCAGGACGGGTTGCTGGCGGCCGACGTGGCGCACGGCGCCGGGCCCCTCTGGACAGTGAGGGCGCCGGCCGCGCGGCGGCCGCGCCACGCCAGCAAGGTAGGCCGCCCTCTTTTGATGCGCCCCAGCGCCGGCGGGGGCGCGACCGGGGTGCGGGACGGCCAGCCCACACGGCGAGCGTGCCGCGCGGATGGCCATCCCACACGCGGTCGCGCCCCCGCCTTGCTGGGGCCCGACCGCCTACAGCATGCCGTCTACCCTCGCTGGCGTGGCACGGCCGCCGCGCGGCCGCCGTCGGTTCCAAGGCGCTCGCCGTCTCTTTTGGCAAGAGCGACTCGGCGAGCGCGCTCCCGTCGCCTTTGGGTCTTTGCGCTCTCTCTCTGTCGGTCGGGACCCGTTCTCCGCCGCGCGGCAAAGTGAAGGGAGAGGGGGGACGGGCGACGGGTCGGGACCCGTTCTTCGCCGCGCGGCAAAGTGAAGGGGGAGGGGGGACGGGCGACGGGTCGGCGTCGTCGTCCTCCCCCACCTCCCTCTCCTCCCCCGAGGCGTGGAGGCCGAGGCGCCCGCGCGCGCGCTACCGAGGCGTCGGGTCTGGCGCTCGCCCCCCCCCCGCCGCCGCCGCCGCGCCAAGCGCCGGCAAACGACCAAGGCGCCGTCGGCCGCGGCGCCCCCGTCCCTCCCCGACGCCACCGCGGGCGCGACGCCGACATCCGGGCACAGGGGCACCTTGGCGGGCGGCCCATCCACCAAGGCAAGACATCAAGACGACGGAACGCACTCGCCCCAGGCACTTGCGGATGGCGAAGGCCACCGTGTCGGGGTCCTCGCTTGCGTACCGGCGGCCAAAAAAGGCGTCGGCCGCGCGGCGGCGGCCGCGTCAAATGAGGATCACGGTGGAGGGCTGGAGCTGCGGCGCCCAGTCAGGCCCGGGCGCGACCGGGTGCGGGATGGTCATCCCGCGGGCGTCTCCTAGGGGCCAACAGGCCCCGGCGCAGTGCGCCCGCGTTAGCGACCAAGACCCCATCGGTGCCCGCGGAAACCACCCCCCGACTGCGGCCGGCGGCGGCAAGTCCCAGCGAGCGCACCAACAGAGCGTCCTTCCGGTGGCCAACGCGGCGCACGGCGCCGGGCTTTGTAGCCTCCGTACGCTGCAAGGACGGCCACCCCGCACTCGGTGGCTCTCCCGCCTTGCTGGGCGGCACCAGTTCCAGCCCGCTGCTTTGCTTCCTGGCGTGTGGCGCGGGCCGCCGCGCGGCCGGCGCCTGTTTTGGGTTTCCGTCAAGCCGCGAGGACCCCAAGGCGCTCGCCGTCCTGCAAGTGCCTGAGTCAGCGCGTTTTGTCGTCTTGATGTTTGCTCGGTCGAGGCGCGGGGACCGGCACTCCTTCGCCCGCACGGCCGGCGACGTCGAGGGAGAGGGGGGGCGGCGACGGGTCGGCGTCGTCCTCCTCCTCCCCCCTTCCCCGGAAAGCCGGCCAAGGCGTGGAGGCCGAGGCGCCTCTGCTCGTTAACGAGGCGTCGAGGCATGCGCTCCCGCCGCGGCCGCCGCCGCCGCAGCCGCCGCCGCCGACGGGAACTCTCGCCGTCGCCGTCGCCATCGCCATCGTGGCCGTGCGCAGCAACGCGAGCATGCGCTCGAATTGCTTGGCCCAGCTGATCTCGCGCGCTCCCGCCCCTTTCCGGCCGACGGCGAGCGCGTCTGCGCGGCGGGAGGCGGAGGGCGCCGCTGTGGCCGCCGCCGCCGCCGCCGCCCCCGGCCCGAGCCGACGTCGGAGAGCCGGACCCTGACGAGGGCGAGGTCGTCGATGACCGCTGACAGCCTCCGTCGGCGAACTCGTCGACGACCGCGCCCTCGTCAGGCACCAGTCGACGTCTTTGACGTCGAGTCAGGGGCCCCGTAGCTGCGGGCGGCGGCGCCACGCCTGCTCCAACCCCCCGCCGCCGCGCAAACGCGCTCGCCGTCGGCCGGACAGGGGTGGGAGCGCGCGAGATCAACTGGTGGGTCGCTGAGTGTGGAGAATCGATTCTTTTTTTGGGGGCGGCGCCCCCCTGACCACAAAGCGTCCCGACGCAGGCGCGCGCGAGAAGGCGCGTCGCACGGGCACGCCAACGGGGACGAAAACCTGCCTCGCCTCCGACGGTCGACCCCTCCTAGACATCATTTAACCGACACACCGACACCACGATGACGTCGCGCCGCCCACCTCGCGCCATCCCGAGAGCGTAAGACGAAACCCCTCTCTCTCTCCACGCCCAGACGAGGAACAAAAAAGAAGAGCAAAACAAACTGCCCGCCACTCTCCGTCCCCCAACAGAGGACCATGGGTTGCAGCTTCTCCCGGCCGTCGCAGGACGTGCTGCTGGCCATCAGCCAGGATGACGCCGCGGGCGTCCGCGCGGTGAGAAAGCTTGTTTTGTCCCCTCTCCATCGCTTCACTTTGGTTGAACTCAGTGCTCACCCCTTCCCTCCTCCTGTTCAACCTCAAACACCAGCTCCTCGAGCGCCACCCGGCGGTCGCCAACAGCACGGCCTTTGCGCACCGGCAGACGCCGCTGCTCCTGGCGTCAGGTGAGAAAAGTGCCGCGAATCGTGGTCGAGGCGAGGCGGCGGCGGCGGCGCGTCGGCGGCGCATCGTCGGGAGGCGTGCTCGACCCGGCGTTTCCCCCTCCCGCCGTTTCCCCGTGCTCCGACCAAAGCACCCCCCGCCGACAAACCACCGACCGACACAACCCCACCCCCCCCACTCCAACCCACCAAAAACAAACCACCCTCTCCAGCCCGCGGCGACCCCGCCGTCGTCGCCGCCGTCCTCGAGGCCGCCCTGGCCCACCGCGGCCTCGAGGGCGCGCTGTCGCTGCTCGCCGCCGCCGACGACCGCGGCCTGACGGCGCTGGCGCTGGCCTGCGCGGGAGGGCACGCCCCTGTGGTTGAGTACCTGGCCTCCAACGGCGCGCCGCTGCTGCCCGTCGACCGCAAGCAGGGCAACACGGCCCTGCACTGGGCCGCGGCCACGTGCAACGCCGACTGCGTGGCGCGCCTGCTGCCGCCGCGGCCGCTGCCGGGCGGCGGCAGCGCGCTGTGCGCCGCCTCGGGCATGCTCGTGCGCGAGCCGCTAGGGCAGGAGGCGACGCGCGCGGGGCGCGGCGACGACGACGACGACGAGGACGACGGGGACGGTGCGTCGGCGCGGGTGGCGGCGCCCGGCGCGGGCGGCGGCGGCAGCAGCGACGAGGACGACGACGACGGCGCGGGCCTCGCGGCCGTGTCGCTGCGCCGGTGGCGGCGCGAGCGGCGCCGGCAGATGCGGGCGCAGCGACGGCGCGAGCGCAGGAACGGCGGTGGCGGTCGCAACGACAGCGACGCGGACGCAGCCGGTGGCCGCCGCTCGCGCCGCAGCAGCCGCGGCAGCCATCAGCCCAGTCGCCGCAGCGGCAGCCGGCAAAGCCGCCCCAGCAGCAGCAGCAACACCAACAACAACAACCACAATGGCGAGGCTGCGCCGCCCGCCGCCGCCGCCGCCTTTGCCCGCGCGTCGTTCTCCTCGCTGGCGGCGGCGGCCGGCAACCACGCCGCCGCCGACGACGGTGACGACGACGACGACGGCGCCAGCCGCGCCAGCCGCGCCTCCTCCGCCGCCCTGCCCGCCTGGGCCCTCGCGGGCGACCGCGTGCCCTTTGTCGACCTGCGCAACAGGCGCGGGCTGGCGCCGCTGCACCTGGCCGCGCTGCGCCGCTCGCCGGCGACGACCGGCGCGCTGCTCCGCTCTGGCGCGGCGCTTGACACCCCCGCCGGCGCGCCGGTCGACCCGGCCGCGGGACGCCCCCTGTGCGCCCCGGGCTCGACCGCGCTGCACCTGGCCGCCGCCGCGGGCGACGGCTCGACCGTGCGCGTGCTGCTGGAGGCGCAGCTGATGCGGGCGTCCGGCCTGCCGCCGCTCGGCCCGCGGCCCGAGGGCGACGTGCGCGCGCGGCTCGACGCCTCGGGCCGCACGCCGCTCGACTGCCTGCGCCCGAGCATGGCCGGCACGCCGCGCGGCGCGCTCATGGCGCATCTGCTCGACCCGCGCACGCCCATCGTGGACACGGCGCAGATCCACGCCTCGCGCAGCGCCCTGATGCAGAGCGGCGGCGGCGGCGGCGGCGGAGGCGGCGGCGGCGGCGGCGGCGGGCGCGGCGGCGCGCTCAGCGCCGCCGCTTTTTTGGCCCGCACGGCGGGCGGGGGCCTGGGGTCCGACGGCCTGCCTCCGCACGTGGCTCTGGCCACGCTCCTGCGTCGCGCGCGGCTGTGCCTGTCGCTGGAGGAGCTGGCCACCGCGCAGCAGCTCGGAGGGCCCTCCGCCGCGTCGGGGGCGTTTGCTGCCGACAGCGCCGCCGGTTCCGCCGCTGGGGCTGCCGCCGCCGCCGCTGCCGCAGCCGCCGCCGCCGCCGCCGCCGCCAAAAACAAACGCGCCGGCGAGCAGCAGCAGGAGCAGCAGCGCCGCCGGCAGCAGCGGCGCCAGCGCCCCGCTGACGCCACGGACGACGACGGCGAGGCCGACGGCACCCTCGACGGCAGCAGCAGCAGCAGCGGCGGCAGCAGCAGCGACGGCCAGGGCGGGGGGCGCCGCGACGACGGCCGTACGAGCGGCCGGCGCCGGGCGAGCGGCCCCGCGGCGGACGACGCCGACGAATTTGCGGGCGTGCTCCCGGCCGGCGGCGTCGCCCTCTCGCAGCAGGGCTACCGCCTCACCCCGGGCGAGCAGCAGCAGCTGCGCCGCAAGCTCGCGTCGCTGCGGGCGCTGCGCGAGGCCGCCGAGGCCGTCGCCGCGTCGCTCGCCGAGGTGACGGCGGCGGCCGGGGTTGAGCAGGCGCGGCGGCGGGCGGCGCGCGAGCAGCGGCGGCGGCGGCGGCGCGAGCGCGAGGGCGCCGAGGCCCTGGGCCAGCCGCTGGACGCGGCTCCGGCGCCGCGGCGGCAAGAACGGCAGGAGGAGGCGGCGGCGCGCCGGCGCCGCCGCGGTTCCCGCGTGCGGGGCGGCATCGGCGGCGAGGGCAACGACGACAGCGACGACGACGGCGAGGACGGGAGCCCCTCGCCGACCGTGCTGCTCGAGTCGCTGCTGACGCCGCGCGCCGTGGCGTCGCTGGCGACGGCGGTGGCCATGCTCGTCGAGCGCCTGCCGCTGGCCCGCGGGGCCGGCAGCGCCGCCGCCTTCAGCGCGGCCAACGGCAACAGCGGCGGCGGCGGCGGCGGCGGTGCCTCCGCCGCCAACGCCTCGTCGAGCCCGCGCACCGCCGGTGCCATCGGCGCGGCCGCCGCGGCCGACTTTGAGCAGGCGGCCATGCTGCTGCGCGCGTCGCTGACGGCCGTGAGCACGGTCCTGGCCGCGGCCAGAGGGCACGCTGGCGCGGCCGCCGCCTGCGCGGGCGCTGGCGCAGGCGCTGGCGCCTCGGGCGCCGGCGCAGCGGCGGCGGCCGATGCTGCTGTCGTGGTCGGCGCGCCCCGGAGCTTGCCGCCCCTCCGTCCCTCGGGCGTCTCCGCCGAGCGCCCAGCTCTGGTCGCCGTGCGCGTGCCCGCGGCCGCCGCCTCCACAGAGGTGGTGCCGGCGGCAGCCGCAGGGGAGGTGGCGGCGGCGGCGGCGACGGCTGCGTCTGCCCTCCCCGCAGCTGAGGACGACGGCCGCGACGCGCTTGGCCCGCTCGTGCCCGACGACGCCGCTGGCGCGCGCGCCGCCGCCGCCGCCGCCGCCTCCCTCGAGCAGCAGCAGCAGCAGCAGCAGATCCCCGCAACCCCCCACGCGCCGTCGGCGCAGGCCGCCGAGGCCGCCCACGCCGCGCGCGCGGGCTTCCTCGACGCGCGGCCCGCGCCGCCAGCGCCCGGCGGGGGCGGCGGCGGCGCCGCCAGCGCCGGCGGCGCCGACAGCGACCCGGGCACGGCGCGCTCGCTGGCGTCGTCCCTGGCGGCCCTGCGCACGCCGCGCGGGTGGATCCTCGGCGTGAGCGTCGCGGGCGGGACGCCGAGCGTGGCGGCGGCCGGCAGATCGACGCCGCGCGCCGCTCTTCCCTCGCCGTCCTCTGTTGCGGCGGCGTCGGCGGCGGCGGCGGCAGCGGCGTCCGCCGGAGGGCCGTCGGCAGCAGCTGCGGTCGCGCCTCTCGAGCGGCTGGCCCAGCAGCCCCCCGCAGACCCACTCCGGGACGCCTCCTCGTCGCTCCTCCAGCGCTGCGGCAGCACCGGTTCCCTCGGCGCCCTCGGCAGCCGCCCCGTCGCGGGCTCGTCGTCCTCGCTGCTCTTTCTGGACGACACGCCTCTCGCCATGCCCCCGGCGGCGGCGCCGCCGCCTCTGGGCCCGTCTGCGTCGGCGGCGGACGCAGGCGGCCTCGGCGGCCCGCTGTCCTCGCCCCAGGCCGCCTCGCGGCGCGCCGTGGTGCTGGCCGTCGCCGCCCCGCGGTCGAGCCCCGCGCGCCGGCCCACGAGCCGCTGGCAGGCGGCGACCATGCGCGGCCGGGCGCTCGCCGCGTCGGTGGCGGCGGCGGCAGCCGCTGCGCCGGCGCCGGCGCCGGCGGTCGAGGAGCAAGGCGACGGCGACGGCGACGGCGACGCCGCTGCTGCCGGCGGCGCCCCCGGCGCCAGCAACATGGCCGCCTCCGCGTCCCAGCACTCGTTCACGCGCAAGCAGGCGACCCGTCGCGGCGGCCCGGCCGGCGTCCCCTCGGCCTCCTCGTTCGACAACGGCAGCGTGTGCCCGACGTGCTGGGGCGACGACGACGACGGCGGCGACGGCGGCGACTGCGGCGGCGGCGGCGGCGACAGGCACGCCGACGAGGACGGCGGCGGCGAAGGGCAGCGCGGCAGCCCCTCGGCCCGCCCGCGGCGCCGCCGCGCCAGCTCCGGCGGCGAGGACGACACGTGCGACGACGACGACGGCGGTTGCGACGACGGGCCTGAGGAGGAGGCGCACAAGACGCAGCAGGCGGGCGCCGCCGCTGCCGCCAACGCCGCTGCCGCCGCCAAAAACGCCCAGGAGGGCGAGACGGAGGCGCAGGCGGCGGCGGCGCAGGAGGAGGAGGACGACGGCCTTTGCATGATTTGCATGGACCGCGCCGTCGGCGTGCGGGCGGCCTGCGGACACGAGATGTGTCTCGGGTGTGCCTTCCAGCTGGTGCGCCGCCCGCTGGCGCAGCCCGCCGTCTGCCCCTTCTGCCGGCAGGACATTGAGGGGGTCACGGCGCCCCTCCTCGCCCCGCTGGCCGCGGCCGCCGCCGCTCCGGCGACGGTCGCTTAGGGCGACGGCTCGACGGCTTTGACACGGGTTCCGTTTTTTCCTTTGACGCGGCTTCTTCTCTTAGGAACACACCAGCAGCAGCGCGTGCCAGCACCGCGCTCCTCTCCTCCTCCTCCTCCTTGCCGCTTGTTGCGCCTTTGTTCTCTCTTTCACCTTTTTGATTTGTTTTTGTTTTTGTTCTTGTGTGCGCAGAACGCATGTACCCGTCGTCGCCGATTCTCTCTTGGCTGTAGCAAAACGAGCGGGCCCTCTGCTCTGTCTCCTCTCTCTCCCTTTTTACCGATGTAAATGTTTGATTACTTGTGATGACCGCGCTGATTCGACAATCCAGCGCTATCGCTCGCGACGCTGCTGCTGCTGCTGCTGCTGCTTGCGCTTGTTCGCGCCCGCCACCGAGGCCGCCGCCGCAGCTGCGGCGGGCGCAGCCGGCGACGCTGGCGGCGGGACGAGCGGCGGCGGCGGCGCGCTCGCGGCCGCCTCCCCGCCCTCCTTCACGCCCTCCTCCTCCCCCTCCTCGTGCCCGGGCAGCGCCGACGACGTCGCCGACGGCCGCCGCGCCAGCAGCAGCGCCGCCCCCTCGCCCGACCGCCGCCGGCCGAGGAAGGCCGCCGCCGCCGCGGGCGTCGTCGTCGTCCGCCGCCGCCCGTCAAAGTCGACCGAGTCGACGCGCGCCGTCGCGTACTCGTCCCCCCCTTCCCAGTGCGGGTGCTCGCCCGCGGCGCGGATGGACCACGAGCCGGAGCGGCGGGGCGCGGCGCGAACCCCCTCCGCCGGCGCCTCGCCTTCTGGCGCCGCTGTTGCTGCCGCTGCTGCTGCTGCTGCTGCTGCTGCTGCCGCCGCGGATTCGAGGGACGCATCCTCCTGCCCCGCGGGCGCGGCGCCCACTGCCCGCGCCTCGTCTCGTCCGCCTCGACGCGGCGGCGGCGGCGGCGGCGGCGGCGGGGGCCCGCCGGGCGACTCGGGGATCACCGGCGACAGCATCGTCGGGCGGCCGACGGGGGGCGGCGGCGACAGGGCGGCGGCCTCGTCGTCGTCGTCGTCCGCCTCGGCCTCGGCCTCGGCCGACGCCTGGGGGAGTAGCGGCTCGCGCTCCCCGCGCTCCAGGTCGGCGCCCCCGGCCGCGGTCGGCGCCCGCCGCCGCCCCTTTGTCGGCGCGGCGGCCGCCGCCGCCGCCGCCGCCGCCGCCGCTGCCGCCGCCGACGGCAAAGCCGCCGTCGCGCCTCCCTCCGCCGCGGCCGCCGTCGCCGACCGCGGCGTCCCCCCCCCCTCCCCCGCCGCCACGTGGTGCTCGAACTCGAACCGCAGGTCCGCGAACGCCACCCACCCGCGCGCCTTGGCCAGCTGCAGCAGCGGGTAGAGCGCGCACCCGGCCGCCACCGCGCCGCCCGCCGCGCCGACCGTGCCCCAGTTGCGCTCGTAAAAGGGCAGCGCCAGGATGGCCAGCAGGAGCGCCGAGGCCGGCGCCAGCATCAGCGCGACCCCGCGCGTCGACAGCGGCACGCGGTAGGGCCGCGGCAGGGAAGGGGCGCGGTGCCGCAGCCACACGAAGGCGGCGAACTCGAGCAGCTCGGCCAGCGCGTAGACTGCGTTTAGCGCAGAGATGATGCCAACAAACGAGAAGCTGCCGAGCGCCGCGATGCCGAGGCAAGAGAGGGCGATGCCCCACGTGGGCGTGCCGTAGCGCGACCGCCGCGCCAGGAATAGGGGGAGGAACCCGCGCTCCGCCATGCCCTGCAGCTGGTAGGCGTCAGAGGCCATCTCGGCCTGGAACTGGCCGACCTGCGAGGCGGCGGCGGCGACCAGCACCCATCCCGCCAGCCACCGCCCCCCGCCGGGGACCGCCAAGGCCACGCGGCCATAGTCCCCCAGGGCCCAGGCCTCGGAGGGGGGGCTGATCCCTCTGGGCAGGCCGAGGGCGGCGAGCGTGGGGAAGAAATACATCGCCACCACCAGCACCACGGCGCACCCGAGCGCGCGGGGGAATGTGCGCGCGGGGTCGGCCACCTCGCCCGCCAGGCACGACACCGAGTCCCAGTAGTTGAGGTTCCAGAACATGACGTTAAGGTAGGTGCCCCACCGCACGGCGGGCCAGTCGCACGCGAGCCACTGGCGCGGGTCGGCGCGCGGGAGCGCGAGCGCGCAGAGCAGCACGAAGGGGACAACGACCAGCGCCGTGCCGGCGGCGGCCGTGTTGCCCACGACCTGCAGCCCGCGGAAGCTGAGCAGCGTGAGCAGCAGCGCCGTGCCCAGCACAAAGGCCGCGCGCACCCAGGGCACGGCGCCCTCGGCGCCCGCGGCCCCGAGCGCGGGCCAGGCCACGGCCAGGTTGTCGGCCAGCAGCACCGGGTAGACGCTATTATCCGCCACGCCGCTCAGCCAGGAAAAAAAACCCTCTAGGAACCCCGCAAAGGGGCCGAACGCGGCGGTCACCAGCGCCACGTATCCCGAGTTCTCGGGGAAGGCGGTGGCCATCTCGGCCGTGACGAGGGCCTCGGGGATGGACCACACGAGCGGCAGGACCAGGAAGCCCAGCAGCGTCAGCAAGGGGCCCGCGGCGGCGACCGCGTCCTCCGTGCCAAAGGGGCCGCCGGACACCTCGAAAAAGATGAGGGCCACGAGGGGCAGCAGGGTGAGCGGCTTTGTGGCGTGGCGCGGGGGGTTCTGCTGGTGCTGCTGCTGTTGGTGGTGGCGGTGCTGGTCGCCGTGCGCGTCTGCGTTCCCCCCGTTGGCGGGATGCGGGCCTCCGTTGGCGCGGCCGGCGGCGTCAAAGCTGCGGCTGCGGCGGCCGCCGCCCACGCGCGCCATCGTTTGTTCGTCGACGGGCGCCTTTTTCTTTCTTCCGAATGGGTTTCGTGCGCTGATCCCCGGGAGCGGCGACCCTGCGCGCCGCCGCGCGGACGGGGCGAGTGCTCCCGCGCACTCGTTGCCCGTGGCGCGCGCGCGTGCGCGAGGATCGGCGGGAGGAGGGGTGGTATGGGGAGAGAAGAGAGAGGGATGATCGGAACGAGGCTAGACTAGAAGGGGGCTGGCGTGATAGAGAAAAAGGAGAGGCTGTGCTTCTAAGCGTCGACAAAGACTATAGGGCGCAGATGGGGGCGTCACGACCTCTAGCAGAGCGCCCTTCGCTGCCGCCGCCGCTGCCGCCGACGACCGCCGCGCGCCGTCGTTGGCGCCGCCTACAGCCTTCGCGTGTCGCCGCCGTCATGCCGCTCAAAGCGACACGCCCAATGCCGACCCGCCCCCCCCGAGCATGAACCCCCCCACCGCCCACTGCTGCAGCCCGTACGCCCCCAAGCCCGCCGCGTACCCGACGGCCGCCGCCGGCGCCACCCGCCGCAGGAACCACCCGAACGTCGCGCGCGGCATCAGCGACATCAGCGCGACGCCGCTGGCGGAGCCGACGACCAGCATCGACCCGCCCGTGCCCGCGCAGAGCGCGACCAGCTGCCACAGCCGCGCGTCGGGCGGCACGGCAACAGCCGCCGCCGCCGCCGCCGCTGCGACCGCGTCGCCGCCGCCGCCGCCGCCGCCGCCGCCGCCGCCGCCAAACATCGAGGCGGCGGCCGCCACCAGGGGCACGTTGTCGACGGCCGCGCTCGCGACGCCGATGGCCGCGGCCAGGCCCCAGTCGCCGCCGGGCACGTTGGCGCGCAAAAACTCCTCGAGGCTCGAGAGCACGCCCGCCGCGCTCAGGGCGCCGACCGACAGCAGCACGCCGGCGAAGAAGAGGGCGCCCTCGACGTCGACGCGCCGGATCGCCTCCCTGACGCGCGGGTAGGCGCGGTCCTCGCCCCAGTGCAGCGCGTCCGTCACGAGCCAGAGGGCGGCGAGGCCCGACATGGCGCCGAACGAGGCGGGCAGGTGCGTGAGCTCGCGGAAGGCCGGGGCGAACAGCAGCGCGCCGACGCCGACGCCGAGCACAAGGCCGCCGCGGCGCGAGCGGGGCGGGGCTGGGGGCAGGGCCGGCGCCGGGGGCGGGGGCGGGGGCGGTCGCGCCGCCGGGACCTGCCCCCCGCCTCCGCCGCCGCCGCCGCCGCCGCCGCCGTGGTCGTCGTCGGCCTCGATGAGCAGCAGTGGGGCAAACGGCGCGGCCGCCGGTCCTCCTGCTGCCGCCGCTGCCGGCGGCGCTGCTGCCGCTGCCGCCGCCGCTGCCGGCGGAGGAGGGAGCACGGACCCGCGCAGCTCGGGCGCCGTCGCCGCCAGCAGCAGCAGCGGGACGCCCGCGCTCGCGAGCGACGGCAGCAGCAGGTCGCGCGAGGTGGCGAGGGGCGTCAGGTGCCCCTGCACCCACAGCAGGGTGGTGGTGACGTCGCCGATCACGGTCCAGGCGCCGCCCGCGTTGGCGGCGATGACGACGAGGCCGCCGAGCAGCAGGCGCAGGTCGCCGAGGCTCGTCGGCGTCCTTGCCGCCGCTGCTGCTGCTGCTGCTGCGGCTGTTGCTGCTGCTTCTGCCCCGCCGCCCGCGCCCGCTCCTCCTCCTTGGCCCGCGCCCTCTGCCCCTCCTCCTCCTCCTCCTCGCCCTTCTTCGTCCGCGAGCGCCCGGTTGACCACCGACAGCACGACGATCGTCGTCGTCAGGTTGTCCAGCAGCGCCGACATGAAGAAGGTCGCGCCCGTGACGGCGACGGCCAGGTCGCGGCGCCCCATAGGAGAGGCCGCCGCCGCCGCCCCCGCCTCTTGGCCCGCTCGCCGCCGCCCCGTGCTGCCCCCGCCGCCGCCGCCGCCGCCGCCGTCCCTCGGGCCCGCGGCCGCCGCCGCGGGCCGCAGCGCCGCCGCCAGCCCGTCGAACCCGCCGTGCGCGTCGACCACCTCGACAACGGTCATCGCCGCCAGCAGGAAAAAGATGAGGTCGCTCGTCGACGCCAGCGCCTCGGACGTCTCGATCCTCGCCCGCGCCGCGTCGACGCCCGGGGTGGTGGTGCGGATTGTCCACAGGCTGGCCGCCATCAGCAGGCTCACCCCGGCCTTGGAGAAGCCCCACAGCTCCTCGAGCGTGACGCCGGCCATGCCGAGCGCAAACACCAGCCCCATGGCGGCGCGCGGGTGGGCGCCGACGGCGTCGTGGTCCGCGAGGGCCGCAAAGATCGAGATGGCGGCGCCGACGGCGGCGGCGCGGTAGCCGTCGCGGGTGGCGTCGGGGACGGGGGTGGCGGCGGCGCGGGGCGGGGGCGCCGGCTCGTCGGGGGGCGGCTGGGGGATCAGGGCGCCGCCGTCCGGGGTGGCGGCGGAGGCGGCGGCGGGGCGTCGAGCGCCGACCGTCGGGACCACGCGCGGCGGCGGCGGCCGCGGCCGCTGGTTTTTCGGCGCCGATGACAATGCGCCTGCGCACCGCGGCGCTCGCGGTGCGAGGTCATTGGGACGGTGGCGGGACCCCTGCTGCTGACGCGCCGCTCCCCCCCGCATTGGATTGGCGTGCCAGGGGGCGATTTTGGGCGGCAAAGGTGACAAGGATTTGTGTTTCAATCGCGAGAACAATTGGGCGTCACCCATGTAGGAACCGATGGGTCGTCAGTGATGTCGCTGTGGGTGGCCTATGCGTGTGCGAGACTAACCGGGCGCGACGTGCTGCTCGCGAGAGAACGCGGGTCGCGAGAGAACGAACAAAACCGACGGCGACGAAGCGGCGGTCGTCCGCGCCGGCCCTCCGCTCGTCCTTCGGCGCCGCGCGCGCGCCCGCCCCGCCCGCTCCCTCCGCCGCTGCCGCCGGCGAGGAGGCGTTCTGCGTGTGCTGCCTCGACGCCCGCCCGAGCGTGACGCTGCCCTGCAGCCACCCGCGTCCTGTGCGGCGAGTGCGCGCCGGCCGTGCGGGCGCGGTTCGGGGGCCGCGAGGGCGGCGCGTTCTGCCCCATGTGCGGTACCACGACCAAGTGACGACGAGAGCACGAACAGGAGGACGAAAAGAGAGAGAGGCCTCCGCCGGCGCCCATGTCGCGGTGGCGGGGGCCGCGCTACGGCCGGCGCCTCGTCCTCCTACCGCGCCCGCGCCCTCGCCCGGCCGCACGGGCGGCGGCCACTAGCGGGCAGAGGCGCACTGCGTCGTCTGCCTCGACGCGGCCCCCTCCGTGGCGCTGCCGTGCGGCCACGTGGTGATGTGCGCCCCCTGCGCCCGCGCGGTGCGGGACAAGTACAACTCGGCGTCCTTCTGCCCGATGTGCGGGGTGTGAGCAACAGGGAGGGCACACGAAACCGACGCGCGTGTGTTGAGCGGCGGCGGCGGCGACGTGGGGATCGAGTCGGCGGCGGCGAGCGCAACCGCCGAACGGAGTGTTGGGGGGGGGGGGCCCAGGGCCTGGTCCGCCCAGGCCTATGCCATTGCGTCTTTTATATCGGAAACACCTCTCATCACGCCCGCCCGAGGCTCTTTGTCCCTACCTTTCACTTTCGCGCACACGCGCGACCGACCACCACGCGACTCCTCGACTCGGCGACCTTGGGCGAATCCAAGAACGTAACGTGAACCCTCTGCCGCGCCCGTGAACCCCCCCCCCCTCTCTGGCGCCGCAAAGGGCGGCGCTCGCGTTTACGCGTCGCGTGGGCTTGTGACGTGCCCGCTCGCGCGCGCGCGCGCGCCCCCCGCTCTCTCCTCGAGGTGGGCGAAGCGACGCGAAATACGAACCCCCCCCCAACAAACTTTTACCCGACTGTCACTCCTCCTCCGCCATGAGGCCGCGGCTGGCGCGGCTGGCGCTGCTGGTAACGGTCGTGGCAGCAGCGGTCGCATCACCGGCCTGGGCCGCCCCGTCCGTCGACGTGGCCAAGGTGGGCGTCCCAATCAGCATCTCGTTTGCGACGGCGGCCGCCGATGAAGAAAGCGGCGGCGGCGGCGGCGGCGCCGACGCCCTCGCGCGCGCCAAGGTGACCCTCTGCGCGCTCGACTGGGCCGCCTACCGCGCCGACCCGTCCGCCTCGCCCATGTTCCGCGACGTGGTCTCGCGCAGCCGCTGCAGCGGCGGGCGCATCGCGATCGTCCCATTCTCGAAGCTCGAGGCCGAGTACGAGGCGCGCGGCTGCCGCGAGGCGGCCACGTCGCCCGCGCCGCCCGCCGCCGCCGGCGTCGAGGGCGCGCCGGCCGGCCCCTCGGCCGGCGGCGCCGGCGCCGGCGCGGGCTGCGTCCCCACGGGCATGGTCTTCCACCAGAGCCGCTGCGGCAGCACGCTCGTGGCCAACATGCTCGCGTCCGTCCCCGAGGCGCTCACGTACAGCGAGTCGAGCCCCCCGAGCGCCATCCTCTCGCACGCTGGCCTCTCGGAGCGCGACCGCGTGCGCGCGCTGCGCGTGGTGGTCGCCGCCATGGGCCGCCCCGTCTACCTGCACGGCCGGGGCTTGGAGGTGCCGCACGCGGACGACGCGTGGGACCCGCGCCACCTGTTCTTCAAGTTCCAGTCGACCCTCACGCTGCAGCTCGGGACGTTCCGCCGCGCCTTCCCCGCCGTGCCGTGGGCGTTTGTGCACCGCGACGGCGTCGAGGTGCTGGCCTCGCTGCTGCGCGGCGCACCCGTCTCCGTCGCCGACGCCGCGGCCGGCACGCGCGGGGGGCTCGACCCGGACGACCCGACCGTGCGCGGGGCGCCCTGCATGCGCTCGCGCGACGCCGGCGGCGGCGGCGCGGGGCCGCACCCCGCGCTCCTGGCGGCGACAGGGGCCGCGAACGCCGACGAGGCACGCGCGCTGCCGGCAGAGGACTTTTGCGCCGCGAGCGTGGGCCTGCTGGCCGCCTCGTCCCTGCACCACGCGCGCGAGGCGCGCCGCGACGGCCTCGCGCGCGCGGGGCTGCTGCCGCCCGCGCCGGCTTCCCCGGATGCTGCGCCGCCAGCCATCGATGTCGGCGACGGCGCCGCCGTCGCGAGCGCTGTCGCCGCCGCCGCCTCGCCGTCCTCCGCCTCGCCCGCCGCCGTCGTGGCCGTCGGCGGCATGTTGCTCGACACGGCCGCAGGCCGCGGCGCGGTCGCGGGCGTAGGGCAGGGCGTGTTCGTGGACTACCCCTCGCTGCCGGACGCCGCCGTCGGCCTGGTCCGCTCGCACTTTGGCGCGCCCGTGGCCGACGCGTCGGCGCGGCTGATGATGGACGAGTCGGCAAAATACAGCAAGGCGCGGCTGGCCGGCAAGGGCGAGGGCGGGGGCGGGGGCGAGGGTGGGGGGGAGGGCGCCGCCTCCGCGCCGGCGAGAAAGGCCGCCAACAAGCGCAGCCGCCGGCAGGAGGAGGAGCACGGGCCCGCGTCCTCCTCCTCGGCCGACGGCGGCGACGGCGGCGGCGGCGGCGGCGGCGGCGGCGGCGGCGGCGGCCTGCGCGTGCGGCCGGGCATGGACGCCGACGGCCGCTTCGTCGGCGACGCGCAGCACAAGCGCCAGAACGCGTGGCCCGAGCTGCGCGCCGCCGCCGAGCGCTACACCTCGGGTGCCCGCGCGGCCATGCTGCGGTTCAACCCGCCCGCGGACGGCGTGCTCGCAGCCGCGTCCGACCCTGCGCTGCGCGCGCTGCTGCTCGAGGGCTTCGGCCCGGCGGGGCCGGCCATGGCCGAGGCCGCCGCCGTGGCCGCCGGCCTGCGCCCGGCCGGCGGAGGCGGCGGCGGCGGCAAGG
>Ga0105055_10003993_pt1 | contig 21914 bp, 18 predicted proteins | sample BON03_FD_78090 | JGI IMG/M metagenome (GOLD analysis project Ga0105055, IMG submission 78090) | Freshwater microbial communities from Lake Bonney liftoff mats and glacier meltwater in Antarctica - BON-03 | ecosystem: Environmental > Aquatic > Freshwater > Ice > Glacier meltwater | place: Lake...
CGCCAGGATCGGTTGAATCGGGGCGAACCACGAAATCGCACCACTTGAACCAAGAGCGAGAAGTACCAACTTATTGCACACTGGGCAACCGACAGCAAAGAAAGAAATGAATCCACCCAGTGTTCCGATTCGCAGCGACTTGTCCGTGTTCTCGACAACAACTTTGAGATCGGTACGCGACTCGCGCACATAGGTGGCGACCAAAAGCCCGCCAAGAACCGCGCTGAAGACCACGGTCGGGTAGGACCACCAAGTGGTCTCAATGGCGCGACCAAAAATTGGGTTGGGAATTACCGCGGTGGGTAATGCGATCACGAATCCAATCCCAAGCCCGGACAAGATGGCGGCATACCAGCGACGGGAAGTCCATCGGGACAGTGCCCGACGCCAAATCTGGGGACTAATTTTTATCCTCGATTTGGTCATCACATCGAAAGGCTACCCCGCGGCCTTTCTACTCATCAAATACCCATGGGGGTATCTGCTCCCGAGATGAAGTTCTCACAAATACGCTCGTACTGCGCGCTCAGCCCCTCGGTGTGGCACCGTTATGGGAACGGGAGCAACATCAGATCTTCTCTATGTCACATGCGGGCGAGTGCACTGGCTTTTGCTCTGGGGGGCTGCTGCCCTCGTGTGGATCACCTCGGCATTGACGGTAATTCTGTTGCCGCGGTACTTCCCCCGGCTTGCCAATGGTAACGAGCTGGGCCTTGAAATTGCCGACCCCAGATGTTACGCCATGTTGGCGACGTTTCCCGCTGGCTCTCGGGCGCCTTTGCTATCGCCTTCGTTCGACTTTTTCAGGCCGGCGTCCACGTCGATGGAATCAATCCAGATTTTATTGTGCTCGCCGACGTACCGGCGGCAATGGGATGTCGCTTCGGTCGTTGGTGGGCCTTATTCGTCCGCATCAACATGAGGTGAGGCACGAAAATCGGTGGGATTCCCTTTCACCTTCGACGGTGGGGCGTTATCTTCCCGACTGCATCAATGGCTATCGCGGTCAACCTGCTGGACGCGTTACCCGATTTATCCGGGATCCTCGAACTGACCGCCACCAGAGTTGGTGCGGGTGTTTGGCTCTTTATTGCAATCGGAAAATGGCCGAGGTGATCACGCATCGGACGTCGAGAGTGCGGAGTCGGTATCATGATGTTTGGTGCCTGCTAGCAGGTCGACTGACGGCGCACCGGCCGCGCTGCAGCATAGGCAGTGCGGGTTTATGAAGGACGAGTGTGACTACATACCTAAACCCAGAACTAAACCCAGACCGCATGCATACCCCCGACCAAGAACTCGTTGATCTGGTGCTTGCTTACGTCACCGAGCGCTTGGCATTGAAAGAAACGCCCATTGATGGTTTTGGCAACCGGACAGAAATGTATGAAGCACTCGAAGGCTTGATTGGTCCCGAACCCAAGGACCCTGCCTCGGTGCTTGGCATCTACGAAAAGTACCTCTCTGAGACGGTTCTTTCCGCTGACAGCCCACGATTCTTCGGCTTCATTCCAGCGGCACCGACGAAAGCATCCCTTCTCTTTGACATGGTGGTGTCGGCCTCGTCACTACAAGGATGCTCCTGGCTGGAAGCCGCCGGGGCAGTCATGGCGGAAAACCAAGCGTTGCGAACGATGGCAGATATTGCTGAGATGCCACAGAGTGCTGGTGGCACATTTGTTTCGGGTGGTAGCGCCGGAAACCTCTCTGCCCTCGTCGTAGCGCGCGACACTGCGCGGGCAAGGCGCAAGGCAAGTGGACAACCGCTGTACCAATTACAGGTCATCGTCAGTGATCAGGCGCACTCGTCCATTAAAAACGCGCTCAATATTGTTGACATGGGCGCCATCGTTATCCCCACAACTGATGGTCGAATGACTCGCCATGACCTTGCCCGCGGTCTTGAAAATCAAGACCTGTCCAATGTTGTCGCAATAGTTGCAACGGCGGGCACCACAAACGCCGGGATCGTTGACGAATTAGATGCCGCAGCAGATGCAGCAGAGAGTCACGGGTGGTGGTTCCACGTTGATGGTGCTTACGGTGGCGCCGGAATGTTGGATCCAAGGAAGCGGCAGATGTATGCGGGAATTGAGCGGGTTGATTCACTCGTCATGGACCCGCATAAATGGTGGTTTGCACCATTTGATTCAGCAGCGCTGCTTTATAAAGATCCACACCTAGCCAAAGCCATACACACCCAGGATGCTTCCTATCTTGACGTGATCCATACAGATGATCTCACCGAATTCAACCCAAGTGACTTGGCTTTTCACTTGACCCGCCGGGCTCGAGGCATGGCGCTGTGGTTTTCGCTGGCTGTCAATGGCCTTGACGCTTACCGTGATGCAGTTGTTGCTGGAAACGACATGGCCACGTACGCGGCACAGCACATCAAGGCCAAACCAGACCTGGAACTCATTCTCGAACCTGATCTTTCCGTCGTGCTTTTTAGACGCAACGGCTGGACGAGTAAAAACTACGACGCGTGGTCAACGGATCTCCTTGCGCAACAGGTTGCTTTTGTTACTTCGTCAACGTGGTGTGGTGAAACTGTCGGTCGTTTGGTTTTCCTGCACCCGGGAACAACGACAGCCATGGTTGATGAAGTAATTGCTGCGCTGATCTAGTTGCTGCGCAACTTTAGTTTTTCCAGACCTTTCCACGAAAGTGGAAGTAGTCCGGCAGCTAGTGCAATTTTTAGCGCATCGCCAATGAGGAATGGGATGACACCCAAACTCAACGCTGTTGCCCAATCAACGCTGATCGCAAACTTGAGCCAGATAACTCCCACTGCATAAATGGCGATGTTGCCAATTACCATCAGGCCTGCGCTGCGAAATGCGGTTGTGCTGGCGCCGTGTTCGGCAAGGCGACCGACAATGAAAGCGGCCAGAATGAAGCCCAGAATGTAGCCAAAACTTGCACTCGAGAATCCCGAACTGCCCTCGGCAAACCACGGGACGCCAACAACACCCATGAGCGCGTAGAGGCCCATCGAGAGCACACCGCGAAGGGAACCAAGTGCGGCGCCGACCAAGAGGACAGCAAAAGTTTGAAGGGTCAGCGGCACCGGGGTGAACGGGAGTGGGATAGCGATTTGGGCTGCAATTCCGACGAATGCGGCACCACCGAGGACGAGTGCAATCTGGGCAACGGTGGTGCGAGCCGCGAAATCGGCCAAGACTCGGGGGGCGGGAGTTGCGATTGCCATGTGGGCACAGTCCTTCATTTAAGGGCGGAGTCGTGTGAGGCTTCTACCTCCGATCTCAATAAATTCTACCCGGTTATATCGGGATCAACTCGAGAACACCGTCGAATAGTTGACGTTTTTGCCGACTTCAGGGTTAGAATGAACGGAAGCACGTTGATCTGTTCCGTGAAGTCGCTGGGGAAGGCGCTATTCACACATAGGAGGTCAACATGTCAGCAGTGAGTTACTCAAGGGTCGGATCCGAGTCTGAGTCATTTCAGAGCCGCGGGGTGATTTTTATTCACTCGTGCCCAAATGCTGTTGCCCCACACCTTGAATGGGCACTGGCCAAGGTGCTGATCACCGAAGTACCGATGGCGTGGGCGCCCCAACCGGTCGCTCCCGGACAACTTCGAAGCCAGATTTTATGGTCGGGAAAACAAGGTATGGGCGCTCGAATTGCCAGCGCGCTGGTGGCTTTTAATCGCGTTCGGTACGAGGTGACCGAAGATCCAAGCCACGGACATGAAGGCGAGCGTTTTGCAGCAACCCCTGAACTCGGTCTCTTTCGGGCAACAATCGGCATCCACGGCGACGTCATGGTGCATGAGGATCGTTTACGCAGTTTGCTCGTGCAGTCAATGGCAACGGATGAATCTGTTGAGGCAGACATTAGGCGCCTGATCGGTCAACCATGGGATGAGGAACTTGAAGCGTTCCGTATTGCCCACGGCGACTCCAATATTCGGGTATTGCACAACGTGTCCTAACTCCGGCTCCCCGCCCAACTTTCCCAGTTCCTGGGAAAGTTGGGCGTTTTCGTGGACGAAACTCAGATATTTGTCCATCTCATCCGGAGTTGAAGCGGAATTAAACACTGATGCTCCGCATATGTGCAGGGAGAGCAATCATGACTGGCGAGACACGACGCGGCATCACCCCGCTGTGCAAGTGGATTTCCTATTAGACCCAGTTGATGGCCGGGTTGCCCTCCCCAAGGTTGTCGAGAAGCTCGTAGCCTCCGGAGCCCTTCTCGCTCTGGTGAACGGAAGTCAAGTTTTTGGTCGTAATCGGCCGACTTCAGATCCTGATCGAGCCACTTATTGTGCTGAAGAAATTGCGGTGTCAGTTGACGGCTGTTCCCGGCTGATTGTGATCTGCCGGCGTTAAATGAAGCGCTACTTGAGTTCAAAAGTGGCATTGCGGCCCGAGTCACATTGCTTTTGGATACGCAACAAGGAAACAGGGTGAAATGGGTGGTCTTTACTCGAAGGATTTCTTAGCGGGTTCCTTGCGACCTTACATAATTGTTGAAGAGACTCGAACGTGAACGTGAACGTGTTCGACGCGGAAAGCGCTACTCGTTAGGCTCGAGCGGCTGAGACCCTTTGGCTACCTGGAATGTAACACCTTTTCGTCCTTGCAATTGAAGGCAGTGTCGTGTTAACGATCATCCAAAATCAGGCCAAATTCGGCAAGGGAAGCATTGGGTACGACGAGAAAACTTCACGCCTTTCACGTCCTGAGCGAATCCGCCGAAGTTATTGCACGCTGGACATCGCCGTGGTCTAACTGATTCTTTATGTGGATTTTGGCCCGCAAAAACTGGATGAGTTGGACAAAACCACGGCTATTCCCCCCTCTTTCGTCCGACTTTCCCAGAAACTGGGAAAGTCGGACGAAAGAGAAAGGGGTGGGACGGGGGTTTAGAGGGGGATGTTTCCGTGATTGCCGCGGGCACCAGGAGTATCGAGGAGCACCTGGGCAACCGCTCGCCTGGTGAGTTTTGGGTCAACGACGGAGTCGACGACTCCCAGGTCAACGGCTCGTTTTATTCCGCCGGAGATTACTTCGTGTTCTGCGGCGAGTTCGAGTTCAACCTGTTCCCGACTGTCTTCGGGCACGTCGGCGAGGCGTCGACGGTGCAGGATCCGGATGGCGGCTACCGAACCCATGACGGCGACCTCGGCATTTGGCCAGGCGAAAACTTTTGTAGCGCCCAAGGATGATGAGTTCATGGCGACAAACGCTCCGCCGTACGCCTTGCGGGTGACGACGGTGACCCGGGGGGTTACACATTCGGCGAATGCGTGTAGGAGCTTTGCGCCGCGTCGCACAACGCCTTCCCATTCTTGGCCAAGTCCGGGGAGATAGCCCGGAACGTCAACGAGAACAACAAGTGGCACACCGAAGGCATCACACATGCGGACAAAGCGTGAAGCTTTCTCGGCGCTGGAGGAGTCAAGGCAACCGCCAAGGCGCAGTGGGTTGTTGGCGACAACTCCTATTGTGCGCCCGCCAAGTCGACCAAGGCCAACAACGATGTTGGGTGACCACTTGGCGTGGAGTTCAACGAATGAGTCCAGGTCAACGAAGCCTTCGACAATTGGATGCACGTCATAAGCGCGACGCGATGACTCTGGAAGCAGTGCCCCTAGATCGCGGTCGGCAACACTGTTCATGTCAAGGGAACCTTGATGACCCAAGAGTTTGACGAGTTTGACCCCGTAATCGATTGCTTCGTCTTCACTGTCGGTGGTGATATGAACGACACCACTTCGACGGCCATGAGGCTCTGGTCCACCGAGGCGGTCCATGTCAACGTCTTCACCGGTAACTGAACGAACGACTTCGGGTCCGGTCACAAAGATTCGGCCCGCAGGGCCAAGGATCACAATGTCGGTTAGCGCCGGGCCGTAGGCCGCACCACCGGCTGCCGGCCCGAGGACGATGGAGATCTGGGCAACTTTGCCACTTGCTCGGGTCATCGAAAGAAAAACGCGACCGACACCGTCAAGACTTGCAACGCCTTCGCGCAGGCGCGCGCCACCGGAGTGCCAGATACCAACGATCGGGGCGGAGTCGGCCAAGGCCCGGTCATAAGCGGTAACGATTGCTCGGCAACCCACCGAACCCATCGCGCCACCTTGCACGGTGGGGTCGGTGCAGAATGCCACACAGTGAACACCGCTCACCGTGCCGACCGCGGAGACGACTCCGCTGTCATCAATCGGGGTGATCGCGGTGAACTCACCGTTGTCAAAGAATTTGGCAAGCCGCACCAAAGGTGATCGAGAATCCAATTCGGCTTCTTGTACCGAAGCGTTCATGTCAGACACTCCTGAAAATTACGGCAACGTCGTGGCCACCAAAACCAAATGAGTTATTGAGTGCGGCGATGTCACCGAGAGGTAGTTCAACCGGACCGTTATTGCCAACATTGAGATTGACTTCGGGATCGAGGTTTTCCAGGTTTGCGGTTGGTGGCGCTATGCGATCGCGCAGCGCCAAAATGCTGTAGATCGACTCTATTGCCCCCGCGCCACCGAGGAGGTGCCCGGTCATGGACTTGGTACCGGCAACATAAATATTGTCTGTCGCGCTCCCGAGGGCGCGCCGAATTGCGGTTGCTTCGGCAATGTCACCCTGCGGGGTAGAGGTGGCGTGCGCATTCACGTGGACGATGTCGGCCGGTGTGAGTCCCGCTTCGACGAGTGCGAAGGTGATGGCCCTCGCTGCACCAGCGCCTTCTGGGTCGGGTTGAGCAATATGGTGTCCGTCGCTGGTCAGACCGGCGCCGGCGTAGCGTCCGAGGATGGTCGCCCCTCGTGCTTGCGCGTGCTCTTCTAACTCGAGAATGAGAATTCCGGCGCCCTCGCCCATGACGAACCCGTCCCGATCAATGTCGTAGGGGCGTGAAGCCGCTTGCGGATCATCGTTTCGCGTGGACAGGGCGCGCATCGAGGCAAAGCCCGCCATGGTGATCGGATGAATGGCGGCCTCGGCTCCGCCAGCAATCACGATGTCAGCTCGACCGGTGTGAATCATTCGTGCTGCATAGGAAATCGCTTCGGCGCCAGAGGAGCAGGCACTGACGGGGGTGTGTACTCCGGCCCGCGCCCCGAATTCCAAGCCAACAATTGCAGCGGGGCCATTGGGCATGATCATGGTGACCATATGGGGGGAAATGCGAGAGGGACCACGTTCAAGCAGGATGTCGTACGACGCCAGGAGTGAAGTGATTCCACCAATTCCAGTGGCGATAACGGTGCCTAAGCGTTCAGGATCAATTTCTGGTGATCCGGCCTGCGCCCATGCTTCCCGGGCTGCAACGAGTGCTGCTTGTTGCGAGCGATCCATCCGACGGGTTTCGTGTTTTTCCAGAATTGTCAATGGATCTACGGTCATAATCCCGGCGATTTTCGCGGGGTGACCTTCAACCCATGGTTCGTCAATCACGCTGATGCCGGGTCGACCAGCGAGGATTGCTTCCCAGTTTGATTCGACGTCGCCACCAACAGGGGTAGTCATCCCCATGCCGGTTACTACAACTTCGCGGGACATGTAATCCTCCAAGTTAACTAATGGGTTATCTGCCCGATTAATGGATGGGCGCCAGTCTCTTCGCATCCGATTCTCTGGTTGATAGGAGACTGGCCACACCAAGATGATGAGCCAAATAATCTATGCGGCTGGGGAGTTTGCTTCAATATAGACAACCGCATCACCGACGGTGACCAGGTTTTTTGCGGCAGCGTCAGGGATTTTCACGCCCCATTTGTCTTCGGCCGCCATAACGACCTCAACCATGGAGAGTGAATCAACATCGAGGTCGTCAACGAATGACTTCTCCATGGTGATCTGATCAACGGGAACGCCCGCAACTTCGTTAACAATTACGGCGAGACCGCTCAATACTTCTTCCTGGCTCATTTCATACCTTTCATCGTGGTGTGTTGTTATCCCGCGTTGTTGAGCGGAAATCTAGGGGAGCGTAACAACCTGCGCCGCATGAACGAGGCCTGAGCCAAATCCAATGAGTAGCGCGGTGTCACCTGATTGTGCTTCGCCGCTTTGCAGCATGGCGTCCATGGCGAGGGGGATTGACGCAGCGGAGGTGTTTCCCGCGGTCACGATGTCTCTGGCGATCTTGACGTTTTCTGGAAGGTCAAGAGCGCGAACGAGGGCGTCGGTGATTCGGTTATTGGCCTGGTGGGGAATGAACACGTCAAGGTCGGCCGTGGTGATACCAGCAATATCAAGTGCTTCCCTGGTTGCTTTGGGCATTTCACCGACAGCCCAACGAAAAACTTGCTGACCTGCCATAACGACAGTGGGGTAGTCCGGGACCAGTCCGTCACGAAAGTCGCTCAAAGATGCGTTCATGGATATGGCATCCTTCTGGCTGCCGTCACCACCCCACACGATTGGGCCGATGCCAGCGGTCTCGGAAGGACCGATTACAACGGCGCCGGCGCCGTCAGCAAAAATAAAGGCCGTACCACGATCGTGTTTGTTGATCACGTCGGTGAGACGCTCAACACCAATGACAAGAATGTATGTGGCACTACCGCCACGAATAAGGTCGGCGGCCATCCCGACTCCGTAGCAGAACCCCGCGCATGCAGCGGAGAAGTCAAAAGCTGGGGCGCCACGAGCACCAATGAGTTCGCCAACCTCAACCGATGCTGACGGGCAAGCGTACGGGTGGGAAATAGTTCCGAGCATGATCAAGCCGATATCAGTTGGTGAGATGCCTGCGCGCTCAATGGCAACTTTTGCGGCTTCCGCGGCCATGAATGTAACGGATTCACCAACACCTGCCCACCGTCGCTCGGTGATCCCGGAACGTTCACGGATCCACTCATCGGATGAATCAATCAGTTCGCAAACTTCAGCGTTGGTAACCACTCGTTTGGGTCGGTAAGTGCCAACCGAATAGATCCGGGCGTGCCCTGCTCCAGTAACTGTATTAAGCGTTGGCATGTTGTCCTTTTGTTAGGGCTTAGGCGGGTTGTTCGGTGGGGTGCAGTCGAAGTAACGGCGCACCGGGGGAGACCGGATCACCGTCTTGGGCGAGCCACTCAATGACAACACCACCGTGGGGTGCGTGGATCGGGATGAGTTCGCGCGAAGTTTTGATGGATCCAACGTGGGTGTTCGGTGGTAGGGAGTCGCCTTCAGCGTAGGTAACGTCGGCTAACGTGAAGATTCCCTTGGCGGGTGAAATTACGAGACGCCAAGTAGGACTGGTTTCAATTGTCGATTTCACCCCGTGCTTGTCGATAAGTCTCCACGCTGCGGGCAGGTCATCGGGTGATTTGAGTGCCAGAGTCTCGACACCGGGCATGGCGCGCTTAGCCAAGTTGGTCAGCGTGCCCGCGGGTGGAATTTCAATCATTGCGGTGACACCGAGGTCGAGCATTGTTTGCATGCAAAGATCCCAACGAACCGGTTGAGCAACTTGGGCGACAAGACGACGAATGACCGCGCGGCCATCGTGAACGACTTGGCCGTCAGCATTGGAAATCAAACGAATTCGGGGATCGTGGGTACTTATTGCATTGCCGATCCGGCCCAGGGTTGTGCCGGCACTCGCCATATGTTCGGTGTGAAATGCCCCGGCAACGTCAAGAGCGCGAACACGCGCGCCCTGTGGGGCCACGAAGTCGTTAAGTTGAGATTGGGTGCCGGCGACAACAATTTGCCCGGCGCCATTGATATTGGCGCAGGTCAATCCAACGTCGGTTGCCGCGGCCATTACGTCGTCTTGATTTCCGCCAAGAACGGCTGACATGCCGGTTGCGGTGAGCGCTGAGGCGTGAGCCATTGCCTTTCCGCGCTCGCGGACAAAAACCATGGCTTGTTCCGCGGTGATGACGCCGGCGCCAACGGCAGCGGTGATTTCACCGACAGAGTGACCGGCCCCAGCACCAATGGAGGCAAAGGCTGCCGAAGGGTGCGGGAACAAAGCGAGCAAGGTAACCAGACCGGCGCCAACAATGAGTGGTTGGGCCACGGCGGTATCGCGGATAGTGTCGGCGTCAGAGGTGGTTCCATGGGTGAGTAGATCCACCCCGCTCACGAGAGAGAGCCAACCAAGGCGTTCGGCAACGCCAGGGACGTCAAGCCAAGGGATGAGGAATCCGGGACTTTGGGCGCCCTGTCCGGGCGCAACGACAACAAGCACAAGACCACCTTTGCGTAGATATCCGCTAACTCATGACCCGGAATAACCAATATTTTGCCCTGAAATTTGTAGGAAACCTACAACACTTTACGGACCCTGATTAATTCGCCCGAGAACGAGTGCCAGCCGGACGGTAAAGGCATCCCGTGAGTCGGTCAGGTCGTAACCGATCAGTTCGATAATTCCCTTAATTCGGTAGCGGATCGTGTTGGCGTGCACAAAAAGTGCTCGGGCGCTGGCCTCAAGGCTTTGTCCATTTTCCAGGTAACTTTCGGCGGTGTCGCGCAAGTTGGGATCAGCATTGAGTGGATGAAAAATATTTTCGATGATCTGCTGGCGGGCACTGACTTCGCCCATGAGCGCCCGTTCGGCAAGAAGTTCCCAGGCGAATACCGGACGCGGAGCGTGGGGCCAAGCGCGAGCAGCCGCAACCCCGGAAACACAGGTGCGCGCCGCCACCCCAAGTTCGGCCAGTCCGTTTACCGATTCAGTAACGACGACGGGCCCGTGGCCGAAGTAGGGAGTCATCAGGCGGTGAGATGCCAACGGATCAAGTCCCACGCCACCAATAATGACCAACATCACCGGGCCATGAATTCCGGTGAGCAGGTCTAGGCTGTGACTCCTGGCCGCGCGGCGCATGACCGATAATGATTCTTGATTGTCGGCATCTGGAGGTGAGCCGGCTAGGACAAGTGCTGGTCGATCTTGGGACCAGCCCAAAGCTGCGATCCGACTGAGAATCTCGCTGTCAACATCACTTCGAATCAGGGCATCAAGGATGAGTGCTTCAAGTCGGGCATCCCAGGCGCCGCGTGCTTCAGCTGCCCGGGCATACACCTCGGCCGCACTAAATGCGACTTCGCGGGAATACTGCAAGGTGGCGATGCGGGCATGGGCGAGATCTTCACCCGCGAAGAAAGTATCGAGTTGACTTTCGACCGCGTCAATTGTGGTGCGCACCAGTTCAACCGTTTGCTCCAGTGAGATAGCTCGGGCAAGTTCACGCGGTGCAGCGCCAAAAACATCAGCGGTGAGTTTAGGAACGATTGCAGTCGGTGACTTCGCCCAATCGGAGTACCAGCCCATGAACGCGGCAATGCCCGCTTGGGCAACAACGGCAACCCACGCGCGTTGATCGGCACTGAGTTCTCGGTACCACGGGAAAATTTCCATCCGTTTCACGGCCAACGTGCCCAAGTCGCCGGCGGCGGCTTGCATGCGGGTGATCAGTGAATCCAGATGTTCCATGACGTAGGGATCATTAACCGGTCGAGACACCGATAAGTGAACCCACAATGTAGGTAATGGTTGCAGCGCCGACACCCCAGAGCAGTTGCCGCATGGCGCTAAACACAATACCCCGGCCGGAGAGGTTGCCAACCACGCCACCAACGACACATAGCGCAATAATGGAAGAGGCTATTGCGGTGAAGAAGGCAGCGGAACCTTCGAGGAAAATATAGGGTAGGACAGCAACACTCGCACCAACGGCAAAAGCAACGAAACTGAAGATAGCCACCTTGACCGGTGAGCCAAGTTCGTTCGGGTCAAGGCCGAGTTCTTCGCGGGCCAACGTGTCCAGAGCAGTTTTTGGATCCGACATTATTTTGTCCGAGACTGCTTTAGCCAAAGCCCGGTCCAGTCCCTTAGCGCGGTAAATAAGTTCCAGTTCCTTGGCTTCGCTTTCTGGATTATTCTGGAGTTCGAGCGCTTCCATTTCGATTTCCCGGCGGAACAGATCGCGCTGGCTGGCAACACTGACGTATTCACCCGCGGCCATCGAAAATGAGCCGGCAAGCAGTCCGGCGAGTCCGGCGAAGAGCACGGTGCTGTTGTCAAGAGACCCATTGAGGCTGGCTCCGGCAAAGCCCATGACGAGTGCGGTGTTGGAAACGAGGCCATCAGAGATCCCGAAAACTGCGGCCCGGACGGCACCGGATCGGTCCGACCGGTGCCAGGGTTCACTGAGTTTTGGAGCCACCGCCGCACGCGAGGTAATCGTAGGGATTGTTGTTCCCCGAATCATGCTGCGAAATACTTCTGCGTGTTCGCGTTCGTCCACCGGCATTGAGTCCAGCGCTTCGGGTTCGTCGTCGTACATGCCGGCGTCGGCGCCTTCATTTTCTTCCAGAGTTCCCAGAACACTGTTCAAGCCGGCTGCGCGCGCGGTGTCCACGAGTTTTTGATCCGCCGGGTCAAGGGTCGTTGGTGCGGGTGGAATTTCGACGCCGTATTCGGCTAGTTTGTCCAACCAATGTTCGGCGTGGGCGTCTTCAATGTCGGCGAGCTCGATCAAGGCATCAGCACGGTCCCCGCTTACCGTTTTTGCAAGTGAGCGGTAAAGCAGGGATGCTTTTCGCTCGGCTTCCAGGTAATGCAAGAACCGTTTGGGATCTTTACTCATGTTTAGCCCGAACCCTCCGTGTTACCTGCATCGGCTGCGGCAGGATCAAGCAGTTGGTACTTACGTATTGCCTCGGCAACGAGTCCCTTGTCAACTTTACCCGATGCGGCAAGGGATGCCAGAGTTTGAACGGTGATTGATTCGGCGTCTACTAGGAAATGTCGGCGAAGTGCACCACGAGTGTCAGATAGGCCCCAACCATCGGTACCCAAGCTGGCGAATTCGTTGGGGACCCATGGAGCAATCTGGTCCTGCACCGCGCGCATGAAGTCAGACACCGCAATAACGGGACCAATGGTTCCGCTCAAGCGCCTGGTGACATAAGCCTGCTGTGGTTCCTGCTCGGGGTACAGCAGGTTGTGGCGGTCAACGCCGAGCCCATCGCGCCGCAATTCATTCCACGACGTCACCGACCAGACATCCGCACTGATTCCCCAGTCATCATGCAAAAGGGTTTGGGCCTTAAGCGCCCACGGAACCCCGACCCCGCTGGCCAGAATGTGTGCTTTTAATCCCGATGAGGTGGATTCATTGAGCAGGTACATGCCTTTGAGAATCCCATCAACATCCACGTTCGCTGGCTCGGCCGGCTGAACATATGGCTCGTTGTAAATCGTGAGGTAGTAGTAGATGTTTTCCGAGTCTTCCCCGTACATCCGACGAAGGCCATCTTTAATAATGTGGCCGAGTTCATACCCGTACGCGGGATCATAAGAAATGACGGCTGGATTAGTACTCGCCAACAGAATCGAGTGGCCGTCTTCGTGCTGAAGACCCTCACCGTTAAGGGTCGTGCGTCCCGCGGTTGCGCCCAGGACAAACCCGCGCACCATCTGGTCACCGGCAGCCCAGAAAGCATCACCTGTTCGCTGGAAACCAAACATGGAGTAAAAAATATACACCGGGATCATCGGTTCGTCGTGGGTTGAATAGGAAGAACCAGCGGCGGTGAAGGATGCAACCGAACCGGCTTCGTTGATACCTTCGTGCAAGATCTGACCGTCAATTGCTTCCTTATAGGACAGCAACAGTTCACTGTCAACGGATTGATACTGCTGACCGTGCGGTGAATAGATCTTGGCGGTTGGGAAAAGTGAATCAAGCCCAAAGGTTCGTGCCTCGTCGGGGATAATCGGGACGAAGCGAGCGCCGATGTTTTCGTCTTTTACCAAGTCTTTGAAGAGTCGTACAAAGGCCATCGTGGTTGCAATTGCTTGGTTACCCGAACCACGCATCACCGCGTCATAGACCTTGTCGCCAGGAAGGACGAGTGGTCGTGACTTCACTCGACGCGTCGGAAGTGAGCCGCCTAACTGTCGACGACGCTCCATCATGTACGCAAGGTTTTCGTCTTTCAATCCGGGGTTGTAGTAGGGAGGAAGGTAGGGGTCTGCCTCTAGTTGTGCGTCAGAAATCGGGATATGCAACCGGTCACGGAAGTCCTTCAGGTCTTCCAGAGACAGTTTCTTCATCTGGTGGGTTGAGTTGCGGCCCTCAAAGTGAGATCCCAGGGTCCAGCCCTTAATAGTTTTGGCGAGGACAACTGTTGGTTGACCTTTCGTTTCCGTCGCCGACTTGTAAGCGGCATACATTTTGCGGTAATCGTGACCGCCACGGGAAAGGTTCCAAATATCTTCGTTGGACCAGCCCTCAACCAATTTAGCGGTCCGAGGATCGCGGCCAAAGAAGTTGTCGCGGATGTAACCACCGTCATTTGCCTTGTACGTTTGGAAGTCACCGTCATGGGTCGTATTCATCAGATTTACTAAAGCGCCGTCGCGGTCAGCGGCGAGAAGTTCATCCCACTGGCGACCCCACACCACTTTGAGCACATTCCAGCCGGCGCCGCGAAAGAGCGATTCAAGTTCTTGAATAATTTTTCCGTTTCCACGGACGGGTCCGTCAAGACGCTGCAGATTGCAGTTCACCACAAAAATCAAATTGTCGAGTTCCTCGCGGGCGGCAAGACTAATAGCACCTACCGACTCAACTTCATCCATTTCACCGTCGCCCAGAAATGCCCAGACTTTCTGACCCGATGTGTCCGCGAAACCGCGATTGTGCAGATATTTGTTGAATCGAGCCTGGTAAATCGCATTGAGTGGACCAATTCCCATCGAGACCGTTGGGAACTGCCAGAACGAAGGCATCAGGCGCGGGTGTGGATAGGAGGGGAGCCCGCCGCCGGGGTGGGAGAGTTCCTGACGGAAGCCGTCCATTTGTAACTCGGTGAGGCGACCCTCAACGAATGCGCGGGCATAAATGCCAGGGGAGGCGTGACCTTGATAAAAAATCTGGTCGGCACCCTCGGCGTGGTCGGGACCTTTGAAAAAATGGTTGAATCCCACTTCGTACAGGGTGGCCGAGCTCGCATAGGTGGAAATATGTCCACCAACGGAAACACCGGGGCGCTGGGCGCGGTGCACCATGATCGCGGCGTTCCAGCGAATCATCGCGCGGATTCGGCGTTCGACAAATTCATCACCAGGGAACCAAGGCTCGTTATCGGGTGCGATTGAGTTGATGTAATCGGTGCTGCGAAGGCTAGGGACTCCAACATTGTTTTCCGCGGCCCGACGTAGGAGTTCCAGCATAAGAAAGCGCGCCCGGTAATTGCCGCCGGATTCAACGAGACCGTCAAATGATTCAAGCCACTCTTTGGTTTCGGTTGGGTCAATGTCAACATATTGGGTGGGAAGGCCACCGGCGAGAAGTGGTGAAAGAGGATTTGGCACGGGCGTCACCTTTCAGTCCTCACCTGCAGGATCGCTGCCGGTGAACGGAGTCGTGTGTCAGCGCAGATGGTGTCCACGTCGTTGATCCCATCTTTCCGTATGGGATGTGCGAGCGCGCATTCGCCTCTGTGGTTGACCCGATAAACATTGTTGGCTTTCACTAGGATGTGCCGGTGATGTCTGTGCGCAATAAATTCTTAGAAATTTATTCAATCCACTTGCCAAATGGCTGCGATTTGGGTGAACTAGCCCCGTGAGTGCATCGCCCCAAGCCCTCGAGCGGGCTACCCGTCTGTCATTTACGTCAGGTCAAATAGTTCAGGAAGTCGGATTTGATACCGATTGCGACACCGATCTGCGTGAAGGTGTGGTCGACATCATTGGCTCCGACTTGGTGGATCTGGACTACGACGAAGTCGTCGACGCCGCCTTATTGTGGTTCCGAGAAGACGACGGTGACCTCACCGACGCTCTCGTCGACGCAATCAGTCCACTCGCGGACCAAGGTGTTGTCTGGCTGTTGACCCCCAAGCCGGGTCGTGAGGGACACATCGAACCCGAGGACATCACCGAAGCCGCCCAGACTGCGGGACTGCGCCAAACCAGCACCATCAGTGCCGGTGAGAATTGGCAGGGGACTCGATTGGTGGCGCCACGCGCTAAGCGTTAGTCTTCGCCTCATGTCTCTTAGTGTCGGCGATCACGCCCCAGCATTTACCCTGTCCAATCAATTTGGTGAGAATGTTTCCCTCTCCGATTTCGAGGGAAAAAAGAACGTCGTTGTCACGTTCTATCCATTTGCTTTCACCGGGTTATGCACCAGCGAGCTGTGCACAATTCGTGACCGTCACGCTGACTTTATTAACGATGACACTGAGGTTCTCAGCATCTCCTGTGACCCGGTCCCTAGTTTGAAAGTTTTCTCAGAACAGGAAAGTTTCACCCACAGTTTGTTAAGCGATTTTTACCCCCACGGTGATGTCTCCAAGGAATACGGAGCCTTCTTGGAGGACAAGGGATTTGCAACCCGCGCCACCTATGTCATTGATAAAGCAGGGATCATTCGCTGGGCGCTCGTCAACGGTCCCGGTGATGGACGTAACGCGGATGACTACGCGGCCGCCCTCGCTGAACTTGCTTAATCTGTTTCCGGCGTAACGCGGATCGAGGAAGTGTCGTCGGGTTCATGGGTTGATGCTTTATTGATTTGATTGACGTGGGAAACGATCCCGCCAATCAAGGCAATTTGTGCGGTCATGTCTGCCCCGCGTACCGCCTGGTGCGCCGCCGTCATGCCAATACTTTGCGTGGGGTTGTCCGTCGCCAAGTTACTCGCCGCAAGATCCAGTAGGTCGGCAAGTGGCGAAAGTGCTGCCGGGGGAATCTGAGTGCGCAGGTTCGCGCGCGTCGCGCCGCGAAGGTCGTTGGCAATAGCGAGTACACGAGCACTCATCACCTGATTGGCCCGCAGTAATTCCTTCAACGAACCTAAATCAATACTGTTGATCCGCGGACTCCACCTCGAATGTTTCGCCAAATCCTCGTATTGCGCCGCGAGTCCAAGTACCCGATTACGTAATTCGACAGCTTGATCGTGCCAGGCGCTGGCATCATCTTTCGTCGGTTCACCTCGCAGATCGCCCGCGATGCGCGCGAGGACTTCAGCCAATTGGACTTGGACCGCATGTAAACCTGCGGCCAATTTTTGAGTGTCCCGAGTTGGTGATGCCAAAAAAGATGCGACCAATGCAAACAGGGCGCCGATCATGACGCCGGTGAATCGTTCTAATGCCAACTCATTCGTTAAGTGCGAGCCAACCACCAAGATCACGGTGACGGCCAAACTCGCGGCAACGTGCGGCGACTCATCGGGGTTGCTGTATTGCATGATTCGAGCCATCACGAAACTCAACGCTACGAGGAGAAGAATCACGACCGCGCCGCTACCAATTATTGAAACAATGGCAAGGGCGACCGCTGCACCAACGAGTGCGCCGAGCAACTGAATGGACGTTTCCTTCGCCGCGTGGTGAAAAGTTACCCTCGTTGCAACCACCGCCGTAATCGCGGCGGGCACGGGGGAGGCGTAGGGAATTGCGTCACTGACCAAGTAAGCAAAGAAGGCTGCAAATGACGTGAGTACGGCCAACCTGATGTAGGTGGTTGGCTTAAACCGTTTAAGCCGAGTGACTCGAGCGCGGCCAAATCCAAGTGAACTCATTCAAACAGTATCGCAGGACGAGTACTTACCAGGTCAAGGTGCGGGTGGCCAGTAACTGCGCTTCACCGTGGTCATGGGTGACATGAATTGTCGGGATTCCCTCTCGGATCACCAAATCTTTGACATCAGCGAGCAGGCGTAAACGCGTCGGTGAATCAAGTGCACTGTACGGTTCATCAAGCAACAGAACCTGAGGTTGAGCTGCAATCGCGCGCGCCAACGCAACCCGACCCGCTTGCCCGCCGGAAAGTTCCCAGGTCTTCTGCCCCGAGATTTCACTCAGACCAACCCACTCGAGTAACTCGGTGGCCCGTGCACGGGCAGTGTCTCGTGACTGGCCACTGGCACGAAGTGAGTAACCAATGTTGTCAATCAACGATAGGTGCGGAAAAAGAAGTGGATCTTGAAAAACTAGGCCAATATTTCGTTGATGAATTGGCACCCCACGAAGGTTCCGTTCGCCGAGGAAAATTTCGCCGCCCAAAGGTGCGGTCACCCCGGCCAAAGTACTCAACAGGGTTGACTTTCCGCAGCCGCTTTCACCAACGACGACCAAAATTTCACCCGGACCAACCCCAAAGCTTAAGGCAGTGGCCAGCGGCTCGTCATAGCCAATCACCAGATTGTGTGCACGCAGGCCCGCATGCATCAGGTGAACACCCGCTTGGACGCCAGCCGGTCAACAATGAGTAAAAGAGCCATGGTGAGCGCAACCAGAATCACACTGAGCACAGCGGCCGTTGCAAACGCCGACTCACCAGGCTTACTCAGGAGTCGCTCGATCTGTACGGGCACCGTGGGGGAGTCGGTTCGCGACAACAGCGTTGCGGCGCCGAACTCCCCAAGGGAAACGGCTGCGGCTAATCCGCCAGCCGCCAGCATTACGCCACCGAAAACGGTTCCGAAGGCCGTCCACCACGCACGCAATGGAGCGGCGCCCAAACTTAAGGCCACGAAATATCGACGTGGGTCAACATTACGCAAACTAGGTGTCGCCACCGCCACCACGATTGGAACGGCGATAAGTGCATGAGTGATCGGGATTAATACTCCGGTTCCGCGCAGATCAAATGGCCCGCGCGAGAATGCAAGCAGGATTCCGAGGCCTAATGTCACCGCCGAAACACCCAGTGGAATTAAGGCGATGGTTGCAATGATTCCTTTCTTGCTCATCACAGCGATCGCGATTGACCCACCAAGGAGCGCGGCAATTACTGCTGTGACCAATGCCAGACTGATGGATCGACCAAGTGCTGCAGCCGGTGACCCAATTCGAGTGTTCTCCTCACTCGCCAGAGCGCCCCACCATTGCAAAGTTGGACCTTCCAGGCTTGAGATTGACGCCCAGAAGATACTTGCAATCGGGCCAAGGACCAAGATAAAAGCCACGAGACACGTGAATCCAGTGAGTAGAGCGGACTTTCGGCTACCGAGTGGAATTCGTGCGAGAACAACTTTTGCCTTTGGTTCATTGCGACTTATCCGAGCAGCAATCACGAACACCAGAGCGACAACACTCAATTGCAGGATCGCCGCAGCGAGTGCGGTTGGGAAGTCTAGGAGCACTGAGGTTGAGCGGAGTAGGACCTGCTCAAGTGTTCGAGTGCTAGAGCCATCCCCTAAGACAACGACAATGCCAAGGGAACTGAATGAAAAAATAAATACTACGCTCGCGGCCAACACAATCGAGTTGCGTAAGGCGGGCAGTGTGATCGTTGTGAACACACGCATTGGGCTGGCGCCCAAGGTCGCCGCGGTTACTGCCATTCGATGATCAAAGGTCGACCATTGAGTCCCAACCAGTCGGACCACAACCGCGATGTTGATGTAGGCGTGGGCGAGCACGACCAACAGCAATCCGTTGGGAATTGTTTCACCAAATAGGGATCTAAAGCCAAGGGCGACAACCACGGTCGGTAACACAAATGGCACCGTGACCAACGCGAGCATGAACCCGCGGCCAGGGAATTGGTAGGTAAATAAAACGCGGGCGATGGGGATCCCAATCACGAGTGAGAGAACCACGCTGAGAAGGGCTTGACCACCTGCAAATAGCGCGACCTGCCACAGCCTGACGGAAGTCAAGGCATTGAGCGTGTCAGCACTCCAGGCCGTGGTCGTAAGTCGAACGAGTGGATAGACCAAAAATATGAGAAACAGAACTGCGGGCAGTACCCAGAGCCACTTCAGGCTGCGGGGTAAATGCTGGGAAATGGCCCCGCTCAGCGGTTCATCACCGTTCCCCACGTCTCAAGCAGCGATGCAAGTTGTGCACTCACTTGCTCCGGGGGTAGTGAAGCACTCGTTGCAATCACCGGCGTGAAATCGGTGAAAACCGCTGGCAAGGACGCGTCAGCGCGTACCGGATAGACGAACATGTTCAACGGGATATCTTCTTGCACCTTACGGGAGAGCAGCGCATCAATGACTTTTTGTGCCCCTGTCGGGTTTTCGGCGCCGGCCAACACTCCCGCGTATTCAACCTGCTGGTAGCAGGAGTCCGCGAGTACCGAAGTCGTTGGCACGGTAACGCTCGCATCCTCTGAGAACACAACTTCGGCCGCCGGACTGGTCGCGTAAGAAACGACCAGTGGGCGGTCCCCACCCGAGGGGGTGAACTGCGAGTAATACGCGTCGGTCCACGAACCTGCAACGGCCACCCCACCATCGCGCAGGGATTCCCAATATGCGGGCCAATCGTCACCAAATCGGGCAACCGTTGCTAACAGGAAGGCAAGTCCGGGCGACGAGGTTGCGGGATCCTGCACGACAAGGAGGTTCGCGACCTCGGGTAGTTGCTCAAGGGTCGTAGGAGTCGCCACATTATTTTGTTCGAACCACGTGTCATCACTATTAATGCAGACATCACCGAAATCAATTGGTGTAAGGAATCCACCTTGGGTGTCCTGGACAAACTTAGGTAACGCATTTGCAAGCTCAGGGGAAGTGTAGGAAGCAAATACACCTTCACCGGTGGCCCGCGTTGCTAATGTGTTGTCAATTCCAAACAGCAAGTCCGCGGTTGGCTCACCGGCAGCCAAAATTGCACTTGCTGTCAGCGTTCCAGCGTCTCCCGTCGACGTGATTTGCAGGTCGATCCCTTGATCTCGAAGATCGGAAACGAAAAACGGAGAGAGCACAAATGATTCGTGAGTGATCATTCGCACCGTTTGCAACTGCGGTTCACCGCTCGAGACGGGTGTCGACTCAGGCACCGACTCAGGTGAACTCGAACAGGCGCTCAAAACGATTGCACCGGATATGACTACTGCAATAAAACGAAACATTTCCACTCCCTCGCGCTGGAATTACCCAGATCAGGTTTTGTGGGTAAGCAGTGGCAACTGCCCTCTCAGCCCGCTGATCCCGCGAGCTCCCCAAGGTTTACAAAGAGTAGCACCTGATCCGGCTTTGGGTGAATTGTGCGCGCGTGAGGTGAATCTGTTCTATGGTTTTCCCGTGATAACTCGTGGGCCCAGCACCGACTTCGACGTTGCAATCATTGGGTCAGGCTTTGGTGGTTCGGTTTCTGCGTTAAGGCTCAGTGAGAAGGGTTACTCGGTCGCCGTCTTTGAAGCTGGCCGTCGTTTCACCGAAGAAAATTATGCAAAGAATTCGTGGGATCTTAAGAATTTTCTATGGGCACCAGAGTTGGGATTCTTTGGAATCCAAAGAATCCACGTCCTTAAAGGCGTCGCCATTCTCGCTGGCGCGGGGGTAGGTGGTGGCAGTTTGGTGTACGCCAACACCCTGTATGTCCCGGGGGACACTTTTTTCCAAGACCCCCAGTGGGGTGAGATCACCGATTGGAAGGGTGAACTAGCACCGTTTTACGACCAGGCCAAGCGAATGTTGGGGGTTACCCAAAATCCCACCATGACCCCCTCTGATCACGTCATGAAAGAGATTGCCGAAGACATGGGAGTGGGCAGCACGTTCACCCTCACCCCCGTCGGAGTCTTTTTTGGTGAAGGCCACGGGAAGAAATCAGCAGACCCGTACTTTGGTGGCGTTGGGCCTGTTCGCAATGGTTGCATTGAGTGTGGCGAATGCATGACCGGTTGCCGCTATAACGCAAAGAACACCCTGCCAAAGAATTATCTTGGCCTGGCCGAGGCCGCCGGTGCGTGCGTCATGCCGATGTCGACGGTCACCACGGTCAAACCACTACAACACGGTGGTTACCAGATCACAGTTCGCAAAACCGGGACCAAGAACGAAACGACCTATACGGCGCAGGACGTGATCTTCGCAGCCGGTACCTACAACACTCAGAAACTGTTGCATCACATGAAAGACGAAGGCATCCTGCCGAATCTGTCACCGGCATTGGGCAAGCTCTCGCGGACCAACTCTGAATCGATACTTGGCGCCGTTGCAAAAACTTC
>Ga0105055_10003995_pt1 | contig 21908 bp, 17 predicted proteins | sample BON03_FD_78090 | JGI IMG/M metagenome (GOLD analysis project Ga0105055, IMG submission 78090) | Freshwater microbial communities from Lake Bonney liftoff mats and glacier meltwater in Antarctica - BON-03 | ecosystem: Environmental > Aquatic > Freshwater > Ice > Glacier meltwater | place: Lake...
CTCACATTCAATGACTCGGATTCTGTGGTCGTATGGTGTCGTGGTTATGCATGCAAAGTGCAACTAAGTTCAGGTGAGACTAACTGTCTAACGCGATATCGCCCAATCGCACATATGGAATATGTCGCTACAGACGAACTGCTTGTAGTAGAAGCGCCATGGTTGAAGATAATGAAAACATTTAACGATCCCCTCCAAAGGAAGAAATTCGGTGGGGCAAATTAATAACCATACTATATATTGCTTCACACATTTATATTATATCTACAATTATGCGCCGTCTTGAGGTTGCGGTTCGTTATTTATTTTGGCGTCATAGTCGCGATTCTCTTGCATCAATCTATCTGAAAGAATATCGAATTTGATCCAGAATTCTGGTTGGTCGCCTCTCATAACCCCGCTGCACTTGGTGACGAAGTTCGCTAGCCCATACACTACCAGCTTCATCCGTATACCTTTGTCAGCCCAATCCACATTATATTGCCCTATAATATCCTCTAATTCATCCGCGAGATCTTTGCCAGGCATCCCATTTCGCATCAGCATTTGAAAGTAAGGAGTCGGATTCTTTGCGCAGCAATCATTCAGTTTCACCAGCAGAAGACGCAATTCGTCCCCTCCGTTTAGTCGTGGCATGATATACCTACGACACTCACCTAAACCCACGACGTCATCATAGCGCCATTGACGAGTGCCGTTCCAACCTGTTGTATCTAACGAGGCAGCTTGCCAACTCATCGTTTACTTGAACACAAAGGGGGGCTTTCTCCATAAAAAATAATAGGTGTCAAGACGAGAGATGCAATTAAATTAAATTACATTAGGAGAAATATAATGTGAATTCAATGATTACTCATATTGTTCTTGCTTCTGATTACCTCACGGAGTGCCATCAGGCTCATTTCTTTCAACAAGATACTCTTGTTTATTAAGAAATTAGCATTTGATGGCTTTTATTCATATTACTCTTGTTTTGTGACAATACCTGGTACAGTGACTACAGTCGCGTGCCAGTGTAGCGAGAAATCCTATTCACATTTTAATTACCATGAACTAATGAAGGTGTCTTTCTCCTTTTTCTTCAGGGTACTAAAATAGTAAATAAAGCTTCTTATACTAAATTTAATCATGAAGATGATGAAAAGCTTTCGTGGCCAGCTCCTTCAACAATGAGTTGTGGGTCAGCATCGGCTTGGCTTCCAGGTTGCGCGTGTTTTTGCTTGCCTCCAACGGGAGGTTTCTGAGCGACAATCCAGTAACTGGTAGTGAACAAACCAAGACTATCAGATTCAATAAAATCTTCGACGTATAGGTTAAGTCGGTTCAACAGTATAGCGGTATTCTCATGAAGAAAACCAACTCTACAGAGAAAGTTCACAATGTATCCAACAGGCATGAAAAAATCTCTTGCTTTTTGAATCATTGGGTACTGATGTCCAGTAACGCTTGCTTCCTTGCTGAATTCCAGCTCAAATCCAGCTTTTTTAAGCGCTCTGTGGTAATCAATTGGGCGCGGTGTGTAAACAGCTCCGATGATAGCTTTCGTCTTGACCAATAGTTCCCTATGACGAGGATTCGTTTCATCATAAGCATCGAGCATGAACCAGTCCAAAAAGGAAACTTTCGCACCTGGTTTCAAAACACGAAATAACTCTGCGAAAAGTGCATCAAGATCACTAACATATGTGAGAGCTTGAACATGGTAAAACCCATCAAAAACACCATCATCGAAAGGAAGAGGATCATTAAAACTCCCGTAATGAAATTCAAGCTGTTTCCCAAGTAGTCCGGTTTGATTGGCGTGTTGAATGGCATTCTTAATCTGAAACCCATCATCAATATTCATACCAACAACTTTGGCTCCTGTTAATCGAGCTACATGGTGGGAAATTCTTCCTCTTCCGCAACCAACTTCTAGCAACTTATCTCCTGGACCCACATTCAAAACCTTTGCCATTTCTCTTTCAAATAGCAATTGGTTTCCATAAACTCCTTGAGGCAGGTCCAAAACCGGAGGGATGTACATTTTCTCGACTTCGCCTAGAGCACATAATTGATTCACTACTCGATAATAGTCTTTGATCTTGGCTTCGTCTTCAGGCGTGATCACCTCTTTGCCGAAAATCTCATACGAGTTAATGAAAGCATCGATGTCACTGTGTTCCAAGCTAAGGATGCCTTGAAGGGCTTTTAAGGAGGTCGAGGCTCGGTAACCAAGATCTATGGTTCCTGTACCGTAAACATATCCTGCTGCAATAGCCACGATAGCGACGACAACGGTTGACAGTGTCAGGCTCAAGCACTTCATTTGGAAAGATATTGGGAATTGAAATCGAGCGGTGAGTATAATAATTACAGTAAACTATACGAATAAAACCCACGTTGAAGCATCATGAATTTTTTTCCTGGCTATCTTCTTGTCTTGAATTTGAATTTTATTTGATCCGTTGAATAATTCGATGACGGCCAGTTCTATTAAATCAGTGAGCAATTCAGGGAACTCGTCAGTAAAGACCGTTGTAGACACCCATGAGGGCACAGCGCTGGCGCCTTGTGAATCTACCATTTGCTTGACGATAAAGCCAGAATATCTTGGAATCAAATGTACCAAGCAATTGATCTCTAAAGTGATGCCTGGTAGTCAAGCCGAGTCGCTTGGAATCAAGGAAGGATGGTCTGTTCTGACAATAGCTGGTAAGAAAGTTGTAAACTCCAATCAGATCACAGCAGCATTAAGTGCCAATAAGAGGTCAGGGAGGCAATATAAAATTGTTTTCAACAGACTGGATAGTGCATCCCCTAGCAAAAATGAAGCTTTCCTTGACTGTAGCGCCGATATTGCAACAAGTGATAATAGCGCCGATATTGCAACTAGAGATAATAGCACTGATATTGCAACTAATGATAATAACACGGATACTGCGACTAATGAAAATAACACGGAGACTGGTACTAATGATCACGACACCGATACTGTTCTTGATCAGATCACTGAAACAGAAGCAGGACAAGAAAACAGTGTCAACCAGCACGAAATTGAAACGGGGGTAGCGACATTGTGCTACGATACCAATATTGAACAGTTTCCAATCCAACACGGCGAAATCACGGCAGACGACATCGATGAGGTGTTTTGTTTAACATTCGTCATGCCTGGATGCATCATAAAGTTGGCAAATGTGAAAACTGATTTCAAGGGCTCCACATTGAAGCATATGATGATAGATCCAAGTCCTTATGTTGCCGAATCTTCCTCTGGGGTATTTGCGAATCTAGTGGACGGGATGACGTATTGGGTTTATGTTGTTGAGGATGCATTTCAGGAAGCTCAAGATAGAGCAAAGTACATGTCTTCAGTGATCGATGAAAACAAGACGCAAGAAATAGAGAGAGAAGAGAGTTGTTCGTGCATCGAAGGAAATCCTTGCGTCAATGAATATGGATGTAATAATTGGCACAATAGATTAGCTGTTGCGAAAGCAAATGGGTGGAAAGGGTTTTAATTCATTAAAATTCAATTTAAATATTTATATTCTACTGGCGGACCAAAACCATGTTAAATGTGGATCTAATCGTTTCATATACACTCGTGACGGCAATTTGAACTCGGCACCATTCTTCTGGCACACAATCAGATTCTCACGCCACAATTTCAATAAAATTTTTCCAATATTTTCTTGAGCGAGTACTTTCCTTGTGGAAGGTGTATTGACATAAATATCATCGACCATTTTGACAATCGACACGCCGCTACGATGTTCGTGTAGATATTGTACCACCTGATCTTCACGAGACTGTCGGTGACGGATATACCTCGTCAGTAACTCTGTTCCGTCAGCTATATGAGGTCCACTAAATAAACAATCAGACACATTTTAGAATTCAACATCTTAACTTACTGTCCACAGTATAATCTTGCCGGCTTGAAGGAAAGGATTCGTTTCAACGAAGTCATGTAACTTGACAAGTCAGCTATCACGGTCGTCCCATATCCTAAGACTGTATCACCAGAAAACATAGCATTCTCTTCTTCTAGATAAAAAGCAGCGTGGTTTTCAACATGTCCAGGGGTGTGTACCACTCTCAAAGTGGCTCCTTTCGTTTTTATAATATCTCCATCAAATAATACTCTTGCATTTTTAAACCTTCCTTCTTTTTTGAACCATTTAGTATAGAATTCAAAATGGCTTTTCATAAACCAGTAGTCTCGCTGCAATTCGCCCTTTGTTCTCCCGTTTACATCCCAAGAGATGTCTTCATCAGGCCAAGAAGGAAGCATCGAGTCATCGAACTTTCTTAGAAACCCCTGTTCATCAAATGGCTGCGGTCCCATTTCAAGATATGGGATGAGTTTCCTCTTGTGAAAGTTCACCATTGTGTAAATGGATAATTGATATTCAGGGCAAGGAAGCATCCCGACAGGAACATCTCCAAACTTGTCCAGCAGCGATTCACAGCCTCCAAAGTGATCTCCATGCATATGGGTGATTAAGATCATTTCTAAACCGTCGCATTGTTGACGATCCATAAACTCACCAAGTATTTGTACGAACTCCGCGTTTCCTTTGATCTTTTCAGCAGCATCGATTAGGATGCGTTTACGACCTGTACCGACTAAGAACACGTTGGTTCCGTTAAGGGTATATGGCGATGGGTTTTGCCCTAACACACACGAAACTATGTCGCTGAGAACTTCCGTATCAGGTTGCGGTGGTGGGAATTTCTCGATTTCAAATCGTTTCATACCAGTCGCAATCACGTTGCGTCTTGCCTCTGAAAATAGATCTGCTCCAGCTAAAGTATCTTCGTCACTAGAGCAGTTGTTTAACAAAACATAAGGACTGTCGATATCTGGAGGTAAGCAGCATACACATCCAAACGATGACATTTCTATTTAACTCCAAGGTCGGAATGATATTTTTTTGGAATAGGATATATCAGCCCCCCGCCACGACTGTTTAAAGCGTTTGGTCGAAATTAAAAATGCTTTCGTGAACAGCAAAAGCGATTCGAGTCAAGAGACGCAATTAAATGGCATTAGGAATAATGTGATAATTTCTATTATTGTTTTTTCACACGAATAACCATTATTAGGATTCCGTGTATTCTCTTCTTGTTTTCATAATAGGAATTTGAACTTGCATGATGTTTTTGACTTTGGTTTAATTGTATTTTTAAAAAATTAGTATTGGAGAGTACTTGTGCGAAATAGCTGTAGGGCGTAGCAAGCTTCGGACTCGGACGCGTTGTGGAAGGAGAAGGTTGTCTTATTGCTCACATAAGCAACGGATCCCTGCTGTAGCGTGGACACATTGACAACTTCATCATCAAGGCACTGGGTGGCGGTAACTGATCCTCCAAGAACCTTTATCCAAGATGGAGCGTCAAATCTATGGGGAGCAGTTTCTTCACTAGCATGCCAGCATCGAAGCCACAAACTGAAAGTGATACCACGAGCTAGCAGGTCCTTGTCGATATATTGTTCCCATTCTTCCGGATCTAAACTCATCCTCTGCAACACAGAAGCAACTTGCTTTGGACATGAATAGTTAACTAGATTATGCATCCCGATAAACCTAGTAAGAGCATGAAGATTGGTGAACACACGCTCATCTTGATCTTGGTTGAAAAAGGTCAAAAGATCCGCCAAAGAAAGATTGCCGTCTTTATTAAGTGACTGGAAATCGCTATCTGAAGATCGAAATGAATTACTTCGACTGCGACCTTGGACAATCTCCCGTTTCTGCAGAACCTGATTATCACAATTCTTAAAAGGTTCCGCAATACAACACCGTGAATTCAAAGAAGTAGCAGAATGTACCACAGGTATGACACACTTTTTACCGGAATCACCAGTATAGCACATGGAGATAAGAGGAGGTGAGAACAAATGCAAGGACACTGCCACATGGTCATTACTACTATTGCCTAAAATATGCAATCCTTTAAACTTCTCAAAGCCAATTTGGGAGCCCTCGGAGAAGTAGGTGGCGTCTTTCAAGAACGAGTTGCTGACTGACCCAGTGTACTGTTTTAATTGCAGGGATCCACGCAGTACTTTGACCCAACTTTCCATACCTGGAGCATGGTCATGTAATGGGGTCACTTGAAATTTATTCCAACAAAGAATCATCAATGAGAATTCTGATTCTAATGCGATTAAACTCCGGGTGTACCTATACGCATCGAAATGGATAAATTCTGCCCATTCACGCTCCGTAAAGACCAATCGTTTCATCAAAATGTCCACTTCTTGTTTGTTCTCTGATGCAAGAGCAGCTTTGACTAAAGGCATGAAATCAGCCAGAACCAATGGCTTCTGGTCAAAGACTGCTTCTTCTGTGGGCTCTTCTTCTGTGGGATTTGTAGGCATAGGGGCCGCATACATCGACCCTTCACTAACTTCTCCAAGTGCATTGAACAACTTGCACAGCATATACGGAGGTGCGTATATATGCAGTGAGATGGCCACTTGATCTGGATTAGGATTACCCATTGCGTGAACACCCTGAGTGTCATTGATGTAACACACGTCTTGAGCCCCTGCAGTTATGTCACGAATGACCTTGGGAGGGCTTGCAGATGCATCGTAGCGTATCTCACGAACTTGTCCTTGTAGAACCTTGACCCAGCAACTGCTTCCTGCATGATCATGAATCGGACTCATTTGGCCTTTGTCCCAACATAATAACAAAACAGTGAATTTGGCCTTGAACTTGCCTTCGCCCACTGGAACATCGTACCCTACCAAATTACGTGTGTACTTTTGCTCTTTGAATCGAACGTAATTGGAATATTCAGATTCCTGAATACGGACTGCACAAAGAAGCTTGCAGATATGGTCGATATGTAGAGGTGAATGGAATTTCCCTTCCTCAATGGGCTGAATCTCGTGATGCAACAATTCAATCAGATCTCTGAAATTGGTGAAAAGGCGCAATGATTTTGAGCAAATATTCGGTTGATTTCCAGAAGAAGCGCAAATTTTTGACACGCTTTTACCACGCTCATAGTCAGTAATGGACAAAAAAGAATTACACAGAACGACTTTAGTGTTGGTGGTGCAGTTGCATCTATTCGGATGACAAGATATGTTCATAGCCTCTGTGCTATAAACGTGAACAGAAACGCTCCCTGGTTCTCCAAAGAACGTATGACCAGTAACTTCCTTATCAAAGAAATGTGGTTCAGATGGTAGCAGAGTTTCAGTGGCATCAGCGATACATAATTTAACATCACCGTTCACCACCCAACTCCACACACTCTCAATGGCATGATTATGACCATACTTGGTGAACGATTCATCAAAACACACCACCACTGCACTCATATCTGGGGTTTGAAGTATAAGGTTCACATGGCCTTGGTTCAAAACAAAGTCCTCCAATTCATGATTTTCAAAGAAATCTCTTAGAACATCTTCCACTGGAAGTGATTCAGGAGTTTTTCGGAGATTTCTGTTTCGATTCAACGCTTCGGATAATTTGCTTGCAACCATCACTTGTCTACTAGCTGTCTTTCAACTGCGTTACGTTTACTTTTTGTGTCCAAGTCATTTTGCTACAAGAACCGGAGCACTGGACTATTCTGATAGTATAACAGCTACTGGGTCTTTTAATACCGGACTACTAAATATTTCTTGGATTCGAGCTTTTAGATGGTGGTGTGAAGATTCTTGTTGGTTAGCATTGAATTGTTCATCGATCGCAATAAAGTCGATGCGTAAGAAGAGCTCGCAAGGCCCTTACTCTGTAGTGCATTAATTATTTTGAAACGAACATCTCCACACACTTTGTCATCAGTGAACCCGGTGGTCTTAAACAAGCCTTGTTTACCATAGTTCTTATATGTGTCAAGAACTGCTTTGGATGAAAATGTCGCCTTTTTAGGATCTGGAACGATTTCTTGCAACTTATTGTAATATGGAACAGACTTTCGAATTGTATCCAACGCAATATCCTTCCTTCGCTGGTCTTCTTCTTCATTCATTAGCTTGATTTTTTCTTCCATTTCTTTCATCGCCATTTGTGTGGCTCGATATTTCATCCTTCCTTGATGGTACGGAGCCTCTTCTTGTCTCTGCTGCCGATTCATCTCCTCGTGTTGAGCCGCTTCCAACTCGCTCACGGCCTTTTCAAATGCTCGCTGACGATGCACTTGGTCTATCAATGCGTGCTTTCGTTCACGTTCCATTTGATCCATTTCCAGTTGTCTCTCCTTGTCCTCCATTTTAAGCCGATCAACCATCTCTTGATGTATTCTTGCCTTGTTCGTATTCAAATCACGCTGAACCCGTTGAGCAGCAAGAACTGTATGCAACTCTTCTCTCTTAATATCCAGTTCTTCAACATAGGCTAGTTTACATTGCTCTTCGACTGCAGCTTGAATATTTTTAGTTATCTCAACCGAAAATATGGACTTTTGCATCGAAATCTCCCTCCTTTGGGATGCTTTCAACTCTGCTAATACTGTTTTAAGCTTATGCTTCTCATCTATCCAATTAAGATTCGTAATGAAAATGGAGCGATCTGTCTTCGGAAAGTGTAATTGCGCCTGTTCCATAATGCAAGCGACGCCCTTACTTCTGCTTTGTTTTACCACCGTGACAAATAGATCACCTAACCAATCTCCTTTCTGCTGCATCGCGAGTTTGTCCTGTTTATGGGATTCTATAGCTTGAACTATCTCGTAGTTGTTCTTCTGAAAGGCGGCTTCTAATTCGACCAGAGATTTGCGTGCACTTTCTACACAGGTTACAACGGATGGATATTCATTTCCTGCCAATAAATCTTCAAAATTTTTTGTCGTACATTCTTCTGCTTGTTCTGGTTGCGTAACAAGTCGTTTGTAGCGATGCACCTCTGCTAGGGTGTCACATAGCTCCGCGTGGAGTGTCTCTTCGTTCTGATTGAAGTTGTTTCGAGTCATCATCAATAATGTCCCCAATTCAACTGGGTCCCGCTGTTCTAAAGATAATAATTCCCGGATACCAAGAACTTGGGCTGACAAATCCTCCTTTAAAGCCTTTCTGACGCCCCGTACGAATTCGATTTCTTGCTCGATGTCATTCTTTTCATTTTGAGATTGGTTTGCATTCTGTCTTAGCACTCGTTTAGCTTCGTCCAATATTGATCTAGAGCGCTGCTGTGGTCTTGTGAATGCGTTACGCAAAATATCTGAAATATCCGACTCGATGGACTTTTGCTCGTTGTGCAGTTTAATATTTATTTCCTCCCAGTTGTATTTATGTTTGTTTACGATGTTCTTTTTCTTTTGTAATTTACGGGCTTGTGATAATTTACGAAGAATAAGCTCTCCTCGCTGGGACTGTTGCGTGGCAGCAAGCAACGACATCTTGGGCAAAAAATGTAGCCGTTAGATTTATGATTTTTTTTTCGAAAACACTTTTGGAGACATTGAAGTCAAAACAAAGCGAATGAAAGTGTGATGATCATACGTGCGGTTGCTGTTTTAGCAGAGGATGTAGTTAGCAGGTGTGTACTGTGGATTCTTAGTTCCTAATTTAGGAAGACTTCTCGTAATTCAGTGTATAGACTGTGCCCCACTTAAAAAAAATGAATTCAAATCATAAACATAAACTACTATGGATAGGCTGTGCAGAAATATTGGAGGGTCTATTTATTTCGCAATCCGGACTAGCTTTAATTTGGATTACATGGTTAAACCATGTGATAAGTTTACACAAGATTTACCTGTAGTCATCTATTTCATTGTTGACAAACCAGTTTTTAGGCCAAAGACAAGTTGTTTCTGAAAAAAGGTTAGTTGTGTGTCCAAAAAGATGTAGAATAAATATTTTACGAAGGGCCAGGGAAACCATTGAAGTTGCAACATACAACAGTAGTATTTTATTAACCTGCAATTACTATTTTAAATTTGTTTCAACAGAGAATTAGAGATATAGATCTTAGATAGGGAACTGCTACTGTCAACTAACACCTGGTTCATTCAAATATGATTCAAAAATGATTTCTGAAAAGTAGAACGAGGAAAAATAAACAGACACTAAAGCCAGATGCAGCTCCTGACGTTGGCTTGATGGTCCCCAAAAGGGAATTCGTGTTTCCATCGACTGAGGTGTCAATATCCGCAGTAATAACATTGTTCGAAGTTGGAGATTCCGTAATAATAACATTGCTCAAAGTTGGGGATTCTGTGACAACAATTTTACTAGTTAGAGATTCCGTGATAACAATATTACTAGTTGGAGATTCCGTAGTAATAGCATTGATTGTTGGAGATTCTGTGACAACAACATTTCTTGTTGGAAATTTTGTTGCCCCGATACATTTACAGTTTACTGGTTTATTGAGTTGATTGCAAAACGGCTCATGCTTAACCGTTTTAGAAATATTCAAAACTGCATGCCATGGCCAAGCATGCATACTAAAAACCCAGATTTCTGATGGATGGTTTTACAACTCATTCGACAATTGCATTCTTCCTTGTGCGGGATGCGGATCATTTTCTAGTGGAGGTGCATGCGTTACCGCTGTGATGGCCAGCATATTGCTTAAATTACCTGATGATAGAACCTATTATCCTGAAGGAACTGTTCCCAAACTTGGTGTTGCAGCAACTAGCCTTGAAGAAGCTTGCACTTCGTTACCAGACGGAACATTATATGACGCAGAAAATTGTCGCATTGGTTCTTCAATCGGCGAAGCTCCAGAGTTATCGTCTGCAGGTAGCTGTCCGGAAGGTATGGCTTGCGGAGCGAACAAACAGTCATTTGGAAGATCATCTGGATCCGTGAGTATAGAGGAATGGCAATTGCGCATGAATGTCCCAAGGACAACAATGTATGAGCCTTTCTGCAATCTGCCTGTTGGTTCTATACACCGAGTCTGGGATATATATGTGAACAAGAAGTAAAGGGTGTGTACTTTCCTGGATTGCGTAATTTTAAGGAAAGTAATGACGTCGTTTTTATTCTTATTAACATTATAAAAAGAATATTTAGAATTAGATACATTTAGATCTTGAGAGTGAATCTGCTCAAGACAAGTTAACACTGCCCGTTAAACTCGAAAATTGCGACTGTTAGGAAAAAAGTTTTTTAGCGGAAGGCTAACGACACGGCCTTGGGTTCATGTACTTAAGTGACTTCATAATCCGAAGGAATGAGCTCGAATTCTATAATAATTTTATTAAATGATACCAGCTACTATACATAGGTCTATTTATTACTGATATGGATTGGTTATTATCCATCCTAAATGTAGTAGTAAAAAGAAGCATGACACGAACTGAGTCACGATACTCAAACCATGGGTTTGAATTATATAGTAGACACGTTGAATACGTTATTACTTAAGACTTAAAAAACACAAGATAGTTTTGATCTAGATTTTTCCATGCCCGCTAAGCAAACGTATCATTATTCGAAATTGATATTGAGACTTCCATACACACTAAGCAAACGTATCAAGCAACAACATTATGTGGAATCACTGAATTCACATTATATTTCTCCTGATGTAATTTAAAATTGCATCCCTCAACTTGACGACAATGTTGCCTGCAAAACCCTTCCATGAAGTAGCCATTAAAGCATTTAAAAATACTTTATACATTGACGTGCAGGCCCCTCTTTCTGCATCCCCGAAATGATCTCGCAAACCTATCAAAAATCTCTGCAACAGCATCTCAGTATCCATATCCCATCCAGCACCAATACCAATAGTGAAAGGAATCAAAGCATGACCATTTGAAACCCTTTGTTATTTAAGCTTGATACTTTAACTTGAAATTTGGCACTCGTACATCCAAAATTCAGTCAAAATTGGATACTGTCAAGAACCAAAACCCAAAAAGCGCATATCAAAAAGCTCCATTACGAGTTGGTCCGAGTCTGTGGCCTATGCACTCGAACGAGGAACAACATGTACAAAACCATGGGGAGAATACCCAACAAGATCTGGAAAGATGGAATTATCATTTTATCGGACCTCTACACCAACGATATTAGGAAAAGGATCGTTTGTCACCCAAGGTCAACAGACACATTGGACTTTGCGCCATGAACGAGTGTCTCAAGGACAAGAGTAAACGAATGCAACTTGGATTGGTGGCCTCGTATCTCACATTGCTGGCACATCATGAGAAATGGTCAACCAAGTGCTGCACGCATTGTGGACACGCCAGTTTTGCGGGGACCAACAATCTCAAGATATACATGTACCAAATGCTGGTTTCTCCAAAAGAGAGATGGTGGAGCGCCAATAATCATTGGATGCCTTGGAATGCTGGATCAACACAAGCTATTAAAACACCAAATTGCCAGGGTCAAGGTGAAAATGTGGCAGGCACTACAACAACACCATGTTACCTCTCAAGATGTCAAGCTAATCTGAAAATTCATACAACAAAATCAAACACCACTCAACGAGCTTGCGAATGGCAAGTCAACTAGTTGACGTTTATCATTTCTATTTTGGTCCATTGAAGTGTAAATGAATTAATCATTTGTTATTATTATAGTTTGGCATCGTTCATGAAATCATCGTCAACACGACTTTGAAATACGGCCACCAATTCTGGGTTTGATTCCAAGAAGAATGCGGGACGCTTAGCTTCAGAAACATGGCATATTTTCAAATGATCTCCGTGCTTGATTTCACCTGCGATGAGATGCTTGCTTATGTCAGTGGCAATGCATCTCTCCATGTACCGTCGCAAGGGTCTAGCACCCATCGAGGGTTCGAATGCCTCATTGATAACAGCCACCATGGCATCTGAGGAAATGGTGATGTGGATATTCTTTTCAGTAGCCAAGACCTGCACGATAGATTCAAATTGTTGTGCGATGATTTCCTTCAAATTTCCCTCTCGAAGTGGTTCGAATATGACGATTTCGTCAAGACGGTTCAGAAGTTCTGGTCTGAAGTGAGCTTTCACTTCCTTCATTACCAAATTCTTTGCTGCATGCATCGTTAACCGTTCAGGTATATCGAGATCGGATTCGGAGTCAGAAACCGGATTTGTCTTGCGTCTCTTAATCAAATTCATCTGCGACTCTTGGGCTTTAATAAGAAACCTGGAACCCAAGTTCGACGTCATAATAATAATGGTGTTTTTGAAATCAACCACGTTACCATGATTATCCGTAAGCCTTCCATCATCAAGTACTTGAAGCAGAATATTGAAGACATCAGCATGTGCTTTTTCAACCTCGTCCAACAGAACCACACTGAATGGCTTTCTACGAATGGCTTCAGTAAGCTGCCCGCCTTCATCATGACCAATATATCCCGGAGGGGCACCAATAAGCCTACTGACTGAATGCTTCTCCATATATTCGCTCATGTCAAGCCGCACGATGTTCGAAGGATCATCAAAGAGGTCTTTGCAAAGTGACTTGGCCGTTTCTGTCTTCCCCGTACCGGTCGGTCCTAGAAACAAAAATGAACCAAGAGGACGATTCGGAGGAGCAAGCCCTCCTCGAGCGCGAATAATGCAATTTGAAACAGCATCGATGGCAATATCTTGTCCTATGACCTGGGTCTTTAATCTGGCTGCCAGTTGAAGAAGCTTTTGACTCTCAGCGGTTTGCAACCGGTCAACTGGAATACCCGTCCATCGACTCACGACCTCTGCAATGTCTTTTGGACCTACTACTTCAGTGAGCAACCGATCATCTCCAGCTTCTTGCTTGGCAAGGGTGTCTTGCAGAGTTAGATTTTGTAATTTCGCTTCTATCGAAGGAATTGCGCCATACTTTAAATCGGCTGCTTGTGCCAAATCTCGACTCCTCTCTGCGTTGATCATCTTCAAATGCACCTCCTTTAGTTTGTTCCTCAATCTGCGGATTTCATCGACTCGTCCTTTCTCCTCGTCATGCTTCAAACGCAATGGCTTGAGCTTTTCCTCAATAGCCGAAATTTCTTGCTGGCACACAACGAGCCTTTGCTTGCTCTGGGCATCCTTTTCGGTTTGCATGGCAGTAGCTTCGACTTCAAGCATCATCTTCCTTCGCTCCAATCGATCGATCTCTTCAGGTTGCGAATCTAACTGCACGCGAATGTGAGCAGCAGCCTCATCCACTAGATCAATGGCAGAGTCAGGCAAATGCCTTTGCGTTATGTATCTCTTAGCCAGTCGGGCGGCTAGCACAATGGCTGCATCCTGAATAGTGACACCATGATGGGACTGATACGATTCTTTAATGCCTCTGAGAATAGAAACGGTGTCTTCAATAGAAGGCTCATCAACGGTCACCTTTTGAAACCTTCTCGCAAATGCTTTATCCTTTTCTATGATGAGGAATTCAGAAAAGGTAGTGGCCCCGATGCAACGAAGCTCACCTCGCGCCAACATCGGTTTCAAAAGATTAGCAGCGTCCATGGCTCCTTCTCCCTTGCCAGCTCCTATCATCATATGGACTTCATCGATGAATAAAATAACTTCGCCTTTTGAATCTTGGATCTCCTTCAGAACTCCTTTCAGCCTTTCTTCAAATTCTCCTTTGTATTTTGCTCCAGCAACAAGAGCACCCAAATCCAAAGAATATAGTTTGGCGGGAAAGTTTTGAGGAACGTCGCCTGCTAGCATTCGCATAGCAAGGCCTTCGACAATGGCTGTCTTTCCAGTTCCAGGAGCACCAACCAATATGGGATTGTTCTTCGTCTTCCTCTGAAGAATCTCCACGGTTCTTGAGATTTCGCGATCTCGTCCTATTACCGGATCAAGTTTACCATCCAATGCGTCTTTAACGAGATCTCTTCCATATTTTTCAAGTGCATCAAAGCTGTTTTCTCCAGTTCGAGAGTTCACCTGTTGATTGGAGTTTCCTCGGGAAGACTTGATTGCCTCTTCTAAACTGTCACCAGTGAGCCCTGCTTTTTGAAATGCAGCTTTCACACTTGTTTCGATCACCAACGCTCTCAATATCGTGTCTTGGGTCAAATACGAGTCACCAGCTTTTTTTTGAAACGCAGCCGCTGATCGAAGTAACTTTACCAAAGAGCCCGAGGGTGCAATTTGTTCTGGTGGTGGATCCTGAGAAGATATTTTGGCAACCATCAACTCCAATTCATTCACCAAGGTACTTCGGTCTCCACCAGCTCTTGAGATAAGTTTACTTGCAAGTCCATTCGCATCCGAAAACATAACCAAGGCTAATGTAGCTGGTGTCAATTGGACGTGTCCCTTTTCAGATGCAAACTCCTGAGACTTGTTCCACAACTCCACTGTCTTTTCGCTCCATGTTTGAGGATCCATGTAATTCTGTATTATCGTTATGGTTTTGGATGCATTTTGAAAAACAATTCCTGGGCATAAGACTTTTCTAGAAGTTTCATAAGAGTCTTCCAGAATCCATCCAGAAAACTTCTAGTGTTTTTCTAGCACTTTTCAAAAATGTTAGCGGGGACCGTATCGTTCGAAGGACACCTAATTGATTTCACAACACAATGATCACCAATGACGGCTTGCTCAAATGAATTACAGGGTTTAACAAAGAAGACATATCCGTTTCTCAACCACCTAAATGGAAATAATTGTGCTATATTCACTTTGTCAAACCAAATATAAAAGATCGCAGTCTAGCTGCTGTAAAGCCGTCACGTAGAACCACCGGTATCGTTTTTCCTAGATTAACCGACTCCCATTTTTCCATTTCCAATCCATTATTAATTTTTAAAAAAGAAGTACATAGTTAAAGCAAATATGATTATACAGTTGATTATCCGCATCCATTTGATAGTCCACATATGTCAAACCTTTTGTTATTAGCGGGACTATGTTATCCTGTAATTATCTCTGAGTTGGACATGTTATTTTGCAAACGTCTAGCTAATGTTCAGGGTCGTGCTTCAAATATTTCAAAGTGGAAGATGACGAAGCCTACGAATCGAAAGCGCCAATGCGTCCTTCCTTTTGTTTACGCATCAATACACATTAATAAAGCAATTCGTATTTCATCTGATAATTAATCTTCCTTTTACTAATTCCTCAAACGATATTTCAAAAGAGTAGTAAGGAAACTGAAAACATAGGGAATAATTCGAAGTAAGGGAACGGGGTTCCCCGTTACAGAGCTGCTACTAGTAGGATGAGCGAAGGAAAAAAAGTAGCCGTTTCATATGCTATGATTGTGGTGCTGCTGTTGCAAGTTTCGTTTGTGTGTGGAATAATTTGGGAACCAATTACGGAGAATATTCATTATTCAAGTCGACGGTTAGAAAACACAGCAGGAACACTATTTCGGCTACGCGGACAGCTTTCCTTTGATAATGTTAGAATCAGCATTCCGCTGATGATGCATTCAGGAGAACAGCGACTATTCTCTATGGTGAAGTCCAATGTTCTCCCTAAAAATCTTGCACAGCGATATCCTGAGATAAAAACATATGTTGGAAATGACGGGGATACCCTGGCGAGGCTAGATTATTCTCCTAGTGCAGGATTGAGAGCAGCCATTTATTCCAAAGGCCAAGTTTCCTATATAGATCCCATTGCAAAAGACCATCAAATATACAAAGTTTATTCAGCTAAAGACATGGGGAAACCACCTGGTGAATGGGACTGCAAGCTTCATCCCCACAACGAGCGAGAGCGAACACTTTCAACAGCTGGGAATTTCAACATGTATCAATTTAAGATAGTAGTGGCTGCCAACGGCCAATATTCAAGTTTCCACGGAAACACAAAGAGCAGTGTTCTTGCAGCAATTGTCAGTTTATTAAATCGTGTTAACGGAATTTATGAAAGAGATCTAGGCGTGACGTTCCAGCTTCATGATGACAACGATGACGCCGTTTGCTTGAGTCCATGTTCTTCATTGTCTAATACGGGAAAGGTTCTCGATGAGGTAAATGGATTTATTAACGGTGTAGGCATTTCAACCAGTAGCTTTCATATTGGTCATGTGTTAACCACTGGCGCTGGAGGCTCGGCTTACATGGGAGTTTTATGTTCTCCAAACAAAGCCAGAGGGGCAACTGGTACGAATAATCCAATAGGTGATGCCTTTTACGTGGATTATGTCGCGCATGAATTGGGTCACGTAAGTATATCATGCAGTACGAGATTGGATCTTACCTTTTTATAGCAACTTTACGGAGGGCATTCGTTTACTAATTGTGATGGGCTGGATGAAAACTTTTCCACTCTTTCAAACCACGAACCAGGTTCTGGGTCAACTATCATGAGCTATGCTGGATTATGTAGTAATTCCCAAGGAGTCTCGCGGAACTTGCAAACTTTTGCTCATCCAATATTTAGTTCCGTAAATATACCACAGATGCGAAGTTTCATTGTTTCAAGCAACATCTATCAGAGCAACTGCGGAGAAGTGGTTCCACAAGCGGCTGTTCCCTTGCCAGTAGTGAACTTTCCAAAAGAATGCGTTATTCCAGTTGCCAACTTCTTTAAACTATCTGGGACCGAGCCTTTGAGTCAAGATTATTATTACAATATTGAAGTTGTTGACATCTACAACGGGCCTCTTAATTTTGCAGATAGATCTATGTCGAGATTTCGAACTTGGGAACCCACAAAAAGGTTAGGTAGATATTTTCCGAATCTTTATTATATTGTTCATAACCTACTGCCGGATATTTACGACGAGATCTTATCTTCCACAGACGAGCTGCGCACGTTTAGACTAATTACTAGATCTGGTTATAATTATCAGAATAGCACAGGATTTGGAAGCCATGGAATTGCTGATGCAAAAATAAATTTTACGTCTTCTTATCAGGGATTGCATTGGGCTACACTAAATTACACCATGCTCGTCGTCGGAGGAGATACCCAATTTGTATGGAACGTAGGGGGGACTGATGCATTGTCACCTAGTGTTTCGATATACATGGCGCATACTATCGAACCTTTTGATAATCATGAGCTCGACTATTCAAGTGATTCATTAGAACCAAATTGGGTGTTGATTGGTGATACTGCCAATGACGGTTTCGAAGAGATGAATATCCCTGGGTTTCACTCTGATTATTCGCAGAATGCATCGTTAATATTGATGATACGATCATCTGATAGCGACTCTTGCTTCTTCTTTGATATAATTACCGGGATCGATTTGGTGGATTTGCGGCCTGAATTTCCTAGTGGATCACCCAGTGACTCGCCTGCTATGACATTATGCGATGGCATGGTGCAAAGTAACGGGATTTGCTTTTGTGGATGTGGAGAAATGGATATCGATTGTGGTATCTCGACTAGTGAACTGATATGCTTCGACGAATCAGGATCTGTTTTTGAAGGGAATGACTTGTTTTGTGATGTCAATCATTGCAGAGAAAAAAGTTCAAGCCCTTCTACTACTTCATTGGAAAAGCCGAATGTTATTAATGCTGCTACCAGTATAAGTTTCCCGATATTATTATTATTATTAATTTTCAAAATAATTTAAATTTCAACTTTGACACTCATCTCTTGGCTAGACTCTTTTTGTCTTCTTTCTTTCCATCCTCTAGCTTTCATTGCAATTTTAACCACCAGTAGTAGTGACAAGCAACTGATGGCTATTTTTGCAGATACTGGTAAAGGATTGTTGGTGGCACCAGTGAGGCTTCCTACTTTGTCGATTCCGTCCAAATGTAGCAGCGTCGTGTTCTGCACCATGTATTCCTCGCCATGTACAGTAAGTGTCAATACTGATTCTGTCACATCCTGGTTCACGCTGGATAGCTGGAAGGTGGAAAGCAGTTTGTTGATCGCTGTTACTGGACCTTGAATCCATATGCGGCTGTTGCATCCTTGAGATTCACAGGAATCTGTCATCCCAATTTCCTGCTCTGAAGGACCGAAACTGAGAATCTTGCTTAAAGGCTGGTTGTTCATTGGTTCATTCGACACTATTCCAGCTGGCAATGAGAGCAATTCGGAGGTGTTAAATCTAAAATAAAACCCTGAATTACCGTCCAAGGAGACCTCTAGCATGATAGGATACATGTCATTGATTGTATCCATGGTAACAGAGTATCCTTCAACAGTAACATACGAACCTCTGCCCCTAAGAATCACTTGAGCTTGAGCTTGAACCTGAACAACGTCGGATCGAGCAGGAAAAATTCCAACAGAAACGGTTCCAGGCGAAGAAACTTCCGTCTTTGTGACTCCCCTTGAGTTCAAGTAGTCCGCAAAGATATTGTATTGGAATTCTATCGTCCTGTTGGTAATTGTAGTGTTGATTCCAGGCAGTAAATTAAAATATCCAGGGGCAGGGTAGTACTCCACGGAACTGGATAATACTGTATCATCTACTTTTATTCTCCGGAGTGTTTCAGTGTTCAATAGAATACCTGATGAAGGAAGAGATAGAATTCGATACTTGATAGGACGAGGTTCCGCATATGGGCCATCGGCGCCTAAGAGTGGCAGGGAAATTTTCTCGGTGTCTTGTACTAGTTGCAAAGTTTGATCTTTGGAAACCAATGGGTTGGTTATGTCTACGGTGATTCTCCCCCAGTAAGATTGTATCTCTTTGGAAGACTGAGTTTCTTTGCCAAGGAATGCATACGTAATAAACAAAGATTCGACGGTATGCATTTGAATAGGATATCCAATACGAACCCCAGGAAAATAGCAAAGAGACAACGAGCGTCCCAGAATGTCTAATTCATATGGGGCGATGTAGAAAGTAGTATCATGATTCAATGCGTTGTTTCTGATTTCAGTTTCATTTCGAGGGCATCGATTTAAATACAACCTGCCATTGATATCACCACTCCGAATTCTAACTTTATTGTTGATGAAATCCGGTCTTCCTCTGTTTTCACTGAGATGAAGCATGACCATGCTACCTCGAGGAACGCTGGTAGAGTAAGAGACAGGACTCGACATACCAGCTGCCGCTTGCAGACAAAAGCTTACCTTGATATGGGTAGCGAGTGGTCCTAGCCTTTCAAAAAATGAAAGTGAACTATTAGATATGGTTAGGTACGCAACCGATACAGCATGCTCCGACGTGCATTCCTGGTCTACTTCAATAGGAAATTGGGTTGTTCTGTAGTCATACATGTATGGTTGCCTGTACTCAAAAGTTGACGGGTCTCTGATTTGCATTGCATGATCGAGAATTGTCGGATCGGATCTTGGACCTGTCAATAGTTGGCCGAGGTCTGTGGGTCTTCGCACCATCAGAATGTCGTACGACTGACCATTTAAAGATTCAGTCAAAGGGGTGATCACATCCACGTATATATCAGTGGATTTATAACCAACAAAGCCTGGGCAAACCACAGTGAGAAATAATTCATGGTCAATGCGCTCTTCATATTCATCCACATTCTCCTCCATCGCTGACACAAACTTTGCAACAATCATAAACCATAGGATAACAAACATTCTGTGATATGAGAATTGAATTTGGTTTACAAGTGTGCACACAAACAAACGAAATCGTTCAAGTCGTTCATTTCAAAATGAGCATTCTAAAAATGAGTGACGTGTAGTATGGCCCCCCTCAACCAAGTTGGTTATGGAGCTCGTCCTTGACAATGTGATTCTCGATGTTCAAAGATATGAAAACGCAATCTTGGCTGAAAATCACAGACTTCAAGCTGAGGTAAAGGACCTTCAAATGAAAGCTAATCATTGTGACAAGCTACAGGAATTGCTTGAGAAGGAACGCGACCGCTCGAAAAGCCTACGAAACAAGTGCACGATGTTCAAGGCTCTGAGTGCATCAACGGACAAATCCAATAGTGCGATAGCAGCAGCACGTATCCGCGAGAAGAAAGCCAATAGGGAATTGAAGGAAATAGTGAATACTCTCGATGAGATAGAACAACTATGCCAAAATGTGGAATGCATAAAAGATATTGAATCTATTATTTTGGTTCTTCAAGCAGCGCAATATCGTCATGGGGAAACACCCAGCAGAAAATAAAGGTTTTTATTTAAAGGTTTTTATTTAACAAAATGAATAGTTTTGTTGAATCCATGTCTCAAAAGTTTCAGATATTTTATTTCGGCAGCTAGTCAGCATCTGGTTCGAGTACATGGTCTCTGATTTGATTTCCTTTAACTTTTCTATCGCATTTTTATATTCGCGTTTTAGGTGCTTTATTTCTTGAACCCTCGTGGAATCATTACTTATCAAGTCGTCAAGTTGCACTTTGATTTCGTTGACTGTTGCTTTCATTGCTTTTGATTTTGTATACAAGCCTAACAGATCTCCTTTAACAGCAGTCACATTGTCAGTACATTGCCTACCCATGTCCGATAATTTGAATTCTACAAATTTTTCTTCTCTATCTACAACTAGTTTTACATGTGGTTCAGCAATACCTATATCAGCAGTTTCACTATCTGATGAATTTGTGAATGGTTTGACTTGCGGTCTAGTTGTTAATGGTTTGGATTCCACGGGTAAATTAGGATGAGTTTTCATTTGAACAGGTGAACTAGGATGAGTATTCATTTGAACAGGAGGAGGAGGCTGATTCACTCTCCCACGTAACAAATTTTGAATTGCGATTACGTGACGAATACTTTGGGGCTTTACAAAACTAGAGTCTCCTGTCTTTAGAAATTCATCGACATTTCGGTTCAATGTCAGCAACTGCTGCTGTGAATATGGAGTATGGATGTCTACAAAGTCCCCTGTGGGCTCTATAAATTTGGAAATAGAGTCGCGGTGGGCGATTTCTGCTCGTAGTATCCCTATTTCTCTTTTATATTCTTGCACAATAAGCGCATCACATACTGAAGATTTGTCGTTTCTTGCTGGAGAGTTTTTTATGCGCATCATCCTTGTGGCGAATTTTAAGGTTGCAAGTGTTTGCTCGAGATGGGTCGATTGTGGCCAGATACAGGCGATCATCAACGTGCGGCAATTTCCACCTAATGAGTCCCGGAGATATTGCGTCAAGTGACTCTGACGGTAAGGAATGTGATCTCTTTTCTTATCCGCTAAAGCC
>Ga0105055_10003996_pt1 | contig 21900 bp, 8 predicted proteins | sample BON03_FD_78090 | JGI IMG/M metagenome (GOLD analysis project Ga0105055, IMG submission 78090) | Freshwater microbial communities from Lake Bonney liftoff mats and glacier meltwater in Antarctica - BON-03 | ecosystem: Environmental > Aquatic > Freshwater > Ice > Glacier meltwater | place: Lake...
GCGTGGTGAGTGTCGTTGGGGAGGGAGGATGCGTTTGCCGTAGTGTGTTGGGTGGGGGGGGGGGGGGGGGGAGGGGGGGGGCGGGCCCCCGCGCTCTCGCCCTTTGCGCGCGCGCGCGTTACGCATAAACGAACCTCAAATCATGAGAAGCAAGAGAAAGGCAGACCTCTGCGCGCGCGTGCGTGCTGGGGCGTGTGTTTTCAAGCGGCTCCACCGGAAGCGATCGAAGGCGCCGCCGGCGCCGGCCGATTTGCGGCTTTCTGTCAACAGCAGCGGCGCCTTTGAGTATCACCCGGACTCCCCCTCAATCGATACTCGTACTCGAAACCGACACAATGACACCGTCTCCCTGACGAAACGACGGGCGCAGCAAGGGTGACGACGGCCAACCCATCACAAACGGCGAAACCCATGGCCGCGCGAGGATCGACAGCAGCGGCGGGCCCGCTGCTGGCGACCCTGCTGCGCCGGCTGCAGTCGCTCGATGCATCGGCATCGGTTGTATCTGTGCCCGTCGCGCTGCGCTGTCACCGCCCCATCACCACCTCGACCGGCTCGCAGAGCGCGGCCGCCGCCTCCGCCGTCGCCGCCGCCGCCCAACGCGCGCCGGCCGCCGCCGCGCCTGCACGAACGGCCAGCGGCAGCGTCGGCAGCGGGCACGAGGCCCTCGTGCGCCTGCCGAGCGACCTGGTGGGCGCGGCCGAGGCCTTCATCGGCGCGACGGGCACGAGCGCCAAGCACGCCAAGCAGCGCGCCTGGCTGCTGAGCGAGGCGCTCAAGCGGCTGTCCCGAAGCGGCCGCGAGGGCGGCAGCAGGGGCGGCGGGGCGCCGCCGTCGGCCGCCGCCGCGACCGCAGCAGCAGCAGCCGCAGCCGCCGAGGAGTCTTCCTTCGTCCGCCGCACGCGTTCGGGCCGCCCGCGCGCGCGCGATCTTGCCGCCTTGGGCGACGTCGTGTCCGAGCGCGGCGCGGCCGCCCTCAGCGAGCAGGACCTGGCGCTCTACGTGTTTGGCGAGCGCGGCGCCGGCGGGCGGCGCGGAGGCGGCGACGACCGCGGGCGCAACCGGCGGCGGCTGCCGGCGGCGGCAAGCGGGCGGGAGCAGCAGCAGCAGCAGCAGCAGCAAGAGCCCGGCGCCGCCGACTCGACGCCCATGTACGACCGCGCCGACGCCGCGGCCTACGCCCTCGTGCGCCTGGCGCCCTGCTACGCGGCCTGCCGCGCGGCCATGGCCGAGGTGGCGGCGCGGCTAGGAGGCGCGGGGGGCGGGGGAGGGGGAGGGGGAGGAGGACGAGTGCCCGACGCCGCCGGCGCCTTTGCCTCGTCCGCCGCTGCTGCATCTTCGTCCGCCGTTGCGGCGCCCTTCAGGCCCCGCCGAATGCTCGACTTCGGCGCGGGGCCCGGCACGGCCGTCTGGGCCGCGCAGGACGTGTGGCTCGCCCCCTGGCTGGGCCAGGCCCTCGGAAACGCCGCCACCGCCGCCAACGCCAACGCCGCCGCCGAGGCCGCCCCCTTGCGCAGCGCGCACGCCGTCGAGCCCTCGGCGGCGATGACAAGCCTCGGCCGCCGTCTCGAGGCTGCCCGGCTCGCCTCGCTCACCGAGCTCGACGCCGCGCGGGCCCGCGCGGGCGGCCTGCCCGAGGGCCTGCCCCGCCGGCCCCTGGCCCCGGCCGTGAGCTGGGCCCCCTCGCTCGCCGCCCTCCGCCGCAGGGCCGCGGGCGGCGCGGGGCGCAGGCGCTACGACCTGGTGGCCTGCAGCTACGTCATCTCGGAGATCGCCGAGGCCTCTGATCGAGACCGCCTCGCCCGCGCGCTGTGGGACATGGTCGCCGAGGGCGGCGTGCTGCTGCTGGTGGACGCCGGCACCCCGAGGGGCAGCGCGGCGGTGCAGAGGGCGCGGGCGCTGGTGCTGGACGTGGCGCTAAGGCGGGCGGCCAAGCGCGACCGGCGGGCCGTCGGCGGCGGCGGCGGCGGCGGCGGGGACGAGGCGGCGGCGTCGCCGTTCGCGGAGGTCGCGTCGGACTTCGCGGAGCAGGCGCGCGAGGAGGGCGGCGCGTACGTGGTGGCGCCCTGCCCGCACGACGGCGGGTGCCCGATGCTGGCGGCCGCGGAATGGCGCGACGAGGTCGAGGGGGCGGCGGCGGTGGCGGCGGCGGCAGCGGCGGCGGCGGCAGGGACGGGGGGCGCAGAATGGGAGGACGAAAGCGAGGAAGACGACGCCGACGCCGACGGGAGCGCCGCCGGCAACGGCGGCTGGGCCGACAGCTGGTGCCACTTTGGGCAGCGGCTGCAGCGCCCGGCGTTCATGCGGTCGGCCAAGGCGCGGCCCGGCGCGCGCAGCGCCCGCCACGACCACCAGGACGAGCGCTTCAGCTACGTCGCGATCCGGCGCGGGAGGCGGCCCGAGCCGCTGCCGCCGGGCCATGCCGTGGTGGGTCTGCCGGCGGCGGGCGGCGGTGGCGGCGGCGGCGGCGGCGGCGGCGGCGTCTTCGGCACGCCGGCGGCGGCGGCGGGCAGCAACAACAGCGACGCTGCCGCGCGGCTGCCGCTGTTTGCCGCGGTGAGCGATGCCGATTTTGTACAGGAGGAAGAGGACGACGGCGACGCGGGTTCGGTGCTGGACGACCAGCTGCTCGAGGCGATCGACGACATGGTGCCCCCTGCTTCAATGATGGCGGGCGGCGACGGGCCCTCGCCCTCGCTCTCGCCGCGGTCGTCGCCGTCGTCGCGCGCCGCCGAGGAGGGCGACGGCGGCAGCGACGGCGACGAAGAAGAGGAAGAGGACGACGACGACGCGGAGGACGACGCGGCCGTGCCCGTGTCTCTGGGCGCGGGCCCGGGCCTGGTGGACCGCCTCGTGGCCCTGGACGCCGCGGGCGTCGAGTGGTGGCGGCCCGAGGCGCTGGCCGGGCTGCAGCAAGGGGGAGAGGGGGCGGCTGCGGCGGCGGCAACGGCGGCGGCGGCAGCGGGACCCTACTCGTCGCCGTCGCCGCCGCCGCCGTCGGCGGGCGCGGGCGTCGCGGCGGCGATGGCCGCGGCCGCGAGCGCGCCGCTCTCTCCGGCCAGGGCCGCACCAGGACAAGGCGGCGCCTCCGACGACGCCGGCGCACCCCCCGGCGACGACGGCTTTCGGCGCAGGCGCGCCGCGCAGGCCGCCCTCCTGGCCGCAGCGGCGTCGGGCGCGGCCGGGTGGGCGCGCCTCGTGCGGCCGCCGCTCAGGCGGGGCGGGCACGTGGTCCTGGACCTGTGCTGTGCGGCGGCGGCTCCCGCCCCCGCTTTGCCCGCCCCCCCCGCCTCCCTCCGGGGCCCCCCGATCAGGCGACCCTCCCCCGCGCCCGAGGGAAGGCTGGTGCGCGCGACGGTCACGCGCGCCAGCCTGGCGCGCGCGTGGGGCAGCGGCGGCGGCGGCGGCGGCGGCGGCGGCGGCGGCAACCGAGCGGCGGCGCCTACCGGGGCGGGGGCGGGCGCGGCCGCGTATGCCCTGGCGCGGTCACTGCGGTGGGGCGACGCGATGCCGCTGCCGCCGTTGCCGGCGTCGTCGTTGCAGGAGCGCAAGAATGGGCAGGGCGATCCGGAATAGGCGGCGCCAACGTCCCTGGCTGTAATGTCTTTTGCACTGGGTAAAATAGTTGATCCGAAACAAAACAAAGAAACAAAGAAACGATGGGCGCCAGGCGGGCGCGGTCCTTGGCGGCGCGGCGCGCCTCCTTGGCGCGGAAGGCCGCCTCGTCCTCCTCGTCGCCGGCCGCCATTTGTCGTTTGTGTGGCGCGCCGAGAGAGGAAGGAGAAACGCACTGGGCGGGCGAGCCAGGGAGGCGCCGGTGACGATTGTTGTCGTGTCGAATTACTCTACTAATCAAATGGGGCAAAGCAGTCACGATGCTACTAGCTGCTACCTAGTCCCATAACTTTAATCAAGGGGGGAAGTGGGGAAGATCTACCTAGGCCAACAACCTGCCAACCCAAAACGGGCGCTAACTTGAGATAAAAGGCGTCGCGAGGGGCGCCGGCAGCGGCGACGTGAAAACAAACATACGACCAGGGAAACGAACCGGCTACTTCATTTCCGACAAAGCGGGGGGCGTATAAGGGGACTCCTGCCCATCCGTCCTCCTCCCGCTCTCGCGAGAGGAACAAGAAGGGGGATGAAGAACAAGGAGCTGCTTTGCTTGGTCCGCCCTCAAAGAGCGCGAGCGGGAGAGAGAGTGAAAGCCGTCGCCTTTTGTTTTCTTTCGTTCCTGTCCTCGTCGCAAGGTGCAGAAAAAGAAAAACAAGGCGCACGAATGAATGCCCTAGTAGCAAGAGAGAGGACCTCTCTCTCTCTTACTTGGCGTACTTGGCGTTGTGCTCCTTCACCCACCCCGTGACGGTCTTGTCCGCGTAGGTCTCCTCGGGCGACCCCCCGTACTTGCCGCTCGCCGGGTGGATGCCCTGCACGTCCCAAGAGACCACGTTCCACAGGAAGACGCCGTCGACCTTCCAGTCGCGCCCGCCCATGCGGAACAGCTCCATGCCCTTGGCGTAGTACCGGTGCACGTAGTCGAGCACGGCCGGGTTGCGCAGCGGGTTGCTCTGCGGGCCGAGGAACTGCTTGGTGTTGCCGAGCCAGGGGAACAGGCCCGCCTGCGGCCCTGTGGGCGCAAGCACGTTGCCGCACTCGCTGATGCCGCCGCCGATGGCAAACTCGTTCATGAAGAACTTCTTGCTCGGGTCCTGGTGGTAGTAGGGCCAGTCGATGCCCATCTCCTTGAGCTCGGCGTTCTGCTTGCGGATGGCCGACTCGAGGTCCTCGAGCGTGGGGTCGGGCCCCGCGCGCGCGTAGTTGCTCACGCCAAAAAACTCCATCTCGCTAAAGAGGGCCTTGAGCGAGGGAACGTTGGCTTTCAGGGTCGCGTGGCTGGGCCACTGCGCAAAGGGCTTGATGGGGCCAAAGCCGCCGTCGTGCTTCCACCACACAGACTCGGGGATGGCGCCGACCTCGTCGGGCCCGCGGTTGATGACGCCCGGGATGTACCCGTGGTTGAACATGACGCCGAGCTGCACGGCGCCCGCGGGCACGCCGCTCGCCTTCAGGTCGGCGCGGATGGTGCGGGCGGCCTGGCGGTAGGGCTCGGGGTGGAAAAAGACGGTGGCGCCCATCTCGCCCTGCAGGCCGAAGTACAGGCGCTTCTTGGTCTGTTCGTTTGTGTTGGTGGTGGTGTTGTTGAGGGAGGGGGGATGATCCGGAAGGGCGAAAGGGATTAGTGGGGCGAACGCGATCTGTTTTTCCTTTTCCTTCCCTTTTTGGCGGCTCCAGTAGGGATAAAAAAAGCTCAAAAAGTCGACGAAAAAAACGCACCTCGCCCTTGTACACCGCCTTGGCCGCGTCCGCGATCGGCTTGAGCATGATGTCGTAGTACGACACGCCGTTCCGGTCCTTCTTCAGCGGGTCCATGACCATCATGTTGCGCCAGTGGCCCGACAGCGTGCCGTCGTCCAGGTGCGGCGACAGGAGCACGTCGTCAAACAGGTCGTGCGCCTCCTGCAGGCAGGCTTGAAAGCCGCGGCTGTAGCGCTCGATGAGGTTTTTGCCCACGCCGCCGGCCTTGAACTCCTCGCACGGCTGGTCCCACACGTACCGGGCGCAGAAGGCGTCGACCTTCTGGCTCTCGGCCCAGCCGTCGGGGTTGCAGCGGCCGACCATGCTCAGGTCGGACGAGTCGTCCTTCCAGTAGAGCGTTGGCACGATGCCGACCCTGTTGGTTTTTTTTGGTTGGGCGTCGGCGTGTTTTTATTGCGGGGGGTGGGAGGGGGTGAGCGGAGGAGACGGAGCGGTGGGGGAGGAGGTTCGCGTGCGAGGTCGGGGGTCGAGTGGACGAGGGGGCAGGACGCGAGCGCGCGTGCGCAGGGGAGGCGGGAGGGTGCGAGCGGAGGCGCGGGCGGAGGAGAGACGCGCACCGCAGGCCGCCGTCGCTGGCGAGAGAGCGACGAGGCGGGGAGCTGGCGAGCGGCCGCGCCGCGCTGTTTCTTTTTCTCGACAATAGAGGATAGAGAGGCGCGCGCTCCCTCCCCGGTCAACACAAAGCGCGCACACACCCTTTCCGAGCGCGCGCGCCTGAGAGACCAGGCGCGCGCGCGCGGCGGTGGTCTACCGGAGGGGGGGGGGGAGGGGAAACGGGGGCGGGCGGGCGGGCGGGCGGGCGGGCGGGCGCGCCCGGCGCTCTTTAGGCCGCCTCTCTTGGGCCAACCGACGCTCGCGGGCAAGGAACAAAATGAAACAAAACTCACTGCGTCGACCCCTGCTCCTTGGCGCGGCGCAGCAGCAGCGAGCACTGCGAGATGGGCTGCCCGTAGAACGGCTCGAACTCGCTGTCGTAGAACAGCACCACCGACGACGACACGGCCATGGGCACCTTTTTGGCGGCGACGCGCGCCGCCGCCTTGTTGGCGCCGGCGTTTTTGGCGACGGCGTTTTTGGCCACGACGGCGGCGGCGACCTTGTTGGCGGCGGCGCCGCCGGCGCTCTTCGCGTTCTTGGCGACGGCCTTGGCGGCGACGGCGTTCTTGGCGACGGCCTTGACGGCGACGGGGTTCTTGGCGTTCTTGGCCGCCGCCGCCGCCGCGGGCACGTTCTTGGCGTTCTTGGCCTTTGCCGCCGCCGCCGGCGCGTTCTTGGCGTTCTTCGCCCCTGCCGCCGCCGCGGTGCTCTTGCCGGTTTTGGCCCCCGCCGCCGCCGGCGCGCCCTTGCCGTTCTTTGCCCCCGCCGCCGGCGCGCCCTTCGCCGGCGCGGTCTTGTTGGCCGCGACCTTGTTCACCGCGTGCTTGACCGTCACGGCGCGCGCCAGGTTGCGCGCGGCCGTGGCCGCCTCGGCCGCCGACGCCGTGGCCGCCAGCGCAGCGACCAGGACCGCCGTCAGGACGCGCTTGCGGCTCATTGCGGCTCGCTTCTTTCTTGTCCTTCTTTGCCTCTTGTGGGGAGGCGTCCTTGTGGTGGTTGTGGTCGTGGTCGTTTGGAGGTTTGGGTTCGCGTGAAGAGTGTTCGAATGAGCAAGGGAGGGCGAGCGGGTCGCTCTCTCTCTCTTGTAGAAGAGAGAGGAGCGGGGATAAGAGAGTCCGTTCGTGTGCGAGGAGTTTGAAGGACTCCCTCTCGCGCCCTGCGGCCGCGCGCGCCTCCTCCAAGGGGCCCGCAACCCCCCGCCCGGGGCAGAGGCACGCTGAGAGCGACAGTCTCCGCAGTATGGGCCGCGCGCGCCAATGTGGGGCCGCGGGGACAGGGAAGGGGGGGGGGCGGGCACACGAAGCGGCGAGGGCCTATTTTTGTTCCGCCGCCGCCGCCGCTGCCGCCGCCGCCGAACAGTAGCTGCTTGCTGTCGCCACGCGGGCGCGCCTCTCGCCGGCGACACCCGCTGGTTCTCCCATCCCGCTTGACTCTTCGCGCACAGACAGCTGCCCGCCCGCGCGCCAAGCTGCCTGTGACCTCGCGTCGTCCTCGCGCGCTTGCCATCCACAGCTTCTCGCCGCTCGCGAGGCCGACCAACGCGCGCTCTCGCCCGCGCCTGACGCAGCAGCGCCCGCGGTACCGGGCGCCCCCGTTCTTGAGCCCGTCGCCGCCAGCGTCGTTCTGTCTCTGATCATTAAAGAACAGACAGGGCAGCGCTCTTGTCTGGGCGGCAATAAAACAATAGAAACGCCATGGCGCGCGCTCCCTAATAAACACTGGAGAGGTCAGACGGACGAGCGAGCGCGCGCGCAGGGAGCGAACGCCGGAACGAAAAAAATCGCCGCCCGTCCGTCCGGTCGGCGCCTCTTCTCTTTCTCTCTACTGCGACGGCACCAGCACGCCGTAGCCCCCGCTCTCGCGGCGGTACACCACCGCCACGCCGCCCGTCGACGCCTCGCGGAACACGTAAAACCCGTGGCCCAGCGCGTCCATGGCCTCGGCCGCGTCCGCCACGCTCATCGCCGCGCAGGGGACCACCTTGACGCGCGCGACCTCGGCGGGAAGCGCCCCCGCGCCCGAGAAGGGCGACGCAGCGCGCTCGGCGGCCGACACGTCGTCCGAAGACTCGTCGGCGCTGTCGACCGCGACAAAGCGGGCGAGGCCCGCCTCCTCGTCGTCCTCGTCCTCATCCAGGCCGTCGTCGTCCGCGCCCTCGCCCAAGCCCGGGGCCGCGTCCGAGCGCCGCGCGCCGGCCTTGCCGCGCCCACGCGTCCACGTGCCGCGCGCCATCGCCAGCTCCTTCACCTTGCGCAGCTTGCGCCCGATCTTGTCGCACGCGACGTCGATCGACGCGTACAGCGACCCCTCGCTGTCCTCCACGCGCACCAGGCCGTGGCGCACCGTGTGGATGGTCACGTCGACCTTTTGCGCTTTTGGGCCGTGCGTGCCCGTGTCGCCGCCGCGCGCTGAGAGCGTGACGTCGATGCGGCGGACGTCGGAGGAAAAGTGGGCGACCGCCCGCCCCACCTTGTCCTGCACGTAGTCGCGGATGGCCGGGGTGACGGGCAGGCGGCGGCCCTGGATGACGATCTTGACGGCGGCCGAGGCGGCGGCCGAGGCGGGCGGGGCCGGCGGGGCGGCGGCGTCGGCCATGGGGGGCGGGCGGGCGGCGAGGGGCTTGTCGGCGGCCGCGGTGGTGCGGGGCGAGGGGGCGGCGCCGGGGCGCGGGCCGGCGGTGGCGCGCGCGGCGACAGAGGGGCGCGGCAGCGGCGCAGGGGCGCCGGCGGCGCGCGTGGCGCGCACGGCGACCTTGTTGTTGAGGGTGGCGAGGATCATCGTGCGGGTGTGTGTTTCGCTCGAGAGGGAGGGAGGGCGGGTGGAGACAGAAGAAAGGGTGGCTTTCGGGGGAGGAGGACGAGAAGAGGCAGAGGGAACGGGGGGAGACAAAAGAGGGGGGGGGCCTTTGCTCCTGGGGGAGGAGACGCAGGGGCGGCGGTGATTAGCGATCTGTATCAGTGAGAAGAGCCCTGCAAGGAGCGGGGAAGGCGCGCGTTACGCAGCGCGAGGGGGAGGAGGAGGGGAAAAAAACAAGACGACGTGTGCTTTTGAACGAGGTTTTCCCGGAACGCCGCAAGTCCAAAGAAGCTCTTGTAAACGCGCCGAAGTTGGGACCGGGAGGGTATGTTACTGCTGGTGTGTGTTGTGCGCGCGATCGCGGGCTTGATCGGGGCTAGATCAGGCGAAACCGCCGCATCGATCGGCGCCGGGAGCGCACGAAGAAAAATGGCGCCAGGCGTTCCCGGGCCGCCGCCGCTTTCGTTCTCGCCCACCCCCAAAACCCATCAATCATCCCTCTGGCTGCGACGCCTGCAGCAGGGCGGCGTCCATGTCGAGCTTGCGGCGGCGCAGGTAGTGCGCGTCGTCCACGTTGAGGCGCGGGCGCAGCACCATGAGCTGGCCGTCCAGGTGCTGGACGAGGCCGCCGCCGCCGCCGCCATTGCCGTGGGCCGGCGCCGCGCCCGCGGCCGCGCCCGATCCCTCGGCCGCTTTGCCCGAGCGCGCGCGCCCGCCGCCGCCGCCGCCGACGCCGACTGCCTTTGCCCCGCCCGCAGCGCCAGCAGGGGGGCGCTGCTCCTGCGGCGGCTGCCCCTCGTCCAGGTCCATGGTGGCGGCGGCGTGCTCAGCGGCGGCAGCCGTCGCCGCCGCCACCGCCACCGCCGCGGCCGCCGAGGCGCGCCGCGCCCGGCCGCCGCTGCTCGGGGGGAGCGCGCCGCCGCCGCCGCCGCCGCCGCCGCGAGCCGCGGCCGAGCGGGCGCCGCCCCCGCCCCCTCCTCCCGCCGCCGGCTTGAAGTGATGGTGGGCCGAGCAGGAGGCGGGCCGGCGGCGCGCGCTGCTGCTACGCGGGCGCGACTGCTGCTGCTGCTGCTGCTGCTGCTGCGCCGCGTCCCCCCCGCCGGCCGCCGCCGCCGCCGCCGCTGCCGCCTGCGCCGCGGGCTCGACCGACCGGCGCGGGCGGCGCCCCGCGGCAGAGACGGGCGCCGCCGCCGCCGGGCCACAGGCGCCGCCGCTGCCGACAGCAGCCGCCTCGAGCGACCGCCGTAGGGACCGCAGCACGCGCGCGCCGCTGGCGGTCCCCTCCTCCATGGCCACGTCGGCGTACTCGGAGCGACGCCGCTTGAACGTGCCCCCGGCTGCGGCCCCCGTCGTCGCCCCCGTCGTCGCCGCCGCCGCCGCCACTGCGCCGCTCAGCCCCTGCTGCTGCTGCTGCTGCTGCTGGGGCCGCAGCACCGTTTGCGTGGTTGCCCCCACGCGCAGGGCCGCGGCCAGCTCAGAGACGCGCCGCCGGGCGCTGCGCCGGCGGCGGCTGCTCGGCGGGCCGCCGCCGGTCCCTTTGCCGGCGGCGGCCGGGCCCGCCCCCGTCCCGTCGCCCGCCCCTCCTCCTCCTCCGGCCGCCCCCCTCGCCGCCGCAAGCCTGCCCCCTGCCGCCATCATCCGCGCGCCCCCGCCCGTGCCGACGGTGCCGAGGGTCCCGGCTGTCATCACCGTGTCCGCAGTCGCGGGCGCGTCGCTGCCCCCTCTCAGAGACGCGGGCGGCAAGTGCGGCCCGCGCCCACCGGCCGCCGCCCCCGCGGCGGGAGACAGCGGCAGCGCTCGCGCAGAGGGAGGAGGGCCGCCGCCGCCGCCGCCCCCGCCACCGCCCCTGCCTCCCTCGCCGCCGCTAGTGCCGCCGCCGCCGTCCACGTGCATAATCGAGCAGTGCCCGCCCGTCATCATCGCGCCGGCGGCGCGGACGTCGGCCGCCGAGTCGATGCGCGCAAAGGGCAGGAGGGCGCGGGGCGGGCCGCTGCCGATGGCGGGAGGCTCGACGGCCGCCGCCGCCGCCGCTGCCGCCGCCGCCGCCGCCGCCGCTCCTGCCGCTGCTTGAGCGGCCGCGTTGGCGGTCGCGCGGTGGAGCAGCAGCGGCTGGCTGCGGCCGGTGAGGCGGCGCCGCAAGCGGCGCCCGCTGCCCGCGGCCTCCTTCTCCGGGTCGCCGCCGGCGGCCGCCGCGGCGGCCATTGCCGCCGTTGCTGCCGCCGCGCCGCCGCCGCCGCGCCCCATGCCGCCGCCGCCGCCGGCCCCTCCCTCCTCGTCGCTCGAGCTGCTGCTACAGCCGCCCCCGCTGCTGCTGCCGCCGCCGCCCCCTGCGCCGCCGCCGCCTGGGCCGCCGCTGCTGCTGCTGTTGGGGGGTGAGCCGCCGCCCTCGCTGCTGCTGTAGGCGGCGCCGCGGCCGCCGCAGCGCCGGTGCAGGCGCACGCCAGCCGCCGGGGCGCCCGCGGCCGCCGCCGGCCCCCCCCCGCCCGCGGCCCTCGATCCGCCGAGGCCCGGGGGCGCGCCCCAGAACGCCCGGCTGGCGGCGGCCGCGTCGCCGTGGCCGAGCAGCATGGCCGTGAAGCTGCCCCCGCCGCCGCCAAAGAGCGCGGCGCGGGGCGAGGGGCCGTCGGGGTCCCCCTCCGCTCCAGCGCCGCCGCCGCCGCCGCCGCCGCCGCCGCCGCCGCCGCCCGCCGCCGCTGCCCCCGGATGAAGGACCAACCGCCCGCGGCGGGGGCCGAGGTCGTGGTCGTGCCCGTGCCCGCGCCTGGGGTGGGCTTGGCCGCGGCCGTCGGCGTGCTCCCGCACCCTGCCTTCCTCCCCCTCCTCCTCCTCCCGCCACCCGCCGGGCCGGAAGCCCCTCTCCTCCCTCCCCGCCGCCAATGGTGGCGCCAAGAGCGGCGGCGGCGGCGGCGGCGGCGGCGCGGCGAGTCCGGCCAGCACCTCGCGGGCGTGCGCCTCGCCGCGCCCGGCGCCCGGCTCGCCCGGGGGGCGCAGGCCCGCCGAGGCGAAGAACGGGTGCGCGAGGGCCTGCGGCACCGTCGGGCGCTGGGAGGGGGCGAGCGACACCAGGCGCCGCAGCAGGTCCGCGGCGTCGGCGGGCAGGGCCGCGAGCAGCCCCTCTGCCGGCACGAGGCCGTCGCCGCCGCCGCCGCCCGGGCCGCCGCCGCCGGGGCCGGCGCCGCCCTCGGCTCGCCGCCGCTCCCGCTGCTGGTGCCGGTGCTGGTGCTGCTGCCGCGACGGGTCCCCGCCCCCGAGCACCTGTCGCACGCGCCGCAGCTGGTCCAGGTCCGACGCCCCCGGAAACCAGGGGCGGCCCAGGAACAGCTCCGCGAGCACGCAGCCGGCCGCCCACACGTCCACCTCTGGCCCGTACTGGCCGCGCGGCGGGCGCCCCCGGGCGTTGGCGGCGTTGGCGGCGGCGGCGGCATTGCCCGCGCCGCCGCCCGCGCCGCCGCCGCTCGCGCTTGCCGCCGCCGCCGACGAGGGCGGCGGCGGGGACAAGAGGCCGCCCGAGTCGCCCAGCAGCAGCTCGGGCGCGCGGTACCAGCGCGAGAACACGATCTGCGTCCAGCGACCGTCGGGCGGGTGGGCGCCCGGGGCGGAGTCCGGGTCGTCGTCGTCGTCGCCGCCGTCGTCGCCGTTTCCCGCCGCGGCTGCTGTCGCTTCTCCTCCGGCCGGCGGCGGCGCCGGCGCAAACCGGCGCGCTAGGCCAAAGTCGGCCATCTTGAGCACGCCGGCGGCGGCGTCCAGCAGCAGGTTGTCCGGCTTGACGTCGCGGTGCACCAGGCCCTCCGCGTGCACGTCCCCCAGCGCGCGCAGCAGGCCCCACGCCAGGCAGCGCGCCTCCTCCAGCGTCAGGCCGCCGCCGCCGCCGCCGCCGCCGCCCCAGCGCGCTGCCGCCTCCGCCTCCGCCTCCGCCTGCTCTTCCGCTTCTTGCGCGGCTGCCCCTGCCGCCGCGGGCTCGTCCATGTCGACGGTCTCGGCGCCGTCGTCTGCCCGCGGCGGCGCAAAGGTGACGCCGCTACTGCCACCGCCACCACCAGCGCGAGTGTACTGCTGCTGCTGCGGCTGCCGCTGCTGGCGTTGCTGCCGCTGCCACTGCTGCTGCTGCTGCAGCGCGCCGCCGCCGCCGCCCGCCCTGCCCGCCAGCACTGCCTCAAGCGAACCCCCCTCGACGCACTCGAGCACGATGGCCGCGCCGCCCCGCTTGCCCGTGGGGAACGCCTCGAGCAGGGTCACGACGCGCGGGGAGGGGGCCAGGGCGCGCAGGGCCGCGATCTCCCGGCGCGCGGCGAGCGGCAGCCGGGGCGGCGGCGCCGCCGGGCCGCCGTCGGCCGCAACTGCCGCCGGCGGCGGCGGCGGCGAGAGGACGCTCGGCGGCGGCGGCGGCGCGCGCACCTTTTTGATCGCGACGGCGCGTCCCGTTGCTTTGTGGATGGCGCGACGGACGCTGCCGAAGGCCCCCTCGCCGATGAGCGCGCCCTTTTCGTACGCGTCCATCCGCTTGGCGGCCGCCGGTGGATCGGGAGGTGGCGCCATTTTTCTTTTTGTTTTCGTGTCGGTCGTCGTCGTCGTTCGCCGCCGCCGTCGGCGCCGACGCCGACGCTGCTGCTTTCGGTTTTGTCTTTGCTGCTCTGCCCGTCGTCTGTTTTTATGTGCGGGACATGTCTGGTGGTGGTGGTGGTGCTCTTGTCAGAGTGGTGTTTCAAAGTCTTAAGCGCGCCGCTCTCGGAAAGAGGGAAGGCGTATCGAGAGAGACGTTTTCAAAATTGAGAGTTTGGGCTGTCGGGCAGTTTTTTGCAGAGTGAACGTTCGTTTGGTGGGTTGGCGGCTATCGAGGTCTAGGAGCGGTGGGAGCGGTGGGAGCGGGTGCGAGCATTTCCTAATGTGGAGGACGGTCGGGGTTGTGTCGGTCGTTTGTTTTGCTGCTTGCCTCTGCACTCCTGCTGTCGCGGGGGTAGTTTTTTTTGTCAGCCTCCCTCTCTCTCACCACAAAATTTGCAGCTCAAGACGTGTCTTGATCGCGGCTACACGCAATCGCTCAATCCAGCGTCGACGCCACCAACTACTTACGCACACGCGCGTTGCCTCCGCCGTACCCCATTGGCGCCACAGCAGCAGCAGCAGCAGCAGCCAGCAGACGCGACGATGCAATCGGCGACCTCCTCCTCCTGCGGGAGGACGTCCTCCTCCGCGCCCGCGCCCGTCCCGGCAGCGGCGCGCCGCGCTGCGTCTACGACGTCATTGGCGACGACCACCGCGCGCGCGTTGCCCCCCGTGGCCGCCACCCCCTTGCCGGCCCCCGCCGCGCGCAAAGCCGACGCCGCCAACGCCAACGCCCGTCGCCCGTCAGTCGCCGCCGCCGTCGCCCCCGCCGGTTCGTCGTCGAGCAAGCGCCGCCCGTCGATCGCCATCACCGGCGCCACGGGCCTCGTCGGCTCGCGCCTCGCCGCCCGCCTCGCCGCCCTCGGCGTCGACGTGCGCGTCCTCACCACCCGTCCCGTCGCGCAGGCGAAAGCGCGCCTCCCCTACGCCGGCCTGTCCTTTTTCAGCCGCGCCGACTGGCCGAAAGCCGTCTCCGGCGCCGACGCCGTCGTCAACCTCGCCGGCACGCCGATCGCCACGCGCTGGTCCGCCGAGATCAAGCGCGACCTGAAGGCCAGTCGCCTGGGCGTGACCAACGAGCTGGTCGCCGCCATCGCCGCGTGCCCGGCCGACCGCCGGCCCAAGGTGCTCGTCTCGGCGTCCGCCGTCGGGTTTTACGGCGCCAGCGAGACCGCCTCGTTCACCGAGGACTCTCCGTCGGGCGGCGACTACCTCGCCGAGATCTGCCGCGAGTGGGAGGCCGCGGCCTTGCGGGCCGAGGAGTCCGGGTGCCGCGTGGTCCTCCTGCGCACGGGCATCGTCCTGGCGCGCGAGGGCGGCGTCATCGCGAAAATGCTGCCTATTTTCGAGCTGTTTGCGGGCGGGCCCTTGGGGTCCGGCCGCCAGCTGGTCTCTTGGATCCATCGCGACGACCTCGTCGAGATGATCGTGCAGGCCGCGCGCGACGACCGCTTCCGCGGCGCGTACAACGCCACCGCCCCCTCGCCCGTGACCATGGCCGACCTGTGCGCGTCGGTCGGCAACGCCATCGGCAGGCCCTCGTGGCTGCCCGTGCCGGACTTCGCGCTGACAACGCTTTTGGGGGAAGGCGCGCAGGTGGTGCTGTCCGGGCAGCGCGTCCTGCCGCGGCGGGCGGTGTCGCAGGGGTTCGCGTTCAAGTACGGCGACCTGGACGCGGCCGTGCGGCAGGTGCTGGGGAAGTAGGGGGAGAGAGGGGGCTTGGGTAGTTTTTTTTTTTTTAGAGCGGCGCTGAGAGCCGCGCGCGTGATTGGAAAATGAAAAAAAGAAGAAAATCATCCAATTATTACAAAAAGATTAAGGGTTCACGTCGTGTTTGTTTGTCAGTCTGCGTGCGTGCTGTCCGCGTTCTGTAGGGTCGGTCAAGGGTAAGCAGTCTGGGCTCGGTAACTCGAAACACAAAGGAATGAGCGAAACGACAAGCGGCCGCGCACGGCGCGCGGCGCGCACCCGGCTCCCCGCCTCTCTTTCACACCTCCCCGCCGTCGCCGCCGCCGACGCTTGTGGCGGCCATCAGATTGATGAGTCCGCCGCCCGTCGCGGCTCCCTCCTTGCGGACCGGGGGCTGGTCCGCCATCACCGCCTCGGTCTGGTCGGCCTCCTCGGCGCCGTCGGCCGAGGGAGACTCAACGACCGCGGCCGCCGCCATAGCTGCCGCCGCCCGCCGCGCCGCCCCGCCCCCGGCCGCCGCCGCCGCCGCCGCCGCCGCCACCACCTCTCTCGCGCACGCCGCCTCGACCTCGCGCGCCTCGAGCGCCTGCGCCCGCGCGGCCAGCAGCTCGGCCTCGTACTCGGCCACGCGCTCGCGCGCGTCCGGCGCGCCGCCCGTGGCACCCTCGGCGTCCCCCGCGCCGGCCGCCGCCGCGGAGGCCTTGCCGCCGCCGCCGCCGCCGCCGAGTGCGCCCGCCGCCGCAGACTTTTTCGCGCGCTCGCACACCGTCGCGAAAACGCGGAAGACGGCGTCCTCGGCGAGGGCGTGGCGATAGCAGCGCAGCATGTCCATCATGCGGCGCGCCGAGCGGTCTGAGTAGCCCAGGGAGGCCAGGCAGAAGGCCAGCATGCGCCACTCGCGCGGCCCGCCGCCGCCGCCGCCGCCCGACGAGCCGCCGCCCGACGAGACGCCGTTGCCCGACGAGGCCTGCGCGGCGGCCGGGTCGAAGCGCGCGCAGAGGCGCTCCCGGAGGCTGTCCGCCTGCCTGTCCTGCTTGACGTACGACAGCAGCAGGGACATGACGGTCGCGAACTTGTCCTCGGAAAAGGTCGCGTCGCGGCACAGGCTGCTGAGGATGTCCGGCAGCAGGTTGTAAACGGGGTTGGTCGCCGCGCTGGCGCCGGCCGAGCCGGCCGCGCCGCCGCCTCCGCCGCCGCCCGAGCCCGCGCCGGCGGCGGCGCCCGGCCGCCTGCCGCCGCCGCCGCCGCTCGCGGTGCTGGCCAGGCCCGCGAAGAAGGCGGCCGCGCGCGCGCGCACCTCCGGGTCCGCGTCCACCAGGAGCACCGCAACGCGCGACACGTGCCCGCGCGGCCGCACCACCCCGCCCAGCGCCAGGTGCGTCAGCGCGCGCAGCGCGCACCGGACAACGGCGCCGTCGCCGTCGGCCAGCGACGCAAACAGCGACGCGCTCCACGGCTCGAGCAGGTTCGGGTACCTGCCCGCGAGGTCGGCCAGCGCGACGACCAGGTTGCACCGCGCCCCGGCCGGGACCAGCCGGCGCAGCAGGAGGGTGAAGGCCAGGGGCAGGTGCCGCGCGCAGAAGGCGGCGTCGGCGGCCATCAGCTGAGTCAGCGCCAGCAGCGCCGCCTGCTGCAGCGCGGGCGGCGCCGAGAGCATGGCGCGCGTGTGGCAGTAGCGCGACAGCGCGCACGCGCGCGCGCCGAGAAGCAGGGCGGGGGCGGGCGCCGTCTTGCCGCCCCCTACGGCAGCAGTAGTAGTAGTAGTAGTAGAAGTAACCAAGGGGTAGGGCGCCCAGGCGCCGCCCAGGACCTGCGCCTCGGCCAGCTGCGCCGCGGCGTCCACGCGCGCGTCAAAGTCGGCCGCCGAGCCCGCCGACGCGACGCCGAGCACCTGCGCGCCGATGTCTTCTTCTTCTTCTTCCTTTTCCTTTTGCTCTTTTTCTTGCTGCTGCTTCTTTGTGCCCTTGGCGCCCCCGGACGCGGCCTTGGCCCCGCCCCGCTTGGGGGCGGCGGCCGGCGGGCCGGCCTGGGCGGCGGCGGCGGCGTCCATGGCGCGCTGCGCGCGCGAGAGCGCCGCCTTGTCCTCGGCGGCGCGACGCGCGCGCGCGGCCCGCGCGGCGCGCTCGGCCAGCAGCAGCTGCTGCAGCGCGGCTTGGCCCAGCACGAAGAAGGCGCGCGCGAGGGCGGCCGGGTCGGCGGCGCCGGCGGCGGCAGACATGGCGGCGTCGGCACGCTGCTGCAGCATCTCACGCTGCGCCTTGTCGCCGCCGCCGCCCCCGCCGCCGCCGCCGCCGGTGGCCGTCGCCTCTGCCCCTGCCTCTGCCTCTGCCTGTGCCGCCGCCGCCGCCTCTGCCGCCCGCTGCCCCGCGAGCTCGAGGCCGCAGTCGCGCCACATCTGCGCGAGCAGGCCGCTGACGAGCGCGTGCGGGCGCGTGTGCAGAGCGAACAGGGCCTGGAGGCAGGCCTCGGCCGCGGCGGGCCAGTCGTCGGCCGCCGCGGCGCTGGGCGGGGCCGACAGCAGGAAGCGCGCGAGCGCCGCGCAGGCGCCGCGGCGGGCGGCGGCGGCGGGCGACGCGCCGCCGCCTCCGTCGCCGCCGCCGGCCGCCGCCGAGGACGGCGACGGCCCGAGCATGGCCGGGGCGCAGCGCGCCAGGGCCAGCGCGGCGTGGCGCGCGACCCAGGGGTCGCGCCCGCCGGTCTCGCGCGCGAGGCCGACGTCCGCCACGACCGCCGCGTGCGGCGCGACCTCGGCCGGGCGCGCGCCCGCCAGCAGCGACGTGAGCACCGCCGCGCGCGCGAGCGTCCGGCGGGCGGCCGCGAGGAACGGCGCCTGCTCGGGGTCTTCCTGCTCCTCCTCGTGCTCCTCCTCGTGCTGCTGCAGCTGCTGCCGCCGCGACTGCTGCAGGGCGGCGACCTGGTCGGCGCCATCGCGGGCCCGCCCCTGGCGAGGCGCCGCGTCCCCGTCGCCAGCGGCGGCAGAGGAGGTCCCCCCTCGTCCGCGCGGCGGCGCCGCCGCCGCCGCCGCCGCCGCCCCGACCAGCGCGCGTTTCGCCGCCGCCGCCGCCGCCAGCACCTGCAGCAGCAGCGGCCGCGCCTGGAGGCGCGCGGGCGACCCGTCCGGGGGGCAGGCGAGCTGCGCGAGCATGGCCTCGAGCGAGTCGAGCTCGCCCACCGTGCAGCCGTCCGTGAGGGCCATGAGGTTGGCGGCCTGCAGCTGCGCCGCGACCGTGGCCGCCGACGCTGCGCTGCCGCCTCCGCCGCCTCCCCTCCGGCCGCCGCCCCCGCCGTCCCCCGCCCCCCCCTCGCCGCCCATGCGCTCGAGCGCCGCCTCCACGTCCGCCGCCGGCACCAGCACGTACAGGTCGTGCCACGCGTCGAGCGCCGCGCGCCGCACCCCCTCCTCGCGCGAGAAGACGAGCGGCCACATCGCGCGCAGCGCGGACTCGGCGCCGGGCACCCGGAAGCGGCGGCAGAGCGCCAGCAGCACCACCGCCTGCTGCACGGAGTCGGCGGACGGCTGCGCCAGCAGGGAGCGCGCGCGGGGCATGGCGGCGGTCAGGGCGCGGCAGAAGGCGACGGCCTCGCGCAGGGAGGCGACCAGGTGGCGCAGGCGCTGCAGGTCGCCGTCCGAGGGGAGGTCAGCGGCGGCGGCCGGCTCGTCGGCCGCCATTGGGCGGGGGCCGCCGCCCTCCTCCCCGGCGCGCTCGTTGCCGCCCTCCTCGCCCTCCTCCTCCCCCTCCTCTTCGCGGACGACGTGCACGTCCCCGCGCGCCCACGCCGCGCCGCCACCCTCTTCCTCGCCACCACCTCGATCCTCGTCGGCGTCGCCGCCGCCTTCCTCCCCCTCGCCTCCCTCTTGCCCCCGTTCCCGTCCCGCGTCGCCCTGCCCGCCCCCGCCCCCGCCGCCGCCCCCGCGACCGCCCCCGCCGCCGCCGCCGTCCCCGCCGCCCCCGCTTCTCGCCTCTGCCTCTCCCACCTGCGCCTCGTACAGCGCCAGCGTCGCCTCGAACCGCGCCGTCTCGAGCGCCGGGCCGAACGGGTTGGCGTGCACCATGCGGCACAGCAGGCCCAGGGCGTCGCGCGACACAAGCCGCGACTCGTCCTCGAGCCGGCCGACGGCGGCCGCCAGCAGGGCGTTCCACCACGACAGCGGCACGCAGCGGCTGTCGACCAATCCGGCCCACGTGCGCAGCGCGCGCTGCCGCACGTAGGCGGCCTTGTCCAGCACGCGCGCGCGCAGCAGGCCCAGCAGGTGCTCCTTGCTGCGCAGGTGGGCGCGCGCGGCGCCCGCGGCGGTCGCGGCGCTGATGGCGCCCGGACAGTAGACGCGCCGCAGGGCCGTCCCTGCGGCCGACACGACGGCGGCGCGGACGGTCGCCGCCGCCGAGCAAGCCAGGTAGGGCTGCAGCACGCTCATCTGGTTGGCGACCGTGCGCGGGGCCGCCTCGGCGAGGGCCACGAGCAGCTCGGCCGCGCGCTTGACGCCCGGGGCGGAGCGCTGCGCCTCGCCGTCGTAGTCGCGGGGCGAGGGGCGGCAAAACTCGGCAACCAGGCAGACGCCGAGCGTCGAGGAATTCAGGGCAGAGGCCTCTGCGTGGGCGGCGGCGGCGGCCGCGAGGGCGGGCACGTGGTCGTGGCGGCGCGCGCGCGCGAGCAGCTGGCGGGCGACGTACTCGGACTGGCCGTAGCGCGCGGCACCGAGGGCCAGCAGGCGCACCACGGCGGCGCGCGCGGTCGGCGCGGCGGCGGCGAGCAGCGCGGCCGCGTGCGCGTCGGCCGGGTCGTCGGCGAGCAGCTGCTGGGCCGCGCCGCTGCCGCCCGCGCGCATGGCCTCGGGCGACTCGGCCGCGCGCAGCGCCATGTCCAGGGCCAGGGCGATCGGGCGCTCGGCGTTGGCGAGGCCGCGGTAGAGCGCCGAGAGGTCGAGCGAAAGCGCCGCCAGCGCGCCGCGCAGCGTCGCCTCGCGGCAGGGGCCGTCCCACGCGGCCGCCCACGCGGCGGGGGGGGCGGCGGCGGCGGTCGCGCCCGCGGTAGCCTTGTGCTTGCGGCACGTGCCCGGAGGCGCGGTTGCTGCCGCGGCGCCCGAGGCAGCCGCCGCGGGAGCAGCGCCGCCGCCGCCCCCGCCGCCAGCGCCGCCGCCGCCGCCGCCCCCGGCGCCGCCGCGCGCCGCCTCGTCGTCCGCCGCCGCCGTCAGCGCGTGCGCCAGCCACAGGTACCCCTTGAGCGCGGCCCGGTGGCGCCCCAGCTCGACCTCGAGCGCCACCGCCTCCCCCGCGTCCGATCCGACCAGGCGCAGCTGCTGCTCCAGTAAGGCGGAGGCGCCGGCGGCGACCGAGCAGGCGCCCGCCGACGCGGCGTCGACCAGGCGGGCGCGGAGGGCGGCGCCGAGCCGCGCGAAGCAGGCGGCGAGGTCGGCGAGCGCGTCGAACGCGCCCTGGTCGACCAGGGTGGCGCCCTCGCCCGCGTCGAGGTCGGCGACGCCGACGATGGCCTCGAGCGGGTCCATTTCGGCGAGCTCGTCGAGGGCGGCTGTGTTTTTGTTGTGGTTTAGGGAAAAGGGGTGTTGGCGGGTGAGCGGGAGGGGGGACGCGACAGCTTTTCGCCGCCGACGAAACCGGGCGCCGCCGACGCGCGCGCGGCGCGCGCGCTTTGGTTCGTTTTCCGGCCTCAGTAACGCGACACGCACCGACGACCGCCCGCTCGGGCATGGCGTCCTCCGCCGCGACCGGCTGGAGCCGGCCTTTGGGGAGGACGAGGTCCATGGTTGTGCTCTCTTTTTGTTTCCTTGGCGGATCCGTTAAGTTTTTTGAAACAAGGGGAAACTTTCTTCCGCGCGCCGTTGGTCAAGGTCAATCGAATGCGCGTCAGGGGTGTCAGAAAGATGACCGACGACGGGCCGTCATGTTGAACACTCGTGGTGTCTTTGTGTCGCTGTGGGAGATTGGTCACAGCTGCGTCTGGCGAAAAAGGTTTTTGTTGGAATGGCTGGTGATGGGCTTGCTTTTTTTCCCTTCCCTCCTCCTCTAGTTGCGCAACCACACAGGAAAGTCGAGGCACGCAAGCGCCTCGCCGCGAACCCCCTAATATTTCATTGAACCTCTCTTCATCTCGGCGGCGGCGCATTCTTTTTGGAGAAGCACCGGGAGAGCAAATCAATCAGATGTTTGCGAGCGCCTCCCCGCCCGCGATGGCGATGCAGGCGCAGCAGCAGCAGTTGCGCTGTTGCCACCGCGCCGTGGTGGGCCCCGTGCGGGATCAGCAGAGGCAGCAGCAGACGGCGCGGAGGCGGACGACCTTGACGCAGGAGCAGCAGCAGAAGCGGCCGCGAGGAGCCTCCGTGCGCGCATCCGCTGCTTCCGCGGCCGCCGCCAGCCCGTACACGGACGGCCGCCTGCGCTTCTCCAAGTACCAGGGCCTCGGCAACGACTTTCTCCTGGTGAGCCGGGCTCAACGGTCGCCGCCGCTATCTCGCGGGTTGTGATCGCCCGACCGCCGCCGCTGCCGTTGCCGTCGCCCCGCTCGCGCTGTCGCCGCCGCGACGGAAAGGCCCTCACTCGCGCTCTGCTCACACCCTCCCCCCTCCAAACAAAACAATCCGAGACACAGGTCGACAACCGTCACGCCCCCGAGCCCGTCATCACGCCCGAGCAGGCGGCGCAGCTGTGCGACCGCCACTTTGGCGTCGGAGGAGACGGGGTGAGTGCCATGTTTCGTGTGTTTCGTCCCACTTGCTCTTTCTTGTGCGCACGCGAGCGCAGGGCGCGGGCCCCCCCCCCCCCCCCCCCCCCCCCCCCACACACCCTCCCCCCCCCCCCCCCCCCCCCCTCCCCCCAACCACAC
>Ga0105055_10003998_pt1 | contig 21897 bp, 20 predicted proteins | sample BON03_FD_78090 | JGI IMG/M metagenome (GOLD analysis project Ga0105055, IMG submission 78090) | Freshwater microbial communities from Lake Bonney liftoff mats and glacier meltwater in Antarctica - BON-03 | ecosystem: Environmental > Aquatic > Freshwater > Ice > Glacier meltwater | place: Lake...
GCGGAGAGAGAGGGATTCGAACCCCCGATACCTCACGGTACGCCGGTTTTCAAGACCGGTGCATTCAACCGCTCTGCCATCTCTCCGGATGATGCGAAATTAGCACTAATTTCTCTATTAGCAAGTGAATTGTCAAAAAATATTAAAATTAATTTTAAGACAACTTTTTGTTACTCCTATTAAGTTTGATAATCAGTTAGTTTATGACCTCTGATCTACCTTTGAGTCAATTTATAAACATTTTGTTTTATCACTAAATTCGTTTAGTAACTTTACAACATTAAATAATTGATAAGTTATGAGAGGTTTTATTTTAAGTATATGTGTTTTGTTTATTGGTTCTAGTTTTGGGCAAACTCAAAAAATAAAAGCATATTTGGATGAAAAGCAGTTTTATGCACCAGGAGTTGGTAATTATATTGAAATACAATTACAATTTGTTGGATATACTTTCAAATATAAACCAGTTGAGGGTGGGCTTCAAGGAGAAGTTGTAGTAAGATTAGATGTTAAGTCAGCTGATTCTATTATTGCCGGAGATGCATTTCGATTAAAAACTCCGATAATGAAAGATAGTGTAATTGAAGATTTTTATGATTTAAAAAGATTTTCTTTAAAACCAGGATCTTATACATTGGCAATTGAACTTCAAGATATAAATGGAGTTGGAGAACCTGTAAAGGCAATTAAAACTTTTATTATTGAAGATTTATCGAATCAATGTTCGGTATCAGATATTCAAGTGTCGGAAATTATAACCAAAGGTGATGCCAATTCTGTTTTTTATAAGTCTGGATATAAAATGATTCCTAATTTATCTACTTTCTATCCAGCTGAGATCTCAAAATTGCCGATTTATTTTGAAATTTATAATTCAGCTATGATTGGAGATAGTGTTTTTGGTCTGAAACAATCTATTGTTGATGGTTTAACTGGTAAAGAAATTGAATCTTCTGTTTCTTATACACGTCATAAGAAAAGTGAAGTGGTTCCGATTCTTCGATCAGTCGATATTTCTTCAGTGCCAACAGGGAAATATTCATTAGATTTTTTGATTTTATCAAGAGATTTAAAAGAGATAACTAAAAAATCATACGAATTTGAAAGAAGCAATACTGTTGAAATGAATTTAGCTTCTACGATTTTTCTTATTGATCCAGCTTTTCAATCATCTATTATTGAGGATAGTGTGTCTTTTTATTTAGCTAGTTTAATTCCGATGTCTAGACCAAGTGAAGTGAAAAATATCTTAGCTTTATTGAAAACTAAAAAAAATGAAAATGCCAGAAAGTACATTCAAGAGTTTTGGATGATAACCGCGCCTTCAAATTCGTATGAAGGATGGTTGAGATATAAATCACAAGTTTTAATGGTTGAAAAATTATATAAAAATAATTTTCAAGCTGGTTTTGAAACAGATAGAGGAAGAGTCTATTTACAATACGGACCGCCAACAACTGTTTTACAAAAAGATGTTTCTTCATCTGAATACCCTTATGAGATTTGGCAATTTAATAAAATTGAGAAATTTAGTAACAAACGTTTCATTTTTTACAATCCTGATTTAGTGAATAATGCCTACCGTTTACTTCATTCTGATATGATTGGCGAATTAAAAAATTCTTCGTGGCAATTGGTGTTAAATAAAAGAAATTCGTTGAACGGAACAAGTGATGATCCAAATCAGAATGTTCAGCCAACTTATGGAGGGAATAGTAATGAGAATTTTAAATATTGAAATTTATTTTAGGGTTTTAGTATGAAAATTGAATGATTATTTTCTTAAAAGTTTGTGTACATTTGTTTGTAAATTAAAATTTTAGTTTGAAAAACGTAGCAATTGTCTTATTAAATTGGAATGGTAAAAAATACTTAGAACAGTTTTTACCTATAGTAATTGCTTGTTCTGGCGATTGCAGAATTGTAGTTGCAGATAACGATTCAACTGATGATTCTGTAGATTTTTTAAAAAATAATTTCCCTCAAATTGAATTGGTTATTAATAGTGAAAATGGAGGATTTGCCAAAGGGTATAATGATGCATTAAAGAAAATAGATTCTGAATTTTATATACTGTTAAATAGTGATATTGAGGTGACAAAAGATTGGGTGGTTCCTCTGTTTGAAAAAATGAAAAATCCAACAATTGCAGGATGTCAACCTAAAGTTTTATCTTTTTATAACAGATCACAATTCGAACATGCTGGTGCTTCTGGTGGGTATTTAGATAAAAATTATTTCCCATTTTGTAGAGGTCGAATTTTAGAGAAATTTGAGCAAGATCATGGACAATACGATGGTGAATCAGAGGTGTTTTGGGCTACTGGAGCTTCTTTGATGATTCGATCAGAGTTGTATCATAAAGTAGGCGGGTTAGATGAATTTTTTTTTGCGCACATGGAAGAAATAGACCTTTGTTGGCGCTTAAAAAAACAAGGATTTAGTTTTGTTGCTGTACCCTCATCTGTAGTTTACCATATCGGCGGTGGTACTTTGGCTTATAATTCTCCTAAGAAATTATACTTAAATTTTAGAAATAGTTTATTTATGATTATTAAAAATCATGAAGGTATTTTACTATTTAAATTACTTAATAGGATGTCGTTGGACGGTATTGCTTCTATTCGTTTTTTAGTAAAAGGAGAGTTCAAGAATTTCGTAAGTGTTTTTAATGCACACATGGCAATGTATCTTCGATTAAGGATTCTTTTAAAACAAAGGAAAGAAATTAAAAAATCAACCACTTTATTTAATTCAAAAGGATTGTACAAAGGAAATATTTTATGGGCACGCTATTTTAAAGGAATTACAAAATTCAAAGATTTAAACCAACGTTTTTTTGATTAAAAAATTTGCAACTACTACCAATTATTTTTCCACGAAATAATTCAATGCTAATTCATACCCTTTGAGTCCAAACCCAAAAATACAACCAATTGATACTGAAGATATTAACGAACAATGTCTAAACTCTTCTCTAGCCGAAATATTTGAGATATGAACTTCTATTACAGGAGGAGTTATTGCTTCAATACAATCTCTAATCGCAACACTTGTATGCGTATATCCTCCAGCATTTATAACAATTCCATCGTGAGTTGATTGCTGCAAACAGTTTATTAATTCTCCTTCTATATTTGATTGAAAATAATCTAATTCAGCAGATATTTTAGATTTTAATTCATCTAAATACGCTTCGAAGGATTGATTACCATATATTTGTGGTTCACGCTTGCCTAGCAAGTTTAAATTTGGACCGTTAACAATTAAAATTCTCATAATCAATGTCTACTTGGGAGCGCTATATTAAGCATTTTGTTTCGTATTTAAAAATCGAAAAAGGTTTAGCTGAAAATTCAATTTTTGCTTATCAGAATGATGTTACAAAATTAGCCGATTTTTCAACTGCTAAAAAGCTTGAAATTACGGATTTGACTTATTCTGTTTTACAAGAATTTATTGCTGTTTTGTATGATTTAGGATTAAGCGCTCGAAGTCAGGCACGAATTATTAGTGGTGTAAAACAATTTTTCGGATTCCTGATCTTAGAAGATGTGCTTAAAATTGATCCTAGTGAATTGTTAGAAATGCCAAGTTTGGGAACAAAATTACCTGAAGTTTTATCAGTTGAGGAAATTGATCAATTAATTGCAGCTGTTGATATGAGCAAGGCGGAAGGACATAGAAATAAAGCGCTTTTGGAAACATTGTATAGTTGTGGGTTAAGGGTAAGTGAACTTGTGAATCTAAAATTCTCTCAGTTGTATTTTGAAGAAGGTTTTGTAAGAGTGATTGGGAAAGGTAATAAAGAAAGATTAGTTCCTGTTAGCGAGAGTGTTGAACATGAAATAAGAATATATAATGACCATGTTCGTAGACACCAATCGATTCAAAAAGGGAGTGAAAATATAGTGTTTCTAAATAGGAGAGGAGCAAAGTTGACGCGTGAAATGATTTTTACAATTATTAAGAATTTAGCAAAATCCATTGGACTGCAAAAAAAAATATCACCACACACCTTTCGTCATTCGTTTGCTACACACCTAATTGAAGGCGGCGCAAATCTAAGGGCGATTCAAGAAATGTTAGGACATGAATCAATTACAACAACAGAGATATATACCCATTTAGATCAACGGTTTTTACGCGAGGCAATTATATCTTTTCATCCTAGAAATATGGGTCAATAAGTCAAATTCTTCACCGTTTTTATTTAAGCATAAAATGAACTCCTACACGAATATCTGGATAATATCGACTTCTAGTTATTCCATTCCAATTCAGTGCTGGAAGTAAATCATACCCCATATTAGAACTTAAACTAACACCAAAACAATTAAATTGATATCTTATTTGTGGTCGAATAGCAATTTTCACTCCCATTGTTCTGATTGTAGGATCAGGTAATGAAAAATTTGAACTCTTTTGTTTTGCTTGTTGGTAACTGAAAATTGCACCAATAGATTCTTCAAAATATAAATGATTTCCAACTTTGTAAGAATACCCAACATAAACTGGAAGACCAAAAGAAGTTACATTATAAATTTGATGTGCAGATATAATTTGAGTTGACACTATATATTTTGGAAAAGTAACTGTTGTACTAATTGATTCTCCTGGAATCCAAATATTATTTGTAGATTCAAAAACAGTAGTTCCAGTAGTTTTTATAACCTTTGAATCATAGCCATTTTGAATGCTGTCTTTTTGAGAAACCATTTTTTGAAAAATCTGATGTTAAAACATCCAATTCAAGACCAGTAGAAAATTGAATCTTGTTTTTTGTAAAGTAACTTACTTCTGCGTTTAAAGAATAATTATTTTTCTCCAAAATTGAAGTACTATCTTTGTTGATTTTACTAAATGAAAACGAAGGGTCAAATCCTGCTGAAAGTAACAACATTGAAAGATTGTTTTCTTTCGTGATAACATCAATGGTTTTTACGAGCTCTCCATTTATAAAATCTTGATTTAGCTGTTCTTTTATGTTTTTTTTTAAGAATTTTTGTTACTACTCAGGTCTAGTTTTAGCAACTATTTTAATTGCTGAAAATACTTTATTATAGCTTACTCCCCAACTTTTTGAGCTGATCCACTTTTTTCTCGATATGGTAACTTTCTCTTTAATTAGATAAAGGTCTGATTTTTATTTTCATCAAAAACACAACCTGTTAAATAGTTCTGAATAAACAATTGTGGGTTATTTTTGATACCTAAATAGTAGCAACTGATTTTTTCATAATTAAATAATTTTAAATTCTATCTAATTACAATTACCAAAATCAAAAGGTTGGCTGAGATTAAAAAAATATGCTTATCGGGAACTTTGCCACAATAAAATAGTACATACTTTCAGGACTACTTAATTATGAGTATATTACTTTCTTAGATGGGCTAAATCTATCTTTAATGAATTTCACCCTTTCAAGGCTTGTTACTCTTCCTGTAAAACAGCCTTGAAAGGGTGACATATGATAACATAGGGCATTGCCTTATGAAATTTATAATTGACAAAATACCAAAGCTCTGAAAGGGTGTGATACCTTTTTGGTAAAGTTCCTGATAGGCATAAAAAAATATTAAATTAATTTTCCATACAAATCATAATGATCTGCACTTGTAATTTCTACCACAGCAAAATCGCCGATTCTAACATATCCTTCTGATTTTTTCACCAACACTTCATTATCGACATCTGGTGAATCAAATTCTGTTCTTCCAATGAAATATTCGCCTTCGGCACGATCAAATAAAACCTTAAAAGTTTTACCAACTTTCAATTGATTCAACTCATAACTAATTCCTGATTGAAGTTCCATAATTTTATCAGCTCGTTCTTGTTTTGTTTCAGCAGGAACATCGTCATCAAAATTGTGTGCGTGTGTATTGTCCTCGTGAGAATAAGTGAAAATGCCTAATCTATCAAAACGGCTTCTTTCAACAAAGTCATACATTTCTTGAAAATCTTCTTCCGTTTCTCCAGGATAACCTGCAATTAAAGTAGTTCTAATTGTAATTCCAGGTACAGTCTCTCTTATTTTTGCAACTAAAACTTCCGTTTTTTCTCTCGTTATTCCACGACGCATAGCTTCTAAAATCTTAGTAGAACCATGTTGAAGAGGGATGTCTAAGTAGTTACAAACATTTGATTTTGAATTCATTACTTCAAGAACGTCCATCGGAAATCCAGCAGGGAAAGCATAGTGTAATCGAATCCATTCAATACCTTCAACTTCAGATAGTTTTTCTATTAATTCCGCTAAGTTCCTTTTTTTGTATATGTCTAATCCATAATAAGTTAGATCTTGAGCAATTAGCATTAATTCTTTTACACCTTTAGCCGCAAGACTTTTAGCACTCTTAACTAAATCTTCAATAGGAGTAGAGACGTGTTTTCCTCTCATGATTGGAATAGCACAAAAAGAACAAGGACGGTCACAGCCTTCTGCAATTTTAAAATATGCGTAATGAGAAGGCGTAGTTAACAATCTTTCACCAACTAACTCGTGTTTATAATCTGCTTTTAATGTTTTTAACAAGCGAGGTAATTCTCGCGTTCCAAAAAAAGCATCAACTTCAGGGAATTCTTTTTCTAAATCTTCTCTATATCTTTCTGAAAGACAGCCTGTAACAAAAACTTTATGCACCAAGCCCTCTGTTTTTGCATCCACATATTGAATAATAGTATCTATTGATTCTTGTTTTGCATTATCAATAAATCCACATGTATTTATAATTACAATTTCAGCATCGTCTGAAGTAGATTCATGTTCAACATCGAATTTATTAGCTTGTAATTGAGCCATTAACACTTCTGAATCAAATGTATTTTTAGAACAACCCAATGTTACTACATTAACTTTATTCTTTTTAAGAGTCTTTGTTTTCATGGTGCAAAATTACTGATTATCAAGGTAGACTGCAAGAAAATTCGAATGTTGATAGATTTTGGTATATTTGATAAAAATCAGAGGTATGAAAATTGCAAATTTTAAAGTATTTATAGGATTGGTTTTGCTTACCAGTTGTGGTGTTAAAAAAGCAGATACTTCTTCACAACCGACTGTGAAAGTTGCGAATGAAGATATGAGGATGGAAACAATTATAGCAAGAATTGAAGAGGGAAGTCTGACTTCAGATCCAGTTACAATAAAATCCGTTTCTATAAAAGGTAATTTTATGGAAATGGAAATCAGTTATAATGCAGGCTGTGCAAATCATACCTTTGAGTTTACTGGTGATTCGAAAATTGCTAAATCTTTACCACCTATCAGAAATGTTCAATTAATACATGCTTCAAATGGAGATCAATGTGAGAAGATTTTCATTAGAAAGATTTTAATTGATGTTTCAGAATTAGCGTATAAAAAAGAAAAAGGCAGCGAGATTTACTTGAAATTATCAGGTTGGAAAGAAAATATTAAATACACGTTTGAATAATAGTAAATAGTTGATTCTGAAAATAGGAATTTTACTTCCAGGTTGTGGTGTTTATGACGGTACTGAAATTCAAGATGTTGTTTCAACAATGATTGCAATTACTGAAATTTGTGCAGAATATGTTTGTATCGGAGTTGATGCGGATCAATAAAAATCTCCTTATGATATTGATTCCTTTCATCAAGGAATTGAGACTGTTGGAGTTGTTTTAATAGGCAAAACAATTCAAGAAATTGAAATTGATACTGAAAATAGAATATTTACAGCTCCATATTGCATGATGGAAGCATCTATTTTAGAAATTAGTTAAAATATTAAAATGGCAATTCAAGCTTTAAACGAGATGTTGATTGCTACTTAACTTATTTATTTACAATGTGTTATGTCTTATTTGTTATGTTGGTGACGAAATGTTAACAATTAGGAAATGAATATGTGCGTAAAATTCTATTATTTATTTTAGATATAAAACACAAATAGTGTACTTTTGCAAAGTAAAATTAAAGCGAAAGCTCAAAATAAAAAGGTATGAACATTTTTGGAAAACAAGGTAAAAATGCTGATTTGAATAAATCTATTGGTTTAGAAGGATTAGAAAATGAATTTTGGAATCTATCACCAGCTGAATTAGTAGAAGATACTATTTTGAATGGTCAAGGGATGCTTACAGATAACGGAGCATTAGCAATTGAGACAGGTGAATTTACAGGACGTTCTCCAAAAGATCGTTTTGTAGTATGTGACGCTAAAACCGAAAACTCTGTTTGGTGGGGAGATGTAAACATTAAATTTTCAACTGAACAATTTGATGCGCTTTACGGTAAAATGCAAGGGTATTTAAAAGGGAAAGATGTTTATGTTAGAGATGTGTATGCATGTGCTGATAATGATTTCCGTTTAAACATTCGTGTTGTTACTGAAACGCCTTGGTCTAATATGTTTGCTTATAACATGTTTTTACGTCCAACAGAAGCTGAATTGGAAGACTTTAATCCAGAATGGCATATAGTATGCGCTCCTGATTTCATGGCTGTTGCTGCTGAAGACGGAACTCGTCAACATAATTTTGCTATCTTGAATTTCACTAAAAAAATGATTATCATTGGTGGAACAGGATATACAGGTGAAATTAAAAAAGGAATTTTCTCAGTATTGAATTATATTTTACCTCACGAGAAAAATGTATTATCAATGCATTGTTCAGCAAATATTGGTGAAGATGGTGATACAGCTGTTTTCTTTGGTTTGTCTGGAACTGGAAAAACAACATTGTCTTCTGACCCAAATCGTCAATTGATTGGTGATGATGAGCACGGTTGGTCTGACAATACTGTTTTCAATTTTGAAGGTGGATGTTATGCTAAAACAATTGATTTATCAAGAGAAAAAGAGCCTCAAATTTTTGATGCAATTAAATTCGGAGCAATTTTAGAAAATATCGTTTTCCAAGATGGAACTTCAACTCCTGATTATGAAGACAATTCTATTACTGAAAACACACGTGTTTCTTACCCAATCAATTTTATTGATAATACTGTTGATCCTTCAGTAGGAACTGCTCCAAAAAATATTTTCTTTTTAACTGCAGATGCTTTTGGTGTATTGCCTCCAATCTCTCGTTTAACGAAAGAGCAAGCAATGTATCATTTCATGTCTGGTTATACTGCTAAAGTAGCTGGAACTGAAATGGGTATTACTGAGCCAACTACAACTTTCTCAGCTTGTTTTGGTAAAGCGTTTTTACCTTTACATCCTGCTAAATATGCAAAATTGTTAGGAGAGAAATTACAAGGTACTGATATTAAAGTTTGGTTAATCAATACTGGTTGGACAGGTGGTGCTTACGGTGTAGGTAGTAGAATGAAATTGTCTTATACAAGAGCAATGATTACTGCAGCTTTGACTGGTAAATTGGATAATGTTAAATTTGAAACATTACCAATTTTTGAATTATCTTTCCCTACAGAATGTGAAGGAGTTCCTTCAGAAATACTGAATCCTCGTTCTACTTGGGCTGATAAAGCTGCTTACGATGAGAAATCAGCTAATTTAGCTGGACAATTCGTTAAGAATTTTGAATTATATGCTTCAGAAACAAGTGAAGATATCTTAGCTGCTGCACCAAAAGTGTTAGTGAAAAACTAAGGTGTTGTAATGACATAAAAAAAAGCGTAGATAAATTATCTACGCTTTTTTTATTTAAATAAAATTGGTATTATTTTATAGTACAAACAGTTATAACTCCTGATACAGTTTTGTTTCCAATTTCACATGTTGATGTAGCTTTCTTTTTTGTGTCTTTAATTTTCACAACAGTTACGATTGGAGCTGGTCCACCATTTGTTTTACATTCACATGAATACTCTTTTTTACAAGAAGCTAGAGTAAATATTCCTGCAACTGCAACTATAATTGTTTTTTTCATATTATTAAGTTTTTGTTTTAAAGTAGACAAATATAGAAATTATACTATTTAAAGGTTTAAATAGTATATAATTATTTTAGCATTGATTCTAAATCATCCATTGCGCGTACCCCAAATTGATCATTCGACCATTTGTTTTTTGGTTTTAATTCTGAAACGTAAAAGAAAGCCGGGAATCTGAATCCAGATGTTTTAGCTAGTGAGTCAGGATTGTCAGCTGTTCTAACATTGAAAGCACCATTGATTTCTTCTTTATACGTTTTTAGAAATTCTGCTTTACTTGAACATACAACAAAATCAATTTTTAAAGAAGGATTTCTTTGTTTAAGCGTTTTAAGTTTTTCAATTGCTCCAAAACAAAAAGGGCAATCTGGAATTGTTACTACAGTTAATCCATTTTTTTTAAAATCTGAAGGAGATGAATTAATAATTTTATCCTCCCCTAGTTTAGAAAAATCGCCTTCATAAATCGGATTCATAGCAAATCCAATGATAAAAGGAAGTATAAGTGTAAGTGATGCTAGACTGTATTTTAAAATACTACTTTTGAAAGTGATTTTTCGAATTAAATAAAATAAATAAACTCCTACTATAATGGTAAATATATAGGGTAGCAATTTAGAGATAGTCCAAGAGATACCTAATCTTAAGCAAGTTGATTCTGTACTTTTAAAAGTGAGAAGAATAATGAGGGTTGCTGAAATTGAAATAATTATTTTTTTATTCATATTGCTGTAAATAAAAAAAGGAAGCCGAAGCTTCCTTTAAAGTAAATAAATTTAAATTTATTTAATAGCACATTTTACTGCTATACCAGAAACTGTTGAACTACCTTCTTCACAAGCTGTAGTTGCATTAGATTTTGTGTCTTTAATTACTGTTGAAGCAGCGGATGTTATCCCCAGAATTGAAGTAGAACACTCACATGTATACTCTTTTTTACAAGATGCTAAAACAAACATTCCTGCTACTGCTACTAATAATACTTTTTTCATTTTGAATTTTTTTAAATGATTATTTTTTTAACTGTGTAAATATAATGTATTTATTATTAATGACAATAAAAAATACTATTATTTTTAAGTTAAATTATAATTAATTGATTGTTAGGCTTTTATTTGTAAAAGGGTCATTTTTTATTCAGCCACCCTCTTTTTTTAAAGTATAAAATACAAAGTAATGCAATCAGAAACATGGCTCCTAATGTGAAAAAATACCCATTTTTTGTTTCTAATTCAGGCATGTTCTTGAAATTCATCCCGTAAACGCCTGCAATAAAAGTTAAAGGGATGAATATAGCAGAAACAATGGTTAAAAGTTTCATGATTTCATTCATCTTTTGTCCTTGAATAGCATAGTATAAATTCGTCATTCCATCTAAAATCTGCTTATTAGTGTCTATCTCTTCTAAAACAGAAAGACAATTTTCTCTTAGGTCTTGAAAATAATAGTGATTTTCGGTGTCAATTAAATGACTTTGAGTTTTTTCAAGTTGAGATGTTGCTTCTTTCAGAGGGAGTACAATTTTTCTCAGTTGATCCAATTTTCTTTTTTGTAATTCAATTAGTTTTAACGTTTCACTAGAAGAATTATGTAACAGTCTCGTTTCTAATTCTGATGTTATCTCAGTAATACGCTCTAATACTTCAAAGTAGTTATCAATGATTGCTTCCAACATTCTAAACAATAAAAAGTCGGGACCTTTAGACCTTATCTTACCTCTTTTTTTTTCAATTCGTTCTCTCACTTCAATAAAATGATCCGAACTTTTCTCTTGAAAGGAAATGAGGTAGTTTTTTCCGAGTATAAAGCTAATTTGTTCTTGTTCTAAAACGAAAACATTTTGTTCGTCCGGTAAGGCTGATTGTATAGAGAAGAATAAATAAGATGAATAATCCTCAACTTTTGGTCGACGCTTTTTTTCGAAAATATCTTCAACTGCAAGTTTGTCAACACGAAGGGAGTCGCATAATTTTTCAATTTCAATTCGATCAGTGATGGAGTGATAATTCAGCCATACGACTTTATCATTTTGGATTTCAGTAGAATAAAATTCTTTTGCAAAATATGCAGGACTGTTCTTAGATATTAAGAAAAAATCAGTGTCATATTTGTAAATCTGACAAGTTGTTATGTCGCTTGAGCTCATTTATAAATGTTTCATCAAATATTTATACAATTCTACCATGCACATAATATCGTATTTTGACACTTTTTCATCTGGAGAATGAACATTGTCCTCAGCAGCACCTATGAAACACCAATCGAACGGTAAATCTGATTTTTGGAGCGCACTTCCATCACTTCCACCAGCAGATTCTACTTCTAATTGATAGGTGATTTCGGATTCATTTGCTAAACCGATAATTTTGTTTAAATAAGATCTTCTCGGAATGCTACTGTCTCTCATCGATATAGCAACTCCTTTCCCATGAGGTACACCATCAGTTACCCAAGTTATATCTGAAATTAACGCTTGTCTAACACCGTATTTCTCTAATAAAAAACGTCCGCAAAAACCTACCGTATTTCCACCATGTTCTTCGTAAGTTGAGAAAACGATAGCTCCATTTTCAAGGGTTTCTGCAACTTTTAGGGCGTTCCAAATTCCTAAACGATTATCCATATAGGGTGACTGGATGAAATCATCTGTTTCTCTAAAGTCTGGTTTGAAAGTTAGTATTGTTCCTCTGTCAATTTCTCTCTCAAAAACACATTGTAATTCTTTATAGCCTTCTACATCTTCGATGACCATTAATTCTGTTTCAATTTCTCCTTTCGAATCTGAGCCAACTAATTGAATTCCATCTATTGTTTTAGGTCCTCCAATTTTAATCAAGTTATTACCATAACCAACAGTGAAACCTATGCTGTCCATGTGTGCAAAGATTGCTGTAGTCGGTTTTCCGAAAACTAAAATTAAGGTATCTTGAAAATTGTCACCATAGAAAAGTTCAGGTTGAACAGTCCATTTGTTTTGATTTAATTTTACGTATTCGATAATGAAATCACGAACGTTGCTTTCATCTCCTGAAGCTCCTCTAATTTCTACTAATTCTTTTAATAACTTCATATTTTAATAGATTCCTAAAATGGATATTTCCATTGATTGTAAATTTACAAACTCTTTTTTTAATAGCTCCTTTTGTTCAAGAGGGAGCGCAATTGTTAACTCGCATTCAAGATTAAAGTTTTGATTTTGTAATGTTAAAGAATGTTGTTTTATGACATTCATTACTGCTGGCATATCCTGATATGTAAAGTTCATTTTTACCCATTCAAAAACTTCTAGAACAATTATATCTCCGTCTTCAATCGCTTCTTTAGCTGCTGTTCTATATGCATTAATCAAACCACCTACACCAAGTTTTGTTCCGCCATAGTACCTAACCACCCCAATCAATATGTTTGTTAATTCAAACGATTGAATTTGTCCTAAGATGGGCGCTCCTGCAGAATTATTTGGTTCTCCGTCATCATTTGCCCTATAAAGTTCATTATTCAAGCCGAATCTATAGGCATAACATAAATGTCGAGCCTGATGGTTTTGTTTTTTCCACGTTTCTAGATATAGTTTCGCTTCATCTTCTTTGTAGCAGGGTGTAGCGTATCCAATGAATTTAGATCCCTTTTCTTTGTAGATCCCTTCAGAAAGACTTGAAATTGTGCGATATGTAGATTTTGTTTTAATTATAGATTGCAAATTACGGATTACAAATTATAGATTTTAGATTATTAATAAGACTTTCCTATAACTTAATTTGATTAAAATTAACAATTATTAATCAAATTTTGAATTTGAAACTGATTTATCTGTGATTTAAAATTCAATTATACTTACATTTGCGAAAAAAATAAATGATGACAGAAGAAATAAAAGCGGTAAGTTACTGCGTAGGAATGAGTATCGCTGATAGCTTATTACAACAAGAATTAAACGGAATATCTCCAGAAGTTGTTGCTGAAGCAATAAAAGATATTTTCGCAGGTGTTCAGGCACAATACACTCCAAATGAGGCGAATGATATTATTCAATCTTATTTGAATACTATTGGTGAAACTAAATTTGCGGCTGTGAAAGAAGAAGGCGAAGCATTTTTAACAGCTAATAAATTGAAATCTGAAATCAAAACTACTGAGTCAGGTTTGCAATATGAAATAGTTACAGCTGGTGAAGGGAAGCTTCCTTCTGCTCAAGATACAGTAAAAGTTCATTACCACGGAACATTAATTGACGGAACTGCTTTCGATAGTTCAGTATCAAGAGGTGAGCCTGCAACATTTGGTGTACATCAAGTAATTCCAGGATGGACTGAAGCTTTACAATTAATGAATGTTGGTTCTAAATACCGTTTATATATTCCTCAAGATTTAGCGTATGGTGCTCATCCTCATCCAGGTGGAGCAATTAAACCATTCATGGCGTTGATTTTTGATGTTGAATTATTAGAGATTCTTTAATTTATGAAGAGAATATTTTATTTCGCTTTACCTATGGCATTTTTAATGTCTTGTGGTGAAAGTAAGCCTGAGGGAGAAGTTGTAAAATTAGATACTTTTAAAGATAAGCTTTCTTATGCTTTAGGTGCAGAGCATGCTAAAATGATAACTGAATCTGGTGATCCAAATTTGGCTAAATTAAATTTTGATAATATCGTTGAAGGGTTTGGAGAAGGGATTAAATCTCCAGAAGCTTTTGATAATGCTTGTAAAGCAACTATTCAGAAATTATACGGTCCTTACGGTCAAGATTTTGATACTACCTATTTAAAAGCTGGTTGTATCTGTATTGGTAAAACTGTAGGGTCTGTTTTTATAGATGGATGGAAAAAGAAAGGTGCTTTAGATAAAATCGATTTAGAGTTAGCTCAAATTGGATTTAAACAAGCATTAGCTAAAACAGATACAATTCTTGATGTTCAACTTCGTTCTAAAATTGTTAACGATTTCGTTGTTGATTTAAACAGAAAGAATGGTTCTAAAATGATGGCAAAAGCAAAAAAACTTCCAAATGTAGAAGTTTTACCGAATGGATTAGTTATTCAAACTATTCAAGCGGGTACTGGTGGTTCTCCAACTTCATCGGATGATGTTAAAGCTGATTATGTTTTAATGAGTACACAAGGAGATACTATTGAAAGTTCTTTTCAATACAAAAAGCAATCAGGGAAAGAAATTCCAGCGTTTAACTTAGCAGGTGTAATTCCTGGTTGGACACAAGGTTTCCCTCATTTAAAAAAAGGAGGGAAGTATAAGTTATTCATTCCTGGTGAATTAGCTTACGGTGCTCAAAAAGGATTTGAATCATTGTGTTTCTATATTGAATTCAAAGATTTTGGTAAAGCAGGAACATTGGTTCAGCCTCAACCAGAACAGCCTCAACAACAAATGAGATAAGCAAATTTTTTAATAAAATGAAAGCGGAGGTATGATTCAATTCATAACCTCCGCTTTTTTTTATGATTTATTCCAAACATATTTATAAAATGGACTAAAAAACTACTCGTCCTCTTCTTCTTCATTTTCTTCATTTCCTTTCTTTTTAATTTTTCCAAGTGGAAAGAAAAATGTAATTCTATAAATAACAGGTATATAACCAGCTATTTGACCAGTTTGAGGATTTGTTTTCTTCATCATATAGGTTGGTCTGAAAGGACTATTTTGTTGGTTAATAATGTCATAGAAGACGCCAGCGTTTACCCTTACAAAATTTTTAAACTCTCTTGAAAATCCACCCCCTAAAAATAGAGTAGAGGCATGACTTTTTTCTGCCATTACAATTCCAAGACTATTAACCGGTGTTTTGAATAGTTCATATTCTACACCTGCAAAAACAGTATTTCCATATCGAATATGAGCAAAACCACCTATTCCATAAACTGAAAAAGAAAAGTTTCCGCCTTCAATATTAGAAGACCAGCTTTTTAAACGTCTGAAAGATGGTCCAATAATTACATTTTCATTTGCTTTGAAACCGAATTTCAATCCCAAACTATAAGCACCACCATTTGTGCCAGCACTTGCAAATCCTTCTACTCCTAATTCTGGTCTACCGAAATCTTGAGTGAAGCTATTTGAAATTAGAAAGAAGCTTGTGAATAAAGTAACTATTTTAAATTTCATTGTATATATTTTGAAAGCAAAGATACTTAAAATCAAATTTGAAAATTATCTTTGCAAAAAATAAGCAATTATGCAATTACTCGACGGGAAAGTTACATCAGAAGAAATTAAAAAAGAATTAGCCTTAGCGGTTCTTAATCGTAAAAATAATGGAAAAAAAATCCCTCATTTAGCGGCAATTTTAGTTGGAAATGATGGTGGCTCAATGACGTACGTAAATTCAAAAGTAAAAGCCTGTGAATTAATAGGTTTCGAAAGTACGCTTATTAAATACGATGAATCGGTTACTGAAGAAATTTTGTTAGCGAAAGTTCAATCTTTAAACGATGATAAAAGTGTAGATGGATTTATTGTTCAATTACCTTTGCCAAAGCATATTGATGAATTAAGAATTACGCAAGCGATTGACCCTAAGAAAGATGTAGATGGGTTTCATCCAGTAAATTTAGGGAACATGATTCTAAATATCCCTTGTTTTTTACCTGCTACACCTGCAGGGATTATTGAATTGCTGAAAAGAAATAAAATAGAAACTGAAGGAAAGAATTGTGTGATAATCGGTAGAAGTAATATCGTTGGTCTCCCGTTAAGTATTCTTTTAGCTCAAAATACGAATCCAGGAAATTGCACTGTTACATTAGCTCACAGTAAGACACAGAATCTAAAAGAAATTTGTTTAAATGCTGATGTTTTAATTGCAGCTATCGGAAGACCAGGCTTCGTGAAAGCAGACATGGTGAAAAATGGAGCGGTAGTAATTGATGTAGGAACAACAAGAGTTATTGACGATTCTCGACCAAGAGGATGGTATTTAAGTGGTGATGTAGATTTCGAGCAGGTAGCCCCAAAATGTTCATTTATAACACCGGTTCCAGGTGGAGTAGGGCCAATGACAATTGCTTCTTTGATGATTAATACGTTGAAAGCTATGGAGTTGAAGGGGAAGTGATATTGGTTATAATTCACTAGAACATTCATGCATTCTCTGTTTTAATTTTTTATTTGCAGAGGTTTTTAAGAAAATTAAATCGTCAAAAGAAAACTGAATACCCAGTTCGTGACTTCCCCAGCTCATATTATTTGATAATTTAGATAAAGTCCAGTCGTAACTATAATTTATTCTAATGTGTTTTTTGTTTTGTGAATATCTAAAATCATAACCTGTGGTAAAAATTACAGCATCAAAATCATTTAGCTTAGGAATAATCCGTCTATTTCTGTAAAACAAACCTATTGACCATTTTAAATTGTTAAATGATGGAGGTAGGAATTTAGTATTAAATCCAAAAGTAAATGTTTTAAAATTATTTTGGCTTTCATAAATAAAAGAAGGCGTAATAAATATTTTATTGATTTTTAACTGATAATCAGCATGAACAACTTTCTTAATTGGTGTATTTTCAAAAGCATTTGTAAAAGCATCTCTACCTCCAGGGAAATGATTTATTGATATCCCTCCAGTTAAAATTGATTTACGGCTTGATTTTTTTTTAAGTTTAGGGATCCATCTATAAGCCAAACCAAATTTAAGGTCCAAGGAATTAAATGAAGTGATTTCATTGTTAAAACTAGAAGAATATTTATTTCCGTAGACTTCATCTAATTGATCAGAAAAAATAAATTTATTTTCATTGATAGTTTTACTTAGAATTCCTATCGATGTTCCTAATTGCATTTTATGATTTTTTTTCAAAAAAGTTGGTGTAAATGAGAAGTTAAAGTATCCTCCATTTGTTCTCAGATCAGCTTGTCCTTCTATGTTAGAGATCAATAAAGCCCCAAAATTAAAAGGACCTATAGATTCTATTTCCACACTAGTTAAATAGGTGTCTAGTTTCTTTGGAATGGATGTCCACATAAGTCTATTATGGCTATTAATAGTTACACCATTATTAATTGCATTCATGGCAGGGTTATAATACACAGGGACATTATAAAACTGACTGAAATTTGGATCTTGAGAATATCCATTTAAAGAAATAAATAATGTGAAAATTACTATAATGTGTTTTGTCATCTTATAACTGTTAATGTTCCTGTTGGCATGTTCTTTATATTTTGAAAATCATTTCCTGACCAAACTATACCATTTCTGAATTTAGCATTTACTTTCCAAACGTAAACATCTTGCTGAATGTATGAACCATTACCCTCATTATTAAGGATACTTTTACCTTCATAATTACCATTCCAAAAGCCAGTTGGTCTTCCATTTTCATCGATTTCATTTGCATGCCAAATAAGATTTCCCCAAGCATCAAATAACCAAATTTCGTATTCTTCTAAACCTACACCTTTTGGAACAAAATTCGCTACTTCATGTTTTGAGTGTTCAGGATACATTGTAAGAGGGACTGAAAGTCCAAAATAAAAATCAATATCAATTAATTTTCTTATTGTATCTCTACATCCGAAATCATTAATTGCATACAATGTGACGTATTGATTTTCATTTGACATATACCTATGAATTGGATTTATTTCACCAGAATATCCGCCATCTCCAAAATTCCATGAAAAAGAATCAGAAAATTCTGAAGAATTTGAAAATTGAATCGTTCCATTTGGCTTGTTATCGATTTTCACATTGTAGTATGAGAAGTCTGCTATAGGTTTAGGATAAACTTTTATGTGAGCTATATCTGAAGTATCTGAACACCCTTTATTCCCATACAGTATGACCTGAACGGGTAAATTTCCTGTGTCAAAATAATTTAAATATAAAGGATTACTATTTCCTATTAGCTTGTTGTTTAAAAACCAATTCACGGAATCTCCAAAATTCATATTTGCATTTAGAACACCATAATCATATTGACAATAATCTAAATCGCCTATTGCTAATTCAATTGATAAAGGTTCATTAACAGTAATCGTTTTAATTGTAGTATCTGAACAAGTATAAGAATTAAATGATACAAGTGATATTTTCCTATCTCCTGATGTAATATAACTGGATGAATCATTATCATTTAAAGAAATATGTCCATTTCCAAAATCCCATTTAAAAGCAACTGCATCAATAGATAAATTTTCTGTGAAAACTTTCAAAGGAAGATAACATTTATCTGATGTTGTATAATCAAAATTCGAAGTAGGTTTTGGTAAAACTCTTAAACTCTTTTTTATTGAATCATAGCATCCTTCATTATTTTCAACCATTAAATAAATATCATAATAACCTTCTTGATAATATCCTGTTGAAGGTTGATAATTTACAGAATTACTTCCATTACTAAAATTCCAAGAATAAAATGAAGAACCAACACTTGTATTATTGATAATAGGGAAGAACGGGATGCATCCTATGGCAGAATCAAAATTAAAGTTCGCTGTAGGGAAAGATTTTACATATAGATTCTTCGTTATAGAATCTATACATCCATAAGTGTTGGAAACCCCCTTAAGTTCTACTTGATGAATCCCTGAAGTATTAAAACTAATAATTGGGTTGGTTAGAGAAGAAGAATTATTACTTCCGAAGTCCCATTCAAATCCACTAACGTCTTTTGATTGATTAATAAATTTATAATCTTTATTAATACACAATGAGTCTTCAAGAAACGTAAAATCGATAATCGGTTTAGGATATACTTCTACTGAAGCAAATGAAGTATCAAAACTACAGCCATTGTTAACGTATAATGCTATCTGGTATATTCCAGGGTTTGAAAAAGTATGAGAAAGGTTATTTAATGTTGAAACATTCCCATCTCCAAAATCCCAATTATAAAATGTTCCTCCAGTTGAAAATTGAGTAAATTTAACAGACAACGGGCTGCATCCAGATGTTTTATTGGTGTTGAAAAATGCGTTTACAGTGTTTGGTAGAACCAAAATAGAATATTCAGAAGTATCTGAACCGCATTCATTTGTAGCTATTAATTGAATTAAATAAGTTGTGTCATTAGTGGATGTCGTAAATATGTGACTTGAATTTTGACTTGAATTTAATGAATTTGTACCATCGCCATAATTCCAAAATACAGCATCGGGTAATCCTACACTATTGTTTACTAACTTTAGATGTAAAGGAGAGCAGCCCCTATCTAAGTTTGTGCCGAAAATAGATCGAGGAGTAGGCATGATTTTTATTGGGATTGATTGTGAAGATGTTCCACATAAATTACTAGCTTCCAGAGTTGTAATGTAAGTTGTGTCTTTTATATAGCTCGGCTGAAATACAATTGGGTCAGGGTTTATTAGTGTACTTGAGATAGAATTGCCGAAATCCCATGAATAACTATTGAATAGACCTGTAGATGTGTTTGATAGTGAGATAGTTGCTGGGCCACAAATTGAATCAGATGAAACAGTAAAAATTGCAACTGGCGGTTCTCTTACTTCGATAAAATGAACTATCGAATCCTTACATCCATATATACTTGTTTCAATTAATTTCACAGGAAAAGAACCTGTGTTTAGAAAAGTATGTGTTGTAATTAAATCTGATGAAGTTGTAAATTCATCGAATATCCAAAAGGGATTTGTTCCTAAAATAGAAGTGCTTGTGAATGTTTCAGATATGTTAATACAGGCAATAGGGTTGTAACTAAAATTTACTGTCGGTAATGGATTTATTCTTACAAAGAGAGTGTCATAATTTTTACAGAAAGTTATAGGATCAGTAATTTCATAAGCAATTTTATGTAAACCAACACCAGCAGTAGTTGGGTCAAATTCTCCTGTAGCTCCATTCGTTATTCCATTTCCTGCCCATACACCACCTGATGGCGAACCCTGAAAAATGGTTGAATGTTCTGAAATACAAAACGCCTTATCTTGTCCAGCGGAAATTATTGGTAATGGAAGCACACTTATTGTTTTAGTGTCTTTAGTAAAACATGTACCGCTTCCGTATGTCATTGTCAATTCGAAATCACCTACACCTGATATTAATGGATTAAATATACCATTTGAATTTGTAATTCCTATACCATTCCATAAACTTAATAAAGGAGTGAAATTAGTTAAAGTCAATTCACCATTATTTAAACAAATTGATTGATCAGTTCCTGCATTCGCAATCTCTGGAGTCACAACTGTTATTTTCATCGTGTCAGTATTTAAACAGGAATTAATAGGATTAGTATACGAATATGTCATTGTAAAAACACCATTAACCGATGGAGTAAAAACACCCGTAGAATTAACACCTATTCCCGACCAACTACCACCTAAAATTGGAGTAAAACCAGTCAATTGATTTGTAATAGGTTGATTACAAAGTGAAATACTTGGGCCTGCATTTACATCAGGTAGAGTATTTACCGCCACTGTGCTTATAGCATCATTTATACAGCCTGTTAATGTATTCGTTCCCGTTACAGTATAAGAAATTGTTGAAGTAGGATTTGCCGAAACACTTGCTCCAGTTGATACCGAAAGAGCTGTAATAGGCGACCATGAATATGTATTTGCTCCCGAAGCGTTAAGCAAAGCTGTCTGTCCGAAACATATTGTTGAAGAATTCACAGTTACTACTGGTAAAGGATTCACAGTTACCAAAATAGTATCCCTGCTTAAGCAAGTGCCTGAACCAAAAGAATAGACTAAATCAAATTCTCCAACTTGAGAAGGTGTAAACAAACCGTCTGATGATACTAAAACTGAACCACTCCATGTTCCACCTGATGGAGTACCAGCTAATTGAAAGGCTGTTTCATTCAAGCAAATTTCTTTATCATCCCCTGCATCTGAAAGAGTAGGGTCGATAACTGAAATCGTTACTAAATCTTTATTTATACATCCGTTTCCATCAATTAAAGTATAAATTACTTCAAAATTACCGACACTACTTGGGGTAAACTCTCCTGAAGAAGTTATTCCAGAACCTGACCATGTTCCACCTGAAGTAAATCCTGTTAACTGGTATCCTATCGGTTGGTTACATAATTCCACATCTGCTA
>Ga0105055_10004002_pt1 | contig 21879 bp, 13 predicted proteins | sample BON03_FD_78090 | JGI IMG/M metagenome (GOLD analysis project Ga0105055, IMG submission 78090) | Freshwater microbial communities from Lake Bonney liftoff mats and glacier meltwater in Antarctica - BON-03 | ecosystem: Environmental > Aquatic > Freshwater > Ice > Glacier meltwater | place: Lake...
ACAATGTTTCTCCGATAAAAATAATTTCAATATCCAACAAGGGACAAATAGTGAAAGTGTGTGTACCCAATTCTGTATGGGAGATTCAAATAACATTGGTTGCAACTCCAGATTCAAAGACTTATGTGCCCCGGGTAGAAGTTTTCGTGGTACGGGAGTAGTTCAGAGTGGAGATCCATGTGCTTGTTACCTACCGGAAGCCGAATATAGAAAAATTCTGATGGAAAAAAGTCAATTTGGTAACGACGAGGTCTTAAAGACCGCTAGTGGCGCAAGTGGGCGAAGTGATTATGTAACACAAAAAATGCAGCTCGGTGGTACCGGACCTGAATGCTATGATTCGATGTGTGGATCAAATGTAAGTACAGGTGTGGTAAATCCTAAGCGTGGGAAGAAAGGGGTCTGCCCTGACCCAAAAATAACAGTGGTAGCGTGTAAACAAGATCAGGCAGTGGAGGTTGGCGGTATAAATGGCAGTAATCTGGTTGTACAACAGACTTTGAATTGTGGAGTAGACCAGAAACCTCCTCCGGCACCTACACCTCCTTCGGCACCTACACCTCCTTCGGCACCTACACCTCCTTCGGCACCTACATCTGTTGATACACCAGTTCAGAATGACATTCCAGAACAAAGCGAACTTATATTTGGTATAGACAAAAAATATGTTATAGCGATAATAGCGTTAATAGCGTTAATATTAACATTATTAATGTTAAACTAATTCAATAATTGTTCAGACAAATTATTGAATGTACATACGAATATATTTGATGTAAATAAAATAAAATAAAATAAAATTACTAATTATAAAAATGTCACTATCTGATGAATCAACCAGAGCTTGTTTAGGGGGAGCAAAAAATCCTCAACCTTCTGGTACACCAGGGGTGGATAAAATGGTTAATGGACTTGCTGATACATTGGGTGAAAAAACGTGTAATACGTTGGATGCGGCTGCTCAAGCTAAAACGATGTTTGGTAACGTTGCCACAAATCTTGCTGTTTCATCCGGTTGTGAAACAACTGCAATACTGGCAAATATTGCCTCTAGTTATGTGGGTACGGCGGCGTGTGTATTACAGTCTTCGTCACAAGAAGCCAGTATGATTAACACTACGACTATGTCCCAGAACATTAGATATGAAAGTATTAGAGGCTGTGGTGAAACAGTATTCTCACAAAGACTAGAGAAATCTGTAACAATGTCATCTAACATGACTGAAAAGATGGAGAATAACATGAAATCATTAGTTTCGAATTTGATGGACACTATAGTTGAATCAGTCCAAGATACAGATAAAGGTATAGGTTCTACAATGCCAAGTAGTAGTTCCGTTGGCGTCACTGATTCCAATTCGTTGTCGACACAACAAATGAATACCATCATGACCAGTGTCAAAAAATCATACACAGATACTGTCGCCGAACTCAAACAGGTGGTAGACGTAGGGTCCCATGTTTGTGCTCCTGGAGGAAAATTAATTGTCTCGCAGGATGCCATTATTACTATTATAGCATCTAATATAATAGGAGCCGCTATGTCATCTATCATGGAATTGTCACAACTGGCTGAAGTCAAATCGTCTATATCTTCTAAACAGACAACCAAAACTGAAGGTTTTAATCTCTCTGATTATTCCCCTCTGCTCGGAATCGGATTATTAATTATTTTTGTAGCGATTGCCTATATGTATTTCAAGTCGAAAAAGTCCTAGACGAAGGTGATGTCTATATAAAAAAGTAATTCATGAATTACTCGCTAAAATTTGTTATGTAATTATTAAATCATTTAATAATTAATTATATTTTTGTTCACACTAAACTATCCTTTTAATATTCGTAATACTTATCTCTATAATGTGCCTGTAATTCGCTTCTCAACGAAAAGAACTTAGTTTGTTCCTCTTATAGTACCTTTTTACACCGATTAGTATTTTTATTACGTTCTTGACCTTCTCCACAAGGTTTCAATTTTCTAATATTATTGCATCTTTTCGTGTCCTTCTTTACGTACTGTCCTGGTTTGCATTTCTTCCCAAATTTGTCAACTAATATTATAACTTTATCATCTAATTTTACCTTTAATTTCGCGTTTTGGAGTTCTAGTTCAACTATAAGTTTCTCGCCGTTTTCATAAGAATCTATAATATTCTGCTTTTCTTTTATAATACCTGTTAACTGCTTGTTGTTAGTTATTAATTGGCTTAAACGTACTGACGGTTCATAGACGGAACTCTCTAGTAGTTGCGTGTTTTGAAGTTCTAATTCGACAATACGTCTCTCGTCATCAAGAGGATTAGAAGTTTTTCTATTTAAAATTTTTCCGTTAATGTCAAACATACCTGGATTACATATGTATGTATTATCAGGTAGGGCGTCGAATGGACTGTTACCTATATCTGCTTCAATAGCGATTTCTAACAATATTTCGTATACAGATGAAAAACCATTATAATCTTCTAATGTCATTCCGTAATTTGTTATTGGGTTCATAAGGAAATTATTGTTTCGCCAAACAGATTTCAATAAATTTTGTGAAAATACAGTTTCTCCTTTTTCATTCTTGGTTGTGTAGTCAGGTGCGCACATTTTGAGTATTTTTACTTTTACTTTCTTATTTTTATCCATGTTTCTGGAGAGACCTCCCATTACTTTCATAACATCTAAATTTGGAATATACTCGTTACACTGTGACTTATCACATTTTCTTAATATAAAATTATTATTTCCGAAACGTTTACAATAGGATCTGTCAAAATCAAATACTTTAACAATATACTTTGTCTTGAAGCTAAATTTTTCATATTCGTAAATATAAGTTACAATTTTTTCATCACAAGGTTCTATGTAAACGTTATTTAGATGTAGATCGTTGTGGCATAATCCAGCCAATGACATTGCGTAAACTGCTGCTACGAGTTGGAATATTAAACACCATACTTCTTTAGCAGGTAATTTATCAAATAGGTCGTCCCATGTGTACTGAGGGTTTCCTCTTTTATTAATACCCCCTAATATTATTTTGTCGGGAAAATCTTCAAATGTAACAGTACCGTCCTTAATAACCTCGTTTAATAATACGTTATAACCAATATTTTTCTGTATATCCGTTGTAGAAAATATAGATTTGTGAAGACCAAATTCGTAGTCAATATATTCAGTTAAATCTGATGTTATTGATACACCTTCTGTCGTCACTCCAATTAACGAGAAAGCACCTCTATAAAGTGCAATTTCGCTATTCTTAACGCCTACAAGCATTTTATTAATATTATTGAATGAACAGTTATGTCCTAATCCCAAAAACCTAATAAAATTAGGACATATATTACTATCGACAAGATCCCGAACAATATCTCTATATACTTTGGCTTCGTAGTCTAGACCATGAATGTTATTTAGTAGATTTATAGTCATTTGAGGTCTATATTTTTCTAATATATCACCTAGGTTGTGTTTGACTGATTCACGAGACAACCACATTTTAACGAAACCTTTTTTGATTGGTGTATGTTCATACTTAGCATTGTCTTTGAATGTAACAATCCATTTCTCTGTTTTAGAAGATGAATCAGCATCTATACCATTTACTGATTTAATGCATTCGGACATATTACATATGTCACTATATTCATGTAGATTGGGACATGATATATTATTTGGCATGTTTTATTATTATTAAATAAAATATTTAATAAAAGTCATTCTTTCTTCTTATATTTTCTTTTTACACCGATTAGTCTTTTTATTACGTTCTTGACCTTCACCACACGGTTTCAATTGTCTAATATTATTACATCTTCCCGTTTCCTCGTTTACGTACTGTCCTGGATTGCATTTGCGCCCATTTTTATCAAGTAATACTATAACTTTATCTTTTGTGTCCACTTCATCCTGTAGTAGTTTGTTTTCAAGTTTTAGTTCCGTTATACGTTTTCCTTGTATTGTTTTCTTATTGTCATATAAATCTACCAATAATTGTTTTTCTTTCAAAGTATTCTGCAATTGTTCATTTTGGATTTCTTCGGTGATTATGCGTCGTTTATCAGTTTCAAGATTCTTAGAAATTTCCTTTTGTGATTGTCTGATCATAGATTCTAGATTTGGTATACGATTATCATCAACGGAAAATTTTTTAGGTAATATTCTTCCGTTGACATCGAAAATACCTGGGTTGCATATATACGTATTATCACGTGTTGCAGAATTTGGGGTTGAGTCTATACCGGCTAATTCTGCAAATTTTTTCAATATGTAGATCACAGATGAGAAACCCTCGTAGTCTTTGGCTGTTAGTCCTATATCAGTATCTGGATCAATAAGATTCGTTCCATAATCCCAAGTTTCTTTTAAGAGATCTTGTGGAATAAAGGTCTTTCTAATGCTATTTGTGAATTCATTTTTGTTCGGTGCACATATATCAAGTAGTAACTGTTGTCCTTGGATACTTTGATTCGGGTAGATGAAACCAATTACTTTCATAGCATCCAGATTCGGAATATATTTGTTACATTGTGACGCCTCATTACATAACGATTCGTCTAGAAAAGGATTTTCTCCTAAACGTTTATTATAGGATCTGTCAAAATCAAATACTTTAACAACATACTTTGTCTTGAAGTTGAATGTTTCACCTCCGTAAACATAACTAACATCTTTTTCTTGACATGGTTCTATCCAAGCGTTATCTGTATGTAGATCATTATGTGTCAAACCAGATAGTGACATTGCATAAATGGCTGCCATAAGTTGAAATAGTAAACTCCATCTTTCGACTTGATTAAATCGGTTGGTACGAAAATAAGTAAATGGAACAGCCTTGTCAGATTGACTATTATTCCTAACAGCCTCGTTAACTAATAAAGTGAAGGTAGTGTTTTCAACTATTTCATCATACTCGGCAAAATCAGTTGTATAGTTACTTGCATCTTCGTTGATCGATGGGCGTTTTTCCCTTTTAATCAACGATACAGCAGACCTAAAAAGTGCGTCCTTACTCTCTTCATCTCCTAGACTGGATACAAGCATTTTACGGACATCTTCAAATGAACAGTTCTGACCTAATCCTAGAAACTTTATAAAATTAGGACATATATTACTTTCAATAAGTCCCTTAACAATATCTCTATATACTTTGGCTTCGTAATTTAGACCGCCAATGTCTAGTTGATGTTCACTAATTTCATGATTGAGTTTTCCTTTATCCGTATAGTTTTTTTCTAATATTTTATTTAGTTTGTATTTGACAGCGTCACGAGACAACCATATTTTAACAAAACCTTTTTTTATTGGTATATGATCATAGTTAACCCCGTCTTTGAATGTAACAATCCAAGTATCAGTGTTGGATGCGGAAGTACTCGGTAAACCATTGACTGATTCAATGCATTGTGACATTTTACATACATTACTATATTCATGTAGATTTGGACATAATTCTTTATTTTCCATGTTTTGTTATAATAAATATAATAATTTTTATTATATTTTGAAGTAATGTTTTTAACCTTTCAGAGACTTTATAAGAGTTAGTAACTTGCTATTATGCCGATTTTCTCTTAAAGCAGTCGCTTGTAGTCGTTTGTTTTCAAGTTCTAATTCAACTATACGTTTCTCATTATCAAGATTACGCATATTTTCTTTTAAACCAATCTCTTGTAGTTTTTTGTTTTCAAGTTCTAATTCAACTATACGTTTCTCATTATCAAGAGTATTACTAACTTTTATTTTACCATCGTTGTCAAACATAGAAGGGTTACAAACGTATGTATTCTCTTTTGATGATGAATTTATACCGGCTAGTTTCGCACATTCTTTTAATATATGGAATGTAGATGAGAAATATGAATAGTATTTTTCTTCTAGTGCTTTACCGGTTTCTGGGTCAATAAGAAAATTTCCATGGTTCCAAACATATTTAAGGAGAGATTGGGGTGTAAGTTTTTTTTCAACTATGAGAGTTCTATCTACAGGCGCACATATTTTATTTAGTATACTGGCATGATATCCATTTTTTGTTAATCTACTACATAGACTACCCATCACCTTTATAGCATCTAGATTAGGAATATACTTGTTACATTGTGAAATTTTCTCACATTCTCGTTCGAGAAGTCTATTATCCCCTAAACGTTCACTATAGGATCTGTCAAAATCAAATACTTTAACAACATACCGTGTTTTGAAGTTGAATGTTTCACCTCCGTAAACATAACTCACATCTTTTTCTTCACACTGTTCTACATAAGCGTTGTTTAGATGTAGATCATTATGGTTCAACATAGACAATGACATTGCATAAATGGCTGCTATAAGTTGAAATATTAAACCCCATGTCAGTTTATTAGGTTCGTTTAGGTTACTAAATAATTTATTAGTATCAATAAATGTTCCAAATTTTAAAGTCCCGTCCTTTATAGACTCGTTTACTAATAAAGTGTATGTAGTATTATCCCTTATTTGACTGAACGGAAATTGTTCTTCGTTTTTAATCCTTACAATATTCCCGTCTTCCTTATAGTCAGTTAAATCACCCGTGATTTTTGCACGTTTTTGTATTTTAATCAAGGATATCGCAGTTTTGTGAAACGAAGTACGTCTTAGAGGTAAACCTACAAGCATGTCAATAACACTAGTAAATGAGCAGTTCTGACTCAATCCTAAAAACCTTATAAAATTAGGACATATATTACTATTGATAAGTTCCTTAACAATATCTCTATATACTTTGGCTTCGTAGTTTAGACTCTCAATACCAATTAAATGTCTATCAATTAGAGAATTTAGGAAATCCGGTTTCAAATTATCAAATAGATCGGTTTGTTTAAGTTTATCGATCGAACCACGTGATAACCACAATTTCACAAAACATTTTTTAATTGGTAGAACGTCATATTTAACACCGTCTTTAAAAGTAACAATCCAAGTATCCGTGTTTGAGGCAGAATTATTTAGCAAACACTTTACTGATTCTATGCATGGAGCCATATCACATATTTTACTTTTTTCATTTAAATTTGAACACGATTGAATATTTCCAGTTTCCATGTTTATTAATATAAAATATAAAATATAAATATTTTATATTAAGACTACTAGAATATGTTAAGATCTTCATTTATTCTATTTCTTACATTGACTGATTCAATGCATTTTGAAATTTTAGATACGTCACTATATTCATGTAAGTTGGAACATGATTCTTTGTTTCCCATGTTTTATTACTATAAAATATAAGGTTTATATTTTAAAACCGTGTAATCAAAATATGTTAAGATTCCATTTCTTACTCGTGCTCGTTTTAGGTTCTTCATAGGTAACATTTTTAAATTTTGTCACATTTAGTGGATAATGGTTTCTAACATATTCGTCCATATTCACTATTCCCATTGATAGATTGCAACTACTACACACTGGACGTATATTTTCAACCGTAACGGAACCACCATTTGATTCAGATTTTACGTGACCAGCATGGAAATTGAATACATCAATTACTGACGTTCTACAACAAACACACAAAACACTATTCTTGCCCTTGCCGACATGTGTGTTCCATGCATCCTCTCTGATTTTCTTTGGTATTGATGCTTTTTTAGATACTGCCTTTTGTTTTCGTATTGTAATACCTTTTTCCAACTGTATAATTGCTTTCACCCAGTCGTATCTGTATTCATCTGATACATGACTGAATAAACCAAGATACATACCTGTCTCTTTACATTTATTTACATTAGTTGTTTTTGAATCTGGGTATTGTTCGGGATTCCATTTACTCAATTTCAAATTATAATCTTCAACAATTCTCTGTAATTCACTCGACGTCGTAATTTCAAGGTATTCCGTCAGAACACCTAATGCTTCTTGGAAAAAATCAAAAAAAATGTGCGGTCTTCTAGCGCGTGAACTCTTCGACCAAATTGTAGGGTATCGTTCCTTAAAATATACTGCGGTTTTTTCAGGAATTTCTTTATCAATCGTATCTGGGAAATCTGGTAATGTTGTATTTTTATTTAAAATTTTATAATTTTCTTTTACTTCTTCTATTGAATTGACAACTACTATTTCAACAGCAACTTGAAAATTACAGACTTCACGACAGATCCGCTTGACTGCTTCATAACGATGTTGCCCGTCTATTATGTAATGTTCTCCCGTTTCTTTACAAAAATGGATATTTATTACACCTAAAAAATTACAGATTCCATTCTGTTTGAATATGTTAGATTGATATAGAACTATATCATTTACTTTTGATTCATCACATAGACGCTGTATGTGAGGAATTTGAGGATTGTATGCGACCAATTTGTCACTTCTTATACTACCTAAATATCGGTTATTTATTTGAATTGATTCATCTAAGTTATTGTGTAACATCATCTTGTATATACATATATTTTTATACCTTTAACTGTCCATAGATCAATATAAGAGTTAGTAACGTGCTAAAGCAGTCGCTTGTAGTTTTAATTCAACTATACGTTTCTAATTATCAAGAGTATTACTAACTTCTCTTAAATTAACAATACAATTTTATTATTTCCACCAACTCTAAGTTGGAACATGATTCTTTGTTTCCCATGTTTTGTTACTATAAATATAAACCTTATATTTTATATTTAAAAACCAGAACTAACCTATATTTTATAAAATTGATTATTTAGAATCTTTTGTATGTAAAAAGTACAATGAGCATTAATAATGTCATTGGAATATTATCATCTCCAGTTTCCTCCATTCCCTCCTCTCCCATTCCCTCTTCTCCCGTTCCCTCCTCTCCCGTATTCGTAATGAAGTGCGAAATATGCGCTGAGAATATAAAAGTTTCTGGTAAACAAGCCGGTGTAACATGTCTATCATGTCAACAATGTGTTTGCAGGACTTGCTGTGAGACGTACATACTAGATCAAACAAGTGCTAAATGTATGTACCCCAACTGTAAAAAAGATTGGTCGAAAAGTTTCTTGGTCGATAACTTTACAAACGTTTTCATATCTAATACCTATAAAAAACATCTAGAGGATGTTTATTTTGAACGAGAGAAGGCGTTGTTACCAATGACTCAGGAATTAGTTGTAAATCAAATTAGATACGAACAAACATCAGACGCTCGTAAATGGTTGAAGAATGAGAAAAAGATAATTTTATTGACATTCAACAATTCCCAAGATAATATTCGTAGACGTTCTAAAAATAGGTGGTTTATAAATGGAAGGACTAATATACCAGTTACAGAACAACAATGGAAATTATGCACTACTAATTCATCTTGGTATGATCTTTTATATAATACTGAGTTATCCGTTATCAATAAAGAATACAGAAAACAATTAAAAGTTCTAAAAGGCTTGTATAATTTCAGATACGGTGAACTTTTAGGCATAGATCGAATTACAACAGCAGAAAAAAAACAGATTAATTTGGTGAGGAATTTTATCAGGACTTGCCCATCAGATGATTGTAAAGGGTTTCTTAGTTCTGCTTGGAAGTGTGGATTATGTGAGAACCACGCATGTTCAAAATGCCATGTCATTATTGGAAAAAATAGAGATATCGAACATGAATGTGACCCGGATACTCTAGCGACTGCTACGTTAATAGCAACTGAATCCAAACCATGTCCTGGGTGTAAAATAAATATCACAAAAATTGATGGGTGTAACCAAATATGGTGTACTCAATGTAAGACTGCGTGGGATTGGAAAAGTGGTTGTATAGAAACTAACGTTCACAATCCGCATTATTTCGAGTATATGAGAACGATTGCTCAGACAGAAGGTGAGATAGAACGTAATCCGTTGGAAATTAGGTGTGGACAAGAGATAGATAGAAATTTTTTAAATTCGTTAGCAACTAGGATGGAAGGACATGGTATATCGACGGACACAATTAGCGAAGTATTTCAAATATGTAGAAATATAAGACACACAATAGAGTTCGATTTACGACGCTACGTTAATAACCCAGTCGTGCCAGATACAGTTCAACTTCGAATCCGGTATATGAGAGATCAAATAACTGAAGATAAATTTAAACGACTTGTCCAACAGGTTCATAAAAAACACGCAAAGGATAAGGATATCCAAGATATTTTACATATGTATACTCAGACTGCAACCGAAATAATATATCGTTACCTGGATGAGTTAGACAAATGTGAAACACCCTCTGAATGCCTAATACTAGAAGAAATACACCCGTTAACCGAATACGCTAATAAATGTCTAGCGACGATTGGTCATTTGTACAAGACGACCAAGTATATGGTCACAGTAACGGGCCAAAAGAGAATTGGGTTATACGTAACCCCTGTTGAAAAACGAACAAATGTAAAATAATCTACACACCCATGTCTTCTCTAGTAATTAATACAATCAATACAACCCAAATCGGCCCACCTGGTGTAAACGGAAGGGCAGAAAATATTGCAAGTAGTCTTGCCCAGACGGGCATCCTTTGCCAATTCGAAAATAGGAAAAATAAAGAAGCAAACCATATAATGATAAGAAATATTAAAATATTTCTCAGTAAGGAAATCCCGTACGCATCAGGTTCAAATTCATACTCATCTGGTTCATACTTCTCAATCATCCTAGATCTTCTATTTATTCTTCCGTAAAGAGATGTGATAGAATAACTCATTTTAATATTAAATATTAAAATTATTTAAATAAAAAATTTAGATTTTTTTTTCTTACTTCCTAACCTTGTTTTTCAGTCGCGTCTATAAGTCATCAAAATTTTCTATATTAATATCATCTTTACCAGCCTGTGTCCGTACCTGTGTCTGTGCCTGTGTCCGTACCCGTTTCTGTGCCTGTGCCCGTTTCTGTATCCGTTCCCGTCGCAGTGCCTGTTTTTGTTTTTCTTCTATTTCGTATAGTTTCGTGTTCAATATATTGTTTAATTTATTTATTTCGCCTTTTTCTATTTGTAGTTGAGAATTTGAATTATTTAATTCGGTTTGGTCACTTACTAGTTCATTGTTTAAGTTTTCTAAATTGCTATTTAATTGTTCTAATTTGATCTTGTGAGACACGTTTGTAGGTTTTATTTTCCCGTTTTCGTCAAACATATCTTCATGACATATGTAGGTATCTTCAATGGTAGCATTATTTGGTGACGAATTTATATCACCTAATAGCGCAATTTTTTGTAATATATGGAACACAGATGAGAAACCTTTATAGTCTTTGGTTGTTAGACCTATCTTAGTTCCTGGATTAACAAGATAATGTCCATTACCCCAAGTCTTTTGTAATAGAATTAGCGAAGTTGGGTTCGATGCACATATATTAAGCAGTATCTGTTGGCAGTTTGGACGTTTGTCGAAACCAATGTAGAGATCGCCTATTACTTTCATAGCATCTATATTGGGAATATACTTGTTACATTGAGAAGAACTAGAACAGTATGTGTCGAGTATGTCGTTATTCTTTAAACGTTTATTATAGGACCTGTCGAAATCAAACACTTTAACAACGTAACTTGTCTTGAAGTTGAATGTTTGACCTCCGTAAACATAACTCACATCTTTTTCTTCACATGGTTCTACCCAAGAGTTGTTTAGATGTAGATCATTATGGTTCAACCCAGACAACGACATTGCATAAATGGCTGCCATAAGTTGAAACAGTAACTTCCATACGTCTGGTCGCGGTTGGTCATTTTCATCGAATAAATAACGAGCATGTTCAAACCATGGTTCAGTGTTATCTTTTATAGCCTCATTCAATAAAACAGTGAATGTAGAATTATCAATTATAGTTTTTAACGGTGCGAAGTTATTGTCATATAATTTTTTATAAGTATTATCAGTATTATTAACGTATTCTAATATTGAATCTATATCAGTTGTCGAAGGTCGTTTTACTTTTTTACCTTTACCTTCGAATCTAATTAAGAATAAAACATTTCTATAAAATGCTATATTATTATTGTAAGTGCCTAGGGTGCTTTCTAACATTCCACTAACATTAGAAAATGAGCAGTTTTGACCTAATCCTAAAAACCTTATAAAATTAGGACATATATTACTATCTACAAGATCCTTAATAATATCTCTATATACTTTTGCTTCGTAATTTAGACTGTCAATTTCTTCTAGATGTTTTTTGATTAAATTATTTTTTCCTGTTATATTTTGACAGTTACGATCGAATACATTAGTTAATTTATATTCTACACATGTACGTGACAACCATAATTTAATAAAACCTTTTTCAATTTGTGAACTATCATATTTAACCCCGTTTTTAAAATTAACAACCCAAGCATCGGTGTTAGATGCGGAAGTACTTGGTAAACCATTGACTGATTCTATGCAGTTAGATATCTTACAGATGTCACTAAATTCAGTTAGATTAGAACAAAAATCATTATCTAATTGTTCTAATTGTTCTTGTTGTTCTTGTCGTCTTGTATACTGATTATTATTATTTTTTAACATGTGTTTTATTTATTAAAAATATTTTTAATAAATAAAAAAATTATAGCCCATTTTTATTACAAGATATAATAATTTTAATCACCAATAAAATTGATTTTTTCCAACGATTTGCCACATAAATAGTCATCATGGAAGCGCTAACACCACTACCAAATATATCTTTCTCTTCAACAGAGATTCTCCTCATGCTTAACGAGGAACCCAAACCAAACACTATAGACAAAATGTCAAATAATAATAATTCAATACTAAAAGAGACAAATGTTTTCGAATCCAAACAAAACATGTCTCATACATTTGACGATATCGTCAAATGGCTTCACGTAAGATGCCCAGATCTTTCAGCGGTCAATAATATGTTTAACAAGGAGGTTATAATAAAGGGATACGTCCAGAGTGGCAAGACGTCTTTTATGTTATGCACCGCCTTGAAGTTTATGTTTGGACCTGCTTCGATGTCATCGATAATAGTATTAAGGAACGCCACAGGGGATTACAACCAGATAACTCTAAGACTTAAGCAAATAAAACAGGAGATTATCGAACACCTACATTTAACAGATGACTCGATTCTAATGGATTTCAAGATACTAGATGGAAATGTCAATATCAACAAATTCAAAGCATCTATGAACAGGACAACCCCACAAATTTTTTTTATCATAGGTAACGAATCTAGATTGAAAAAGTTAAATAAGTTGATAAAGGGTATTCAAGATCCTAAATTCGCACTCTTTATTGACGAGGCTGATTCTAACGATACAGGAGATAATAAACGTAAAGGAGAGATTGAATATCTAAAGACCGTATCCGATTCTCTTTTTTATATTTCAGCCACTATCCTCGATATCGGAATGAGAAACGATGAAGAAGCCTCTCAAACAGTTGGGGATGTTTACATGTTAGGAGATGTTCCACATTACCTTGGTTTGGAAAAGTTAATACATCGTTCTCTACCTGAACCTGCCATACCATGCAGTAAGGTTTCTGATGATCCATTTTTACGAGACCCAAACTTAAATGAATTTATACAACAGTTCTCAACATTCGAACCGCATGATGTGAAGATGTTTGGGTTAAAACACCCACAACATTGTTTAATTAGTTGTGGTGTCGTGATTGCACCTCAAAGAATTATATTCAATGCTGTTACCAAGACCGATTGTGCAGTGATCCTATATAACGGAGATGGGATTGACTTATACCATTCGTCTCTAGTTGGAAAACACATAGTTATCCCACTTGACAGCGGTAGAAGCGTTACAAGTAAAAAATGCACATGGCAAACAGGGGCTCATTCATTTAGCAAGTCAATTGGTATCGCTGAAATGATCCAGTTTTTGAAAGACAATGGCGGGGTTGAGAGGTTTCCTAGGATAATCACTATTTCTGGTAAACTCGCTGGACGCGGGATTAGTTTTGTAAGCGCTGACTATGGGAAGTACCTTAATTCGTTTTCATTTGGTATGCCAAAGATTATAGGATGGAGATTGACGAGTATGTATTACATTCCTTCTCCGAGTACGTCACAACCAAATCTCATGCAAGCAGTGGGACGGTGTTGTTGTGTTGTTCGAGATAACATCCCAACATATATATATGTAAACGAGGATGTTTTCATTGATCTAAGGAAGGCTTACTGGACACAGGAAGAATTGGTTATCCGAGCAAGGGCTGTACATGATGGATTTGATATAGATATCACTGAGGCTATTAAACAGGTTCGTATGAATAAGTCAAAATTATCAAAACGAAGACTAACCATAACCGGAGCAAAACAAGTAGCAGATGAGAACATAGTAGAATTATTTGAGGATGACGGTGGTTTTAGTATCGAAACGTATAACGATGTTAGTACAATGGATGACGAATGGGAATATACACCCAGATTGATAGCACCTGATAGAAGTAACATCACTGTGCACTTGCAGGTAACCCTTGTAGGTTTGGGACCAGATGTGAGAATCTTGAAAATGATTATAAATGTCACTGTACACTTATTGGTTTCAAAGATGGTAAAAACTGTGATCGAACGCTAATAGCACAAAACCCATTACCTCCAAGAATACAAAGACCTCCAAGACTACCTCCACGACGAATTGGACCTGGTCAATCTTAGTAAAATCATGTTTGTATCGACTGGTTAATGTGAGTTTTGTGAAATAAAAAAATTGTACTTCAAATATTAAAAAAAATTTAATATTATTTATTAATAAACGTAATGTCAATTATAGTTCTGAGTATTATATCTCTCATAATTGTAACTTCAATTATATATATTGTTTTGATTCGATCAAAAGAATGCGAACCTGGTTTCTCGGGTAAAAATTGCAAAAATAAGTCAGAAGGTGATGGGGTAAAATGCATCGATAATATATGTGGTAATAATGGTAGATGTGAAGAATTTAATTTTAGAGAGAACTATAAATGCACTTGCAACCCTGGTTTCACAGGTGATAACTGCCAAAATAAAAATAGACCACTATACCAATAGAGGAATTTAATAGACTAACAGGAAAAATGTTTGGAATATGGTCTACAAATGATACAAGTATCGCCCGATTTATGCAACAACTAGACCCAGATAAGACATATACTTCTAGAGAATTAAAGGAATCTTGTCTTCATAACTCGATCAAATTATGTAACATTGTCGCTGATGAATCGGGGAAGTCTAACAAATACGGAAGCATTATGGAAAAGAAGAGTGGTGGGTATAGTATGTATAAGGAATTAGTGGAATCTTATAAAGATTTTTTCTAAATAATTAAACTTCAAAAGTGAGATATTTAAAATATAAAAAAAATATTTTTAATAAATAAAAATGTTGAATTTATTTCTAATGATTATTATAGTATTACTATTATTGGTTGTATTCTATTTGGTTTACATTAAACCACGATTGGACGCGTGTAAAACCGACGAAATCTTGCAATCTGACGAATTTAATTTTAGAGAGGGGTATAAATGTAATTGTAACCCTGGTTATGGAGGTGATAATTGTGAAAATGAAATAGACGAATGTGTGGATAATATGTGTCAAAATAACAGTGTTTGTATGGATGGTATCAACGGTTATACATGTGACTGTCCTCCTGGGTATGGAGGTGAATTTTGTGAAAATAACATAGACGAATGTTTAAATAATGAATGTAAAAATAACAGTCTTTGTGTGGATGGTATCAACGGCTATACATGTGACTGCCCTCCTGGTTACGAAGGCAACAGGTGTCAAATCAAAACAAAAGAATGCGTCCCTAATATATGTAACAATGGTACATGTGAGGAGACCGATGGCCCACCACGACCACCACAACCAAAACGTGAGGAGACCGATGGCCCACCACGACCACCACAACCAAAACCACCACGATTAACTGCCGGAGGAAAACATGCTAAAAAAAATAAATAAGATGTTTTTTTTTTGGGTGTCAATGAGTATACATATTTTATTATTTGTAATAAAATAATAAATAATTTACCGGATGTAAGTATCATATAAATACTCACCGCAGTTAACTGTCATTTTTAATTTACCAAGTACGTGATAAAGACCATACGGAATTTTGTGTAAATAGATAAAGTTTTTAGGTAGGACCCATTCCTTCATAAGTACGGTGTTCTTACATCCTGCTCTGTCAACCCATTCGTCGCTAAAAACGAAATTATCTTCGATGAGTGGTTGGTATTGTAGGGTGAAAAACTCGTAGCAATATTCCCTTGATTCGACACTTGTTTCCGTTGTTATAACCCCAATCATCTCCATAGTTTCGTAAAACATTTCTTGGTTTTTTAAGTAAAGTGAACGGTGAATAGCCTGTATTTTGTGAATCATAATTAAATCAAATCTACCTAAACATCCGAAGTCTAAAATACATAATTTAGAACTGTCTTTCACTAGAAAGTTCCCGTAATGATTATCAGAATAATATAGACCGTGTTTGTAAATTGACTCGAATATAAATTTAAGAAGTAAATTACCGATTACATTCCTATCATCTTGATTAGAGTTTTTTATGAAATCGTTGAAACCTTGGAAACCTTCCATATATTCCATAACAATAGTATTACCACTTGTAAACTTATCAAATATAAATGGTATGACTATATTCTCATCGTCTTTATACAACTCTCTCATTTCCGTTTGATTTACAGCCTCTATATTGTAATCCAATTCTTCAAGCATTCGTTCCTTTATATCAATCATTGCGTTAGCGCTTGACTGATATCCAAGATATTTAATCAACATATCTAAAATTTGAAAATCACCTCTTGTTTGTTCGTCGACCCCCTCGTATTTCACCTTTATAATGATATCTTTTTCTTCGTATATTCCTTTGTAAACTTGCCCTAGACTTCCGTTCTTATAAATATCTGGTAGTATTGTAATATCAGAAAACTCAATAGATTTTGAAAGAACATCAAGCACGTAGTCGTTTGTTTGTTTGGAAGCGTATGGTTTAGATTCATCAAATACATCTGAATCTTTATTTTCAAGGGAAAGCGTTTGCGCAACTTTACCAAGAACACCACCATATTTTGAAAATACAGACGCCAATGTCTTTAAATTTCCAGATTTTGCCTCCAAATCATCACCCACATTCGTAGCCATTAGGTATTTTGTTACGATATCCATACATATATTACAAGCTCTTAACATATTTTATTTTACATTAGATATTTTTAGATAAAAATCGTTTTAAAATTTAATTTCTATATACAAAATTATAATAATGACTACTTTAGACAAAAACCGTATATTTCCATACCATTGGTATGTTGACGACAAAGAAAAAGATGTGACTAGTATTCGTGTTTATGGAATAGATGAGAAGGGTCTCAACATATGTATGAGGATCGACGACTTCACTCCCTACGTATACTTGGAACTTCCCATAAATATAGATTGGACGTCAAAGTCCCAACTCGTAGGGAATAAAATCGACGAAATGATGAAAAACCAACGCCCCCTTAAAAAAGTTTTAGTAATGAAGAAGAAATTATATGGGGCTCATGTTGATTGTACCACTGGTCAGCGTAAACTATTCCCTTATTTGTTCTGTTCGTTCTCTAACTCTAATGATGCAAAGGCTCTTGGGTATCGCCTAAAGGCGTCTATAAATGTTGTTGGTTGTGGCCCTATTAAAATAAAGATGCATGAATCTGACGCCAGTCCTATCCTACAACTCACATGTTGTCGGGGTATATCCACTGCTGGATGGATTAATTTCCATGGTAAGGAAGTAATTGGAGATGATAAGGTTACTATCTGTGATCTAGAGTACAAAGTGAAGTGGAAGCATTTATTCAACCACGAAAGTAACGTTCTACCAAGACCTATGATAATGGGTTTTGATATCGAGGTTAATTCTCATAATCCTGGTAAGTTTCCGAACGCAAAAGAACCAGGTGATAAAGTATTTCAGATTTCTTGTGTTCTTGCTAGAGAAGGTGACCACCCAGACGAATACGTACCATACCTACTCACTCTTGGAGATCCTGACCCTTTAATTACAGGGATTGGTGTGGAAATACGTACTTTCAAGACCGAGGAACGTTTAATGATAGGATTTAAGGATCTTATTAGAGAAACAAACCCAAATGTAATTGTTGGTTATAATATCCTCGGTTTCGACATCCCATATTTGATAGACCGTTCAAAGGAGGTATGTGGTTGTTTTACAGAATTTAGCAAACAAGGATTTCATAAGTATAACACCTCTAACGAGAAGACTATAAAGTGGTCTAGTTCAGCGTTTAAAAATCAAGAGTTTCAGTTTCTAGACGCAGAAGGCAGACTTTATGTTGACCTCCTACCTCTTGTCAGGAATAACTACAAGATGAATAATTACAAACTTAAGACAGTAACAGAATATTTTATCGGAGAGACGAAGGATCCTCTTTCAGTTGCTGGTATTTTCAAGTGTTACAGGATGGGAACTTCCAAGGAGGAAGACGGAAGTTATAGTAATAAAGCGAGAAAGGCTATGGCTATTTGTGGTAAGTATTGTGTTCAAGATAGTGTGTTAGTAATTCGGTTAATGGACAAACTAAAGACATGGCATGGTTTGACTGAGATGGCTAAGACATGTCAAGTACCTATATTCTCTCTCTATACACAAGGTCAACAGATACGTGTATATTCTCAGGTATACAAATTTTGTATGAGTGAAAACATCGTAGTTGAGAAGGACGGATACCAAGTCGGTGAGGGAGAAAGATATGTAGGTGCCCATGTATTCCCACCAGTTCCTGGAAGATACGAGAAAGTAGTTCCTTTTGATTTTGCAAGTCTGTATCCTACAACCATCATTGCTTATAATATTGACTACCATACTCACGTTACGGATCCAGATATTCCAGATCATAAATGTAATATATTCGAATGGGGAGATCATGTTGGATGTCAACACGACCCGAAGGTCATTAGACGAGAAAAATTGACATTGCATATAGACGCAGAACAGGCGGTTATAAAGAAACTCAGAGACACTCGTAACAAAACAAAGGGAGTTTCTGAAAAAGAAGTGTTAGCAAACGAAATCGCTAAACGGGTCCTCGCATTGAAAACACATACAACTGAACGATCCGAAATAAATAAAACAAAACCAAAAATACCCATGTGTGCTCAACGTAAATATCGTTTTCTTAAAGAACCTAAAGGTGTAATCCCAACAGTTCTCCAAAATTTACTCGACGCCAGAAGACATACAAGAAAGGTCGATATGAAGGCTTGTTACACAGAAATAGACGCACTAAAGGCAGATGATGAGGTAGGTAATGCTGTAAAGATAAAGGAACTCAAAGGGGTTATCGATGTATTGGATAAGCGTCAATTGGCTTATAAAGTGTCTTGTAACAGTATGTATGGAGCGATGGGTGTACGTCGTGGATATTTACCTTTTATGCCTGGAGCAATGTGTACAACTTATATGGGGAGGGTAAATATCAAGAAAGTCGCGGATGTAATCCCCTCAAAATACGGCGGGGAATTGATTTACGGTGATAGTGACTGCATGGTCGCTGAAATTCCAGCCCTTATAAGAGATAACAGGGGGTGTATCATCTACCGGACTATGGATGAATTAAGTAGCGGAAACTGGACCCGTATAAACCCGAATAAAGAGATATCAAGCCCAAAACCTGGTTATGAAATATGGAGCGATAATGGATGGACACCGATAGTGAATGTCGTGAGATGTGGTATTATCAAGCCACTAACCAAGGTTATTACTCATATAGGTGTTGTTGAATGTTCAAACGAACATTCACTTCTAAGAGAAGACCTTCTCCCAGTGACTCCTGCAAATTGCAAGTTGAACGATAAACTCTGTACGGCCGAACTCCCACTCCCATCTGATACACCTGTTAGACCAATTTACAACAACAATCTGACTGCTCAAGTTATCAGAGATTACGAGATTCCAACTATTTCTTGTAGAGGTATAAGCGCCAAACTCGCTTTCCTATGGGGTCTTTTCTTTGCGGATGGAAGTTGTGGGAGTTATGATTGTTCAAATGGCTATAAACATAGTATGTGGAATATCAACAAACAGGATACAATCCTTCTTGAACGTGTCATTAAAATTTTGGAAGTAGAAGAACCAGAATTTGACTGGGTTTTGATGGATGTGATGAAATCATCTCAGGTGTATAGAATCCGTCCAAGGATGCATGAAAGGAAAAACGACGGAAGCGTTGGAAAATTCACAGCCAAATGGCGTGCCCTCTTCTATGACAGTCGAGGTAACAAGAAGGTTCCAGACGAAATTCTATCTATGCCGTTGGCTATCAGACAGGCATTTTTTATGGGTCATTACGCAGGTGATGGTTCTAAGAAAGATCCAGCCTTAACAATTTCAAATAAGGGGGCTCTTGGTTCGGCCGGGTTATTTTTCATAATGAGAAGTATAGGTTACAATGTTAGTATAAACACACGAGCAGATAAGCCTTGGATTTACAAACTCACTGCTTCGACACCTGATAAAAAACAGAGAAGGGTACCCAATGCTATCAAGAAATTAATTCCTACTAATGTTGATAGTCCAGCAGAAGGACCGCGTGATTACATATATGATATACAGACCGGGAATCACCACTTTTCTGCTGGGGTTGGTCAACTGGTTGTTCATAACTCGAACTATATCCACTTTCCCCATCTTAAGACGGCTTCTGAAACGTGGGATCACGCGATACATGTTGCTGATGAATTGACAAAAATGTTTCCAGCACCTATCGTACTTGAGTTCGAAGAAGAGATTTATGATTTCTTTTTTATTCTGACGAAGAAGCGTTATATGTACCGTAAGTGTCTTCGAGATGGAGTCGTAGATGATAAAATCGGAAAGAAGGGAGTGTTGTTGGCTAGGCGAGATAATTCCAAGTTTATTCGTGACGTTTACGAGGGATGTATAAATCGAATTGCTGATAATGAGTCTAAAGCAAGTGTACTTGGGTATGTATTAGATGAGATTAATCTAATGTGTAGTAAATGTAAACCGATTACTGATTTTGTGGTTACCAAAGCGGTTGGAGATAACGGCGGGATGATTGTACAGGAGTTCATTAATGAAAAGGGAGAACGAAAAGCTAAACTCGGTAATTACACAGTTCCGTTATTGTCATCGTCGAGTAAATACCCAGAAGCATATCAGAATGAGTTGAACAAAAAAGGTGCTTCTAATGCTGAAGAGTTTTATATGAGTTGTCTACCGGCTCAGGTTCAACTAGCCGAACGCATGAGAAAAAGAGGTAGTAGAGTTGATAGCGGTACACGTTTGGAGTATGTAATCGCAGATCCAGATCATCACACATCAAAACAATATGAGAAAGTCGAAAGTGCTGATTATATGATTAAACACAAGGATGTCCTTGGAATAGATTACATGTATTATGTCAAAGCGTTAGCGAATCCTCTTGATCAAGTATTAACAGTGGCATTCAAGGATGTTACCGATTTCGTTTTAGAACAGTATAATTTTCGATATAAAGTGAGGGGTAAGATGTTAAATGAATTAAAAGATGTGTTTTCACCTAAGTTGGGGTTCTCGTAGTTTGTTAATTATTAATTTTCCATAAATTAAAAATTAGAACATTATATTTATAATAGAAGTCTATATTTACCATGCCAAGCCATTACACCGTTAATAACCAAAATACTCTTTCGCCTTCGCTAAATACGGTGCTTCAAAGTAGTCTCTCTGGTCTATTAAACCTCGCATAAGTAGAAATATGATAAAAAGTATCAAAATAATATTTATTACAGATATAACAATTTCGTAAGTTGTATTTTTTCTTTTAGTTTCAATTTTTTTGTTTGTTGCCAAAATACCTTTTCGCCAGAGAGGAGGGTGCTTCAAAGTAGTCTCTCTGGTCTATTAAACCTCGCATAAGTAGAAATATGATAAAAAGTATCAAAATAATAA
>Ga0105055_10004028_pt1 | contig 21797 bp, 21 predicted proteins | sample BON03_FD_78090 | JGI IMG/M metagenome (GOLD analysis project Ga0105055, IMG submission 78090) | Freshwater microbial communities from Lake Bonney liftoff mats and glacier meltwater in Antarctica - BON-03 | ecosystem: Environmental > Aquatic > Freshwater > Ice > Glacier meltwater | place: Lake...
GTGAGCCCCACGGCTAAAAGCAGAAACCATGCCTTCTACCACGGGTTGCAGTTTAGTTTGGGCTGCAGGCGTTAAACTGGAGGGCCCTTTTTGTTTGATGGCTTTGGGTTTTATGTCTTTTCGTCTGTTCGCTCTTTTTTCCCTGTTCAGCGTGGTTTTTTGTCTTTTCTTAAGCTGGTCCTCGGATCTCAAAGTTTCGTCCGGATTCGGTTTCCTCTTAGGCATGAAGGTGCCAAACCCTTTCTTTTTATTGTGTCTTCTGCCCTCCCGGCAGCGTACTGAAACGCATGCACCGCGAGTCATGCTATGCAGAAATGAAATAAATCGACCCTAGGGCTTTAAAGGATAAGCGGGTCTGATTGGTTTGATTCCATTTCGGAGCAACGATTTTTTTAGAGTGTGTATTTTGATGCTTTTGTGGTCCAGGGTTTTCAGTCGACTTTTCCAGAATCTGATTTGATGCTGGGCCAGAGCTTTTTTTTTGTGTTTGTGTTAGGTGTGTAGATTCATGTATCAGCTAGTCTCCCCCATAAATTCCTCGTTACAACACAACAAACCCTACATGCCTGTCCACTTCAAAGGCAAACCTATTTTGGCTGAGAAATTTAAGTTCCCCGGAGATTCAGGTCATTTAGTAAATGGCACATGGGAGTTTGGTCCCTTGCCTACCGATTTTAAGATGCCGTACGTGGGTTGGTGGATGAGTGAAAAGTACGACGGGGTCCGCGCCCTATGGAACGGTCACGAGTTCATTTCTCGAGGCGGAAAGGTTTACCACGCTCCGCAATGGTTCAAAGACGAGATGCCACAATCCACTGGTCTGGACGGTGAGTTTTTTGCCGGACACGAAGGGTTTGCCTGTGTTAGTGGTACGGTGCGACACAAGGTTCCGATCGAGAGTGACTGGCAGCATGTCAAGTTTATGGCCTTTGACATTTTGCACGGTGAGTGTTTGAACCGACCTTATGCCGAACGTTACAAGTGGTTGCAAGCTTTAATCAAGAAGGGTCATAAGACGGGGGCCACCCATATCGATTTGGTGAAGCAGCACGAAATCACCTCGATGAAACAAGCCTATGAATTTTACAAGGGTGTCTTACGGGATGGAGGGGAGGGGGTGGTTATTCGAGACCCTCACGCTACGTACGAACAGCGCCGGTCGTGTACGCTGTTGAAATGGAAGCCGGTACCCGAGCAAGAGGCCAAGATTGTGGGTTACGTGGAAGGTAAAGGCCGGTTCAAGGGTATGTTGGGGGCCTTTAAGGCTCAGATGATTAACGATCGGACCAAGAAGTTGGAGAAAAAGTATTTCAACCTGGCCGGCCAGATCTCGAGCGACTTTCGGGCTCGGTACAAGTTTAGTCAGGGTAAGTTGGTGTCGGGTCCAGGCTCGACGCATCCGGTAATTGGAGACGTGGTGACCTACAACTACATGAGTATGACGGCCAACGGGCTGCCTCGTCAACCGGTGTTTTTACGGATTCAACACAAGAAATAGTCGAAATTACCATAAAAACTGATTCAACTTTCTGCAGTTTTTCTTCGGAGTGACCAACAGGTCTTGAATGTGAAGTCATTCCGGGAATTTATTCTGTTTTGATCACCAAAGCCACCACAAATCATTTCTCAAGATGCGTGACTGTTTTATTTCTTTCTGTTTACTGTTAATGGTTGCAACGACAGCACTGGCCGCCAAACACTCTTGTCATTGTGATTGTATGCAACCCTTGAAAGTGGAAACACTGGTTAATGGCAAACAAATATGGGGATCGGGCACGGCTACGGCCACTTTTTACGTTACATCTTGCGACGATTGCACCCCTGAAGAGTGTCCGGTACCGGCCGACATTAACCCTGACCAGTGTGAAACCCGCTGTCAAACAGTGGCTCCGTTAAGTTTTTGGACCTGTGTTGAACTTTGGTGGAACCCGGAAGCCGACGATGGTCATCTTACCACCCATCCTATTCCGGAACGAGCCTTGGTTGTGTAAGAGTTTAAATTGAACGAGCCTTTGAGGGAATAAACCCTCTTACACTATCGAATTTTGAATAAACGATTTAAAAGTTAAAACATTTGGGGCACCGCGGGTCTCGGAGTGAGCCACGATCGGACACTACCAGCGTCGTCCACTTCACCTTTAAAGTCCCTGAGCAGCACGGTTTTTGACGCCGGTTCCAGTTGCATCTTTCTGCGGGCGGCCCTATGAATGAGTTCGTACGTCAGAGGCACACTGGGCTCTGAAGGCTTCAATTTTAGATTAATGGTCACCAACTGTGCTGTGTTGGTCAAAATCATCATGGTGTGACACTCCTGATGTCGGAGCAGCGATTCCATGGCGGCATAAAGGGTAAGTTCTAACCCTCGTTCGGCCGGTACACTGTTACTGCACTCGATGCCGATTATGGTGTTACCGTTGAACATCATGTCGGCCACTCCTGAGATCTGTCCCAGATAAGACTTGGTGAACCACGGTGTGTAAAAGGGGATAGACACGGGCACTTCGAATTGAATGAGCGAGGCCAAGAGCACCTCTTTTTGGGACTCGTCAAAAATGTGGCCCGAAACCATTTTGGCTTCTAGGGCGTGACGCCACATCAGAGTAAAAGCATTATTGGTGCAGGTTTCCAGCAATTCCACAGGTGTAATATACTCGTAGTCGTCCAGTTGACGCCAAATGTGTTTGTACCGGGACTTCATGGTTTCGTAGGCTACGGCGTATTTGACCAGATTGGGCCACGTTACTTGTTCGGGCGGAGTACGATAGAATTTGGTAATGAACGTGATCATATCGTCGTCGAACTTGGTTTGGTGCGTAAAGGCCTCTACGGGTATTTCAAACAGTCGTTTGTGAATTTTGAGCATGAGTTTGAACGAAATGGCCCGGCTGAGGAACGGGGTGAGGTCTTCCACCGTGCCGGCCGCCCGCCCTTCCACCAAACAAGCTTGTCGATCCAGGGCCAAAGCTTGATCGGGGATTTCGGCATGCACACAGGCGTCAAAGAGATTCTCCGGTACACTGAGCAGGTCGTCGAACGGTACGTACTCCACCAGCTGGGACACCTCGCACGTCTGCCTCGTGGTGCGTATATCCATGGTGGGACAACACCGGACGGTAGCATAGTCGGTGCCGGTTACATTAACCACCAGCTGGTCTTTGGCTCGAGTGCACGCCACGTACCAAATGTTGAAATGCTCCAAGGGGTCGTGCGGGTATAATTTTTCGATAAAGGCGTCCATGCCACACACCACGATGCCTCGGCGTTCCAGACCCTTCATCCGGTGTACGGTCGATGCCACTCGTTTTCCTTGGAGCACTTCGGCGGACGAGTTGTTGCTACCCTGAAGTACGGCCCAGTTCTCATCGTCTCCCTGTCCTAGTTGGTCGACAATGGCTCGAATGGGTGTTTTCACGCCTTTGAGGGAAAAGGCAATCAGGGCCACCTCGTCGTTGCCAAAGCGGCGGAACATGTTTTTCGTTTTGCGTACTGCTTCTCGAGAACCCCAGCCTCGAATGAACGATACCGAATCAGGTTGGGGACCTCGTTGGGGGTTGGCTCGGATACCTTTACCCCACCATGCCGAGATGCGATCCCCATTGTCGTCCCACCACTGTCCGGGAATAGCGTATTGCAAGTTGCAGGGGTTCAGGTGGGAGTTGATAAAGCCGGCCATTTCGTGTGTAATACGCCAACAAATGCTGAGATGTTTGGTGACAAAGGTTGGGTTGTGGCATAGTTGTCCAAAGTGTTGCTGAGGATGAATGAGAAAATCACACGAGGCTCCGTTGAAACCAAAGATCCTCTGAAACGGGTCACCGATGATCAGCATAGTGGGTTTTTGTTTCAAATGCCCTAGCAGGTGCTTGATAAACCGGCAGTAGAGGGCGTTCATGTCTTGGGCCTCGTCCAGCACGACCATGCCAAAGTTCATTTCTTCCTTAGGGGGTCCCCGCAGAGCCCGATGAATCAACGAATTATCGGCTGTACCTTCGATGGAAACAAAGTATTTGCCGGCCACGGCATGGTAACTGTGGGCTTCCACCGCGACGTTTAGTCCTAGTTTGGTAATACGTTCTCGGGTTTCTTCCTTGAGCCGGGCATTGTAAGTAATCAAAAGTGTGCGTTGTTTGTGTTCTTGGTAAAAACGCTCTGCTGCTGCCAAAGCGACCGAGGACTTGCCTGACCCGGCCTTAGCGATGACCAGCACGTTTTTCCTTTGCGTGATATTCGTCACCACCTCGTGTTGTTCTTGTGACAGTTGTAGAAGGGTGTGAGCTTTCTTTTCAGGTGTTTTCTCGTCCATATCGGAACCAGCACGTTTTCTTTTGGTGTAACACTCGGACATCTTTTATTCAGACAGCGAGGAGACGCGCGGCAGGTATGAAACGTGCTTCAATCATGAAAAATTTATTATTTTTTGCGTTTGGATTACTTGGAGACGTTATTTTTGAAAGAAACCATGCAGCCTTCCCCTATCCAGTGGTGCGAGGAGGATTACGTTCATTCCCCGTACATTGCCGAGTATTGGAATACGTGGACCAATCTGGCCTACGTCATAGCTGGTGCCCTATGTTACGGACGTTCTCAAAACCCCCATATCCGACTAAATGTTATGTCGGTCTTTATGATGCTAACCGGCGTGGCTTCTGCGGCGTTTCATGGTACGTTGCTGTGGTGGACCCAAAAATTTGACGAGGCCGCCCTGTCCCTCATGATGATTTCGGCTATGCACACGGCTTATCGTTTGAGCTGGGCGGAGTGGTGGGCACACTCACTGGTAGTGTGTTGTTTTTTATACAAATACGACACCTTGGTGTGTGAAATCCACACCGTTATCACGGTGCTCGTGCTCTGGCATCATCTGGCAAAACTTTACCGTGCATACCCCACCCTCGCTAATTCCTGTCTGATGTGTATAGCTTTCAGCGTGGCGGGATTTAGTGTATGGCTGGCAGACTGGTTTTTTTGCGAGTATGTACAGCCTTATCATCTTCATGCCCTGTGGCACATTTTCACAGCAGTGGGATTAGGTCTTTTGTGGGAAATTCTGTATTGGGAAGATCGTCATCGAAAGAAAAAGTATTAATCAACCTTTTTCTAGTTAGATTTCTTTGGCTTTCTACCAAAAGATTCACAAAGTGAATCATGTGGACTTTGTTAACAAAAAAATTTATGAATAAATATGAGTTGGGTTTTTACCCGTAGATAGGTAAGTGCACGCATAGCGTAGCGGGTAAGGTCTGTGCTTTGTATGTCGTAGGTCTCGGGTTCAAATCCTGTCAAGTGCAAGTCTCTTCTGGAGGGGTGGATTTGTCGTTTCTGGGCTTCAAATTGGGCTTCAAATTTCACTGGGCATTCACATAGTTGGGCGGGCTTGCACTAGACTTGCAAGGGAATGGTAGCAAAAAACTCACCCTTCTATAGCCTTTCTCTCACATGCTGCATGCTACACCGTTCAAGACACAAGACAAATACGATGCAACCTCGGTACATTAGCCACGCTGTTACCTTAGCCAATTCGAGATGCGTTAGCCACGACATTAGCCATGCTGTTACCACATACGGCCAATGATCTCGAGACGATTTACTATCTCGAGAGAGGCCCTCTTTTTTGATTAGTGTCGGTGTGTCAAGTTACGGAAGTCAAGTGATCAAATGTTTAATGTCATTTTTGCACATACCGTTAGCTGATACGACATGAATGTACGATACGTTGGGCATAAGGGCGCGTGTATCATTTATCACTTCTAACCGGTCATCGACTAATATCATGTCTTCTTCGTTAACTATAATTCCAGCTTTGATGTACAACTCGGCGATTCTGGTGAGATGTGGCGTTTTATCCATGTCGGGGTATGTCTCTTGGCCGATAATGTGGTCGACAAGTTCATCAAGACCATATCGTTTACAGAAAAACTCGGCATAGGCATTGTGGCTGGCGATAGATAGATGATGTTGCGCTTTTTTCAACGCTTTCATCAAATCCAAGACTTGTGGAAAGAGCGTTTCGTGAATGAGGGTGCCGTCCAAGTCTAGGATGACGAATTTCGGTTTTTTTGGGGTTGGGAGATTCATTTATTGGTCTATGGACAAGATCCACTTTTTGTACAACACGGATGACCCTGTTTAACCTGTTTAGCTTATGGTGTATGATTGAGGTCTACACTGTGGCCCGGACTTTGGCGAGGCGTCGTTCCCGTTGTTCCAGAAATTGGGCACGACGAAGGGCGTCCTTGGCTTCATCGTTCTTTTTGATCATTGATACTTCTTCCGTTTCTTCTAGTGTGTTTCGAGAGAATTGACTTCTTCTTCTGGCATTTTCCTTGAGTTTTTTTTTCCGTTTATTGCAATCGATGAGTAGCAAGTGTATGGTCTCGCGGGATTCCTTGGTGTACTGGTTTATATTTTCTAACAAATCGGTTACTTTATCCATAGCTATAATCCAGGAACCGTACTGACTGTTGGAGTTGGAATCTTTAAGGAGCATGATGATCTCGGCCATATCACTGACCGGAAATTCTTCTCGAGCTGTGGCGCAACAACTCATTTCTCCGAATTTATTGTGGTCTTCAATGCTTTCCCAATCGGACCCTTACTAGACTAAAGTTGCAACATTTCACATTTTTTCATTTGTCGATATGACGGATAAGGCAAATAAAGCAGATGATCGTAAAAATCAGCTTGATCAGTTTCAACTCTACGCCGCCTACGAATATATGCTTTGTCAAAAAGTGGAAGAGGAGAAGCATCGCAGCTCACGACACCTTAGTACAGGTCACGACACAGAAGGTGAATCACGTCGCTCAACTAGCGGAAAACGACCTGCACCACCGTCGCAAATATCTCGCCGAACCAGACCTGCAAAGAGAATCAAGACTCTGCCTCAAACTGAATTTTCAGATTCGTCAGATAGTGTCGAGTCCGAAAGGACTGTTGGGCCTGACAAGACCATCGGGACTGATGAGTCCGAAAAGCCTGTGAACAGTAAGAAATGGTGGACAAAGTGGGCTATAACTATGGGCCTTGCTACGGGCCTTGCTACGGTTTTGGCTATCAGTGCTTTCAAGGGCATATTGAATTGGCGGTCTATTCGTCGTGTTCACGGGTTTGAACAAACTCATTAAAAGGAAAAGTTATTGAAAAGTGATTGGTTTAATGAAGAGGAGGAAAGCGTGTTAAGTATTCGGGATTGGTATTTTCCATGAGTGAGCCAACATCGGTCAATTTCTTGATTACCTTGACCAACGCCTCTTGACTATACCCGTACTTGCGCAGTGAACCCTTCTTACAGGAGTTACGCTACTCCTGTTTTTTACGAGAACCCTTCTTCTTCTTGGAGAGGACGGCGCAAACACAGACCACACCGACTCCCTTGGCGTGCTTGTGACCTTGAGACTTGCGACTTCCACGATAGGCCACAGCCATCTTTTTCATCGCGCCGCAACGGCAGACTCCCTTCGAGTAGTGGTGCTTGTGCTCGTGAGAATAACCCTTGGACGGCTTAACCTTTCCGTTGTGTTGTTCCCAGTCGGCCATATCCAACACTTCTCCGCGGGTGGCCTGCCAGAACTTGCCCAGCATGCCCATGGCTCCGGTGGACACATCGCGACCGGTCTTACCCGAGTTGATCATGGCTTGACGAGCATGTCCCATATTGTGTTTGACCACAGTTGACCACGAGTGCTTGGCCTCATGGCTCTCGTGACTTCCGCGACTCTGGCTCTTGCGACTTCGGTGCTTACGACTTCGGCTCTTACGAGATGACTTGTATGCGACGGCTCCGATCACGCGACCATCGGTTTCGTCCCATGCGGATCTTGTAGTATTTCCAACCACGTCCACAGTACCTCCAATTATTCCCCTGTGCTTTCCCCTACGACTTTGGCTCTTGCGACTTCGGCTCTTGCGAGATGACTGTGAGGCACGACGAGCATAACCTTGCGACGGCTTAACCTTACCGTTGGTATTTTCCCAACTGCCCATGTCTAGTACTTCTCCTTTGGTGGCTTGCCAGAACTTGCCCAGCATGCCCATAGCTCCAGTAGAAACGTCTCGACCGGTCTTACCCGAGTTGATCATGGTCTGGCGAGCATGTCCCATGTTGTGTTTGACTACCTCGCGGTAGGAATGCTTGCCCTTATGGCTTTGTTGGGTCTTATGAGATGACTTGTACGCCACGGCACGCTTTCCGTGTACCAGACGACCGCCGGTTGTGTCCCACGCGGTTCGTGCCGTATGGTCAAAAGCGTCCACAGTACCACCCACCACTCCCTGGCGCTTCTTCCTGTATGCTACGGCACGCTTGCGACGACTCTTGGATTTGCGCGAGTTCGGACGCCTCTTGTATCGGGATTGGCGGTCCTCCTTACGCGAAGACGGGGCTCGTACCTTGGTGCTGTGGACAGGTCCTCCGCTGACCCAGTTGAGAAAGTCGCCAGGACGGAAGTATCCTTTACGAGAATGAGCTTTTCGGTTGTGGGCCTTGGGCTTTCGAGACTTGGCCTTCTTCACGTCGGTGCCGCTAACCCAGTTAAGAAAGTCCCCAGGACGGAAGTAACCGTCACGGTGGTGGGCCTTGCGAGAAACAGTCTTGCGACGTTTGGTGGATTTTTGGGATTTGCGTGAATTCGCCATCGGTTTTTTAGTGCTTGTATAGATTTTACTGGGTGACCACAACCTGTTATTAAAAATCTCCGGGTCCCACATTTCAAAAAAGTCATAGGTTCGTATTTTTACAAACGATTTCTGTGGTCACTTTTGTCCTTAGACTCATTTTCCAGTGTGGTGATGTACGGCCGGAGCCCGTTGCGAGTCTGCCACCCGACCCACTAGCTCTCGAGCGGCGACCAGCTCTTCCTTGAGACCCCTGATTGTTTGGTTGAGCACCTCAATTTGGTCATTCTTTTGCTCCAGCTGAGCTTGAACCTTGGCCACGGCTGCCTCTTGCTGCAGCTTGGTGGTCTGTTGAATGTGTCCGAGTTGACGTTGGGCCTTTTCTTTTTCTTTCTTCACAGCCGATTCGACTTCTTCCTTGTGGTCAGACTTGGCCTCCCTCAATTCGTCTCTTAGCTCTTGCAGTTTCTCACTGTCAATAGTAACCTCGTTGCGAGCCTGTACAAGCTCAGTCGCTTTGACGTAACCGTAGGCCTTAATTTCCTGGTCAAGATCAATACGGCGTGCCTTGCGTTGACGTTCGAAATTCTCTTGGTGCTCCTTTTCCTTCTTCTCATAAGCTTCGTCTAGCAGCTCCAACTGCTTGTTCTGGTGGTCAATTTTCAGAATGTTTTCCTCCAACTGAGAGTCAATCAGCAAGCGACAAGTCTCTACACCTTTTTCAAAAGACTCTTGTTGCTTTTTCAAGCCGGAGACTGCTTTGGGGAATTCGACGTAAAAATCTGCAGGCGGGCGTGGTCTTTTCGAGGCACGAGGAGCAGACATAGGTTTGGGATTTTCTTTCTTGGGTAGATTCGTGAGAGGTTCAGCAGGTGGAACGCACGTGGTTTGTGGCTGACTTTGACTTCGTTTTGAAAGGGGGGGAAACATTTAAATTGTACATCTTCAAGAATAAACAAATGAGATATGGTGTTTGGGCAGGTTTGACCCTAGTTGTGGGAATAGCCGCAATTCTCATTGCCATATTTGTCACCGACCGATCCCACCCGTTCAGACAAGCGACTTCTGAAAACGGACGACACAATCCTACACAAAGTGATGGTACACAAGGTGGTCTTACACAAAGTGATGATACACAAGGTGGTCGTGCACAAGGTGATTCTATCAGTCTAGTGGCTGCTAAAAACGGACGACATGTCATAGCGTTACAAGATCCTACACAACTTGACCCTAAATTGTTATATCTCAAATTTGATTTTCAAGAGAAAACCATCTCTTATACAGGTCGGGTGGACGAATACGGTGCCGGTACTCGTCTGGGTCAGTACATAGACTGGTTGAATACGCATTTACCACCCTTGTGGTCAGATCATGGTACATTATCCACACTCTACATTCCCATTGACTTAAACGATGGCACACGATTGTCTGGAGTCGCTAGCATGACATATTTTGGAGACGATCCTACGGCACAGATTTGTATGATTCCGGATCCGTGGGCGATTGAACGAGTGTACTTCGAAAAGGGTGAAAATGACAATTTGGCTTGGTCTGACAAAACCGATCGAGTTATTTTTGCAGGTTCTGATAGCGGTTGGAACGGTCATCGTCCTCGTTATTGTAGGCGTTTTCAGGATCATCGGGATGTGGCAGAAATTTACATCAGTCGTTGGTCACAAGGCAACGTCGTGGAACCGGCCATGTCACACAAAAATATGACCATCGAGGATCAGTTAAAGTATAAATTTATTCTGAGTTTGGACGGGCACGCTGCATCGTGGGGTAGGATTAGCTGGGGCTTCGCCTCAAAATCGCTGGTACTCAAAGCGGTCAGTAATCTCAAGCTTTGGTATTACGAGTTAATGCAAGATGGCATTCATTATGTGGAGGTGACGGAGACCAATCTATTAGAGTGTGTAAAGGATCTCTTATCGCGTCCCCGAGATTGCCAGGCTATGGTGAGAAATGCCAATACGTTCTACCATGATTATCTCTCGGAGGAGGCACACATCTATTATTGGCAAAGTCTGTTGGAAACGTGGAAAACTTGTTTGCATGAATAAACATGGTCTGGTCAGTACATCTTCTCGGTTGGATTTTAGCTATGGTCTTTCTCATCCTTTTTGTTCTCTCTGTCACGCATGTTATCCGACCATGTGCATCTTGTGTGACTATCGGGTCCAAGAATACAGATAACCGTACAACCGAGAAGGAACATTCCGATTTTCCAGAGAATATCTTGGTCATGGATGTTGGTTTTTGGCAGCGCTACTTTACTACCGAGATTTACAATACGTGGAACGAATTCATCACACTTCATTTAGACTGGTACGTTGTCCATACCCGAGAACAATGGGACCAGATGTTTGAAGACAAAAACCGACTGAAGGAAGTGAAACGTATTGTCTTTGTCGAGCACCATGTTATTTTCTCGGATTGGCACCCTACGTTGCGTTCGGTCTCTCCCAATACCCAGATTTTCTTTTGGTGTGATGATTTGCACCACGAGTGGTGTCCCAGGGCGCATAAGCTCGAGGGGGTGACATATATGAGTACTTACGGTTACATGTCGAACTATTTGGGAGATGGTGCACACACCACATATCACGCCGCGCAGAGCTTCTTCCTGCAGCCCTACACCAACGATCCGATCCCTAAACTGTTGCTAACCGGTTCGGTCACCAGTGGCGTATACCCCATGCGTCACTTTGTGCTGGCCCAGTCCAAAAAGGCTGCAGCGGGTCAGATTGATACACTCAAGCACTGTCAAGAAGCCAACCCAGACGTCAAGCTGGTGGGTGCCCGGTATGCCGCCAAGATTTCCGAGTACTTGGCAGGATGGTGTAGTACGGTCAAAGAGGATTTGCCATACCTGGTGGCCAAGTACATCGAAATCCCGGCCACGGGCTCGCTTTTGATGGCTGATCGTTTCATGGAATCGTATCTATTGGATGCCGGTTTTGTCGACGGAGAAAACTGTATTTTGTGCAACGAAAGCGACTTTAACGAGCGGTTAGTCTGGGTGTTGTCTCCTGATCACCGCACAGAAGTCGACCGTATTCGATCCGCGGGGAGAGCTCTGGTCTTGGATCGGCACTTGACGTCTCATCGTGTGCGACAAATCGAAACGATTATCGGACTGTAGTGCCTGCAACAAAATCTTATCTAGCTCAATACATAACCACCACTCTGCCGGTCTAAACCGGATCAACAAGGATGGAGATACCATTATTGTAAATCCCACAGTGCCCGACAGCACGGTACCGGTGCCCCGTATTGCGCTAGCGCAATGATGGCACATTGGGACACCAAAAAACTCACTCCAGCGTAAGTTCAAAGAGAGAGACTCCATGAGGCACATTTGTTCTCTCACATCGCCCAACGCCAATGAAAGAGAATAGATTTTTCGCGTTTGAAAATATTGAGACCTTTGGACTGTGAACAATAAAACTGCGCAACAATATCACAGTCATGAGCAACATTGTTCCGACAGTCGAAGCGAAGAGGGGTGGAGGAGGCCCTTATGCGAAAACGTTGGTTCAGTGCGGGTATCCTTACGAAGCTCTTCCAGAACTTGATCTCAAGGGAAGGCATGGAACTTGCAACGATATGGATTTCATTGATCCCTCGGAAATGTCTTCGAACGTGATGATGTTTGTGGACAAGTTTCAACGACCTGGGGTGGCCCTTCATTTGTCGCAAGTCGAGGGAGAACACAAGGGCACTGAAGTGGTTCTGGCCCTGTTTCAGAGGCACAAGGACGATCCAGAACGCTGGTCCTTCAGCTGGGGTCCTAACGACTGTCGAACGATAGAAGACGTTTTAATTTCCGTTCATCGTAACATCAAACATGAGGGAGGAACATGCCCAATGTGTGCTGACTGTCCAATCCAAGTTTCCGGAATTCATGCGGATACTCTGGCTGCAATGATGCAGCGCACACACTCCCACATTCACCTTCTGACATAAGACACTTTCAATTTCGGATAATTTCAAACAAAACGCTGTTTTGGTAACTATGGAGAAACGGGGATCTGTATTAATACCCTTGTGCCTGATTTGTACTTTCTCAACGATAGCAACACATGGGTCATATTCTAAGGTTTGTTTAATCAAAACTGGGTTGGCAGCACCTATAGTGCAGCGGTGACACATTACAGCAATAGCAATACCGCCAACCTATCTTTTCGGTGTCCGAACCGAAAAAAAGTCTGTAACGAGGTTTGTCTGCATTGAGTTTCACGATACGCATACCCTTCATCATACTGGGGTCCAATCGGTAGCACCTTAGATCGTTTCGGGTATGGTCAAAGGACTCCACATCTTCACTGTGTGCGGTACACAGTGCATACCACCTCTCCCTAATTTTAATTCGGCCGGCCTTCTCCTCTGGAGACCACGATTTCTTGCGTCCTTTTTTCTCGGTTGTTGCCATTTTTTAAATGTGACATACGGTTTAAACAGCATGGTTTATCCAACAGGGAACATGCCCTAATACATCACATTGAAGACAGCTAAAAGCTCTGACGATTTATCTTTTGCTGAGTTGATTTTATGTTAACTTAATAAAACTAGTCGTGATGCAGTTTGGATTTATAGGATTGTTTCTGTTGGGTATTATGACAATATTGGTTTCAGTGTTGGTGTGTCCCAGGCTTGGTCCTCCGTTGCCGGTAGATCGCATGCCCTCCTTGTTAATACTACCACAACTTCAGAAAGTAGCCCACAAGAATGCTTCATATGCCCGGATTTACCACACTTCTGAGGAATTAACTCATGACACAGGAGTTTCTGAGTATTTTCACTTTGATTTTCGTAGAGGTCGTGTTTTTGGACACGGAACTAATCGACGTATGCCACCTTATGTGGAATGGCTCAACCATCACGTTATGCCACGTTTCAAGAATAGGATATCAGAGAGTGGTCCTTCTTTGTTTTTACCCATTGATTTGCAAGATGGTACAGTCTTTTCGCAAATAGCGGCCATGACCTATATAGGCCAGGATACAGAGGTCCGCGTCTGTCAGATTCCAGATCCATGGTTGTTAGAACGACTCTTATTTGCAGACGGTGAAAACGATCATAGGGCTTGGGCAGACAAAAAAGACAAGGCCTTGTTTATAGGCTCTAGCACCGGACATGAAGGTGGTCAAAGGTTGAAATACTGTCGTCGGTTCAAAGATGAAAGGACAGTCACTGATTTTTACATTTCGATATGGTGTCAAGGTATCAAATACGACAAAAATTTGGCCTATAGTACCATGTCTGTTCAGCAACAATTAGAGTACAAATTTATTATTAGCCTGGATGGTAACGCTGCCTCGTGGGGACGTTTAAGTTGGGCACTAGCGTCGAACTCTGTAATACTCAAATCTAAGAGCCCGTGGACTCTATGGTATTATGATCTTATGGAAAACGAAAAGCAATATGTAGAGTTCGACGAAAACAATTTAATCCCGACTGTTGAGGCCTTGATAGCAAATCCAGAACGATGTCAACGCATTATAGAGGGGGCTCACGATTTTTATCAACAGTTTTTAAGCTTGGAATCAGTAGTCTATTATTGGGAACAACTAATCTTCCAGTGGCTTACAGTCCACGGCTAGTGCTACGTTACACGGCTAGTGCTACGTTACACGGCTAGTGCTACGTTACACGGCTAGTGCTACGTTACACGGCTAGTGCTACGCTTCTAAGGCTACGCTTCTAAACTCACACTGGTTTCCGGTGTCGCATTTTGCGAAGACGGCACAGATCTTGCAGGGGCCACAAGACGGATCCAGTGACTCTCTTGTAATACGGTAGGCACAAAGAAACAATTGTGGAGGTACGACGTATTGGGCAGCTTGGAACCGTCACCGGTCGAGGACACCATCATGCCGTCGATGGTATGGTCTTTAGAGCCGCCGTTCCCGATCCACGACCTTGAGTCCCAGGCATTGACGAGACATTGTAAGGGTGGCACTTCTGAGTGCTGTCTTCGATGAGGTGCCCTGACCTTGTACTTAGTTTGGTGTCCAAAATTGGTCTGGTGAAAGACTTGAGTGGTTAGCCCCATCTTACTAGCGATGGGTAAATGAAATAAATCCGCTTGAGTTTCGACCATAACTTGTGATAACTGTGACAACTTGCGAGTTTCAGCCGACTGATAGTGATCGTAAATGGCTACCCTGAGCCAGATTTTGTTTTTGTACCGGGGCACTGTCATGGCCTTGGTGAGTTCAATGAAAAACGAGGATCTACAAAACTCACAATCTTCGTCACGTTCCAGGGCCCTAAGGTAGGCCCCCAGTCCCATCAAGGGTATGTTGACAATGATATCCCCGGGGTATTCGCTACTCAGTACCGCCTCGAATATACCCTTGATCATGCGGTGAACGGCACGACGATAGCGTTTTCTTTTCAGGCGCCCAGCTTTCGGGTGTTTTTTGGGGTGTTTTGATGCAGAGTCTTTAGCTCCATATTTAGTCTCGGAGTCTTTAGCTCCGTACACGAAATGCTTATAGTCGTCCGTGTCTTCGTCCTCCAGGTTCACGCCCCATGTGTGTACGAGCCATATTTTTTGCATATTTCGCATCCATGCCGGTCCCGCTACAGCGTATTTCAACAGGGGGTTGATGCTGTCGTCGGGGGTGTAACCCATTAAGCTGGAAACTTTGGCCGGATCATACATAGTAGGCATGGCATCACCGTAGTACACTGGATACCGATTGATTAGCGACTGTCGCACGTCTACCGCATCATACTTTTCGTCGGTTTCAAAGATGACGAGTCTCATGGCGTCCCTTAATTGTTTGTACAGGGCAGAGTCACCCATGACGTGCTGACAAAGTTCCCACGAGGGTTTTCGAATAAGTTTATAGGTGTAAACGTCAAGTACTCTCCGGAGCCAATGTATTCTTTCCTCAGGTGACACGAGGTGCACCTTCCACTCATTTACAACGTTCTCCATCCTTTATTTTTCAAACAATCTTCTTTCGATCCGCGTTCATCGCGTTAACTTTGTCTGCACAATAAACATCCTGCATGTCCCAAGACGAAGAGCCTCACGTTTTAATGGTTACGGGGGGTACCGGCTTCGTAGGTTCGCACACGGTGTTAGCTTGTTTGAAAACATGGAAAGGTCTTATTTTGGTCGTAGACAATCTTAGTAACTCTCGTAGGGTAGTGGCCCACGCTCTATCAGAATTTCCCCGTGTAACCTTTGAACAAGTGGATCTATGCCACGCTTCAAATGTCAAGGTTTTGTTTCAAGCGTATCGACCTCACGCTGTGATTCATTTTGCTGGACACAAGAGTGTGGGAGAATCCCTGCGAAACCCGATCAAGTACTATGACGAGAACCCGAGAATGCTGCTCAATGTATTAAAAGGAATGGAATCGTGCGAGACCTCCACCACGCTCATCTTTTCGTCGTCGGCTACAGTGTACGGAGATGCAGAGCATGACGGAGATGCAGAGCATGACGGAGATGCAGAGCATGACGGAGATGCAGAGCATGACGGAGATGCAGAGCATGACGGAAGCGAACAAAGTTCGGCTGGTGACGACACCGTGAGACGTGACCAGACGTCAGAGTGCAAGTCAGAGTGCAAGTCAGCTTTTGAGGCAGCCCCATTGCGCGAGGCGGATTACAATTTAACGTCTGGTGTGGGTCTGGGTCGGTTGGTCCATTGTCCATACGCTCATTCCAAACGTATGTGCGAACAAATCTTGCACGATGTGTCCAAACAACATCCTCAGTGGTCGATATCGGTGCTTAGATATTTCAATCCCGTGGGCGCGGATCCCGGTGGTCTGTTCGGTGAGTGGCCGGTTCAAGAGGCCAAGAACGTCATGCCCGTCTTGTTCGAAGTGGTTTCTGGCACCAGAAAGCAATTCGAAATTTACGGAGACGATTACCCTACCCGGGACGGTACTTGCGAACGGGATTATGTTCATGTTATGGATCTTGCCGAGGGTCACGCTGCGGCACTACAGCATGCCCAATCGGGCTTGGTTACGTGCAATTTAGGGAGGGGCGTGTCCACCTCAGTTTTGGAGCTAATAGAGACCGTGGAGGCGGTAACGGGTCAAACGGTGCCCAAGAAAGTAGTGGGTCGACGTCCGGGGGATCTGCCGGCGGTTTTTGCGAATGTAGATCGGGCGAAGATTCTATGGAAGTGGACTGCGACTCGCTCTCTGGAGGAGATGGTTCGTCATGCAGCAACTTGGAATCGTCGACAGGATGTCCAAGGAACTCATCGACAGGAAGTCCGAGGAACTCGGACAGTTCTTTCTGAAACGGACGAATATTTACCATTCGCGACACGTCTTCCAGTTCAAACCACTTAATCTCGTCTATTTCCTTCCGGGTTTGCGGCTCAAAGTCGTAATCTTCGGGTACGTTGTAAAAGAGAAACAGGCGGTGCACGGCCTTCTTCTTCTTGTAGGTAATGAGATCTTCGGAGGCTATGCCATGAAAACCAGTTTCTTCAAATACCTCTCGTTCGGCACACTTGTTAAAAGGTTCTTCAAAGTTAACTTTTCCGACGGGGAAGCTCCACTTTTTGGCGCCATAACCTTGAACCAATAAGATCTTGTTTTTTCTTCGGTTCACCAGCAACCCTCCGCAGCGAGGAATCTGGGATGAGTACTTCCAGAATTTGCGTACCAACTCGGCCACCTGTCCCCGACGCCAGCCCAACAGCGGCGCCATGTGGTAAACAAAGCCCTTGAACCCAATGTCGTCGTGATCTGAGTCGTCACCCGCCATGGGGTTGTCACTTCCCACAGGGGTCGAAATATCGTGGTTGACAGCGGGGGATCCGTGTCCTTGTGCTAAAGCGGGGGCAATATCTCTTTGTATGGGGGCAATATCCCCTCGTTTAATGGGGGCAATATCCCCCCGTTCAACGGGGGCAATATCCCCCCGTTCAACGGGGGCAATATAGTCAATGTAGAACCAATGTGCTTCTTGTAAATGAAACATGACACGATTCACGTCTTGGAGTTCTTCCTCGGACAGGGAACCTACAAAACGAACAAACAGATCTTGGGTGACTCCCGACGACAATGATTTGTTATCCTTTTGAGGTTTCGAATGAATACAAGGTTTCGAATGAATACGAGGTTTCGAATGAATACGTTTACGAGGCATATCGTGCAACACTTGGACGGTCTTTTTATTTAGGTTTGCGAACAATTCGCGACTACGGACCGCGGCAGATTTTTAGTGAAACCTCTAGGTGACTTCGCACGCCGTTTTGAAAACTTCCACAGCACCCTTTGAACCTGCGGCATTGTTGCTTCCCAAGAGCATAAACAACTCCTCTCCCTTGGTGAAAAAGGCACCAAAGGTAGCGCTCACCGCAGTGTCGGGTGTCGTCAGTGTGTGTGGTCCGTCGATACGTTGGGCAAAGGTGGCCAGTCCGGTATCATTGTCAATGGTGTACACTTCTCCGTGTCGGGTTGTGAGTAAATTATCTGAGCAGGACACATACAAGGTGTTACCAAATAAAAAGACACCGATACCAAAGAACTCGCTGGCGTATACCGCTTGCGGCCGTACCTTTTGAGTAATTTCAAAAGGTTCGTCTACCGTACTTCGCTTGTAGAGGTACACTTCTCCCACTTCTGCTACTGTGTCCACCGTAGAAAAGGGGTCGGACACCACCGCGATCAAACCGTTGTCGCTCAAGGCGCAGTCGACACCCCACAACGGAGAGGCTCCAGCTTGACTCACACTTTGATGAGCTTGATATATCCATTGATCCGAGGGTGACGTTCTGGCGTATACGTGAAGCATGGGAGGACTGATTTGAGTCAAAACGAGTATGTTGGCTTGATAAGACATGCCCACACCGAAGAAATTCTGTTGACCTTCTACCGGAGGCTCCAAGGTCTGATGTATGGACCAGGTGTCGTTCGAGAACCGGTAAGCTTTCACAATGGCATCGCTTAGGGCGGTGCGAAAGCCCAACAACAGTTCGCTGTCGTCTACCACTTTGCTAGGCATCAAAGGTCGTCCAATGAGCGGATAGCCGTCGGACACGGCATTAAGGTCCTGTGGCGTGTTAAAAAACGTGGATCCGATTTTTCTAGTAACTCGGAAGAACTCGGTTTCCGCGGTCAGAAAGTTCACGTTGGTAATGCCCGAGACCACGTGGTTGGCCTGATCGCTAATCAGCGCAAATCCAATTCGGGTCATAGAGGGCAGTACAAAGTTGCTTGTGTCAAGCAGTGCGTATGTATCTCCTGACCGCTGATAGACCACCGAATCACCTGCGGACGACATATCGAGAGCAGTGCTGGTGATAAAGAACGTGCCGTCCGTGGTGACACCTATCGGAGTACCAAAGTCTGCTTCGTCGCCATCGACTTGACTCAGTTTGGAAAACATGCCATTGGTGGGACACACCACTTTGGGTGGCGACAGGTCTGACGTGCTGGGTATCACCACCATCATGTTGTCCCCTTTGAAAAGGACACCGGTTAACCACAGGATCAATACTACAAGACCGGCCACAAAGGCACCGATACCAATCATGATGGCGGCTTTGACCCCAGGGGAGAGTTTTGACGCAGGTCTGACCGGAGTGGTTGGTGACGTGGTCTTGGGAAAATAGGGAAAATCCGTAGGAGACAAGTCAGATTCAAACGCGAAAGCGTTTGTGGTCGAGGCGTTACCCATGTCTTTTGTTTATTGTGATGATTTTTCATCGCGTGAACTTCTTCAACCCTGAACAAACGATGGGCGGTTTCTCGAGCTCCATATCTGAAACATGGAATTTCACCGTTTGTACTCAGTGTCAGCTGCCCGTGTTGCGTCAGTCCTTTCTTCGGAGATATTTATGGGACCATGAAGAGGATTACTGTTTTATGTGTCGTATGGGCAAAGAAATGGATCGACAGGCTTTACTCACCGTCGACCGAAACGCTATTGACCCTTACGAAATTCCGCCAAATCTTGAATCGCAGGAGATGCCCGAGTTCCGAATTCTGGAGGACGAGCCTGACTTGCCACCGCTAAAGATTTATCGGGAATAAAAAAACATGCCTTGTGGTGCTTGTCAACAAGCCCGCCTGAATCGTGCACCGGTGAGTGACGAATGGAAAACGGTCGATTTACCGCAAGCCAACATGGAAACCTCTGATGCGAACGACGGAGAAGCTCACGGTCTCAGTGACGGTGCCATTGCCGCCATTGTCTTATCGTCTATAGCCTTGTTTCTCATTTTGGTGTATGCTGCCCTGAGAATTTATTGGAACAAATCGGACCGGCACGAACATTTCCTCAAAACCTCACCGCCGGCGGCGACGTACGGAACTAGATTTAGGGCGACGTGAGGCCCTCTTTTTCGCGCTTCGTTTCACATGCTTGACCTCGCCCACGTCGTGGGCCCAATACTCTGCGCGGTAGTCCCAGAGAATTTCTTCTCCTTCCCATATAACGCGAAGAGGTACCAGAACCAAGTTGGGTAATAAATCAGCATTGTTCGTAAACGTACTGCCTCGGGCATCATTGGCATACGACACATAGTTGCGATGACACAGAGAATCGTATTGTTTTCCTGCCCCATGGCGCAACATTTCGGTTACGCCGTACGGAGCAGTGAGCTCTACTGTTTTACCATCCTCGTCCTTGTAATCATACCGGCGGTTTAGTTGGTCTTGAGTCATGAGTTCGGCCTCGTACTTGCCAATTACATTTTCCTTTTGCTTTTTGGCTTTTTTAGATCTCTTAGGTTTAAACACCGCATAGGTTTTGCGTTCTTCTGCAGATCCGCCACCTCGCTTGAGCTTAGCCAACAAGGCAGGAGCCAGAGGTTTGTTGGTACGGGCAAACAGGCCCAGACCCACCGATTTTCCGTGGATCGTGATCAGGGAAGGGGCAATACGGACGTCGTGCACCTTGCGCAAGTGGATCCAGCAATAGTGTAGGTCGTAGCACGAGCGCAGTTTACACCGTTCACCATTGCTCTTAATGTATGTACATTGACTACACTGGTCACCGGTCTCGTTGACTCGACATTCGTACAGTGGCGGTTCTCCACCAGGGTGCAACACTTTGGCGTATAGAGGCATGCGAATTTATTAAAGTTTCCAAACAGATTTGCAGAGGGTGCTTCCTCAAGAAGCAACGATTTCTGTCCAATCTTTGGGTTTCAGCTGAGAACTCTGCCATTGCGTGTTTTCTTCCGACATTTTGTCCCCTTTACCAAAGGCCGATTTTCGAACCTTGGCGCTATCGATGGCCTGAATCATACCTTTGCGCCGGTCGGTAAAGCGACGGGTAATTACGGGGAAGCGATCCACACAGTCGCCACAGCCTCCAAATTCAGTAGCCGACTTGATATCAATATAGAAATGAATGCCTTGCACACAACCTCCGCGGCCTGCTTCGCCAAAGTTTTTCTCTTCCACGACTTGCTCTGGGGCATAGTGAAACGTGCCGTCAAATTTGCTGGTCACGTACCCTTGGTTCTCTTGATAGGCTTTCAGTGCCATCTTGACCTTGCCGGGTTCTCCCAAAAACTGAATGCCCAAGACTCTGGCTTCGGGGGTACAATACTTGGTGCTCTTTTTGATTTGATTGGCTTCGGTTAAGCGGTACCCCTTGTCACTGTTCATAATTTGACCGGGAATTACCGGTACTTGTAACCACACCAAAACGTAGACATTCAGCAAGGGCGTCTTGCCTCTCCGGTCCTTGGAATAATCTGCCACCTTGTAGGCCAACACACTGGAATAAGGGTTCAAACTGACCAAAGGCACCGGACTGGGGCTAGGCACGGCGACCATCGGACCTGAGGCGACCATGGTGCCACCGCTACCGCGAAGGCGCAGCGTGGGATGATCCTTGTGTTTCTGTTCAGTGTCGTGTGTTGCCACAGGGACATAGTCTACTGCGTGATGATCGACCGAGGTTGCGGGCCGGGGATCGTTTCGGCGACGCGAATTCTTATTGCCCATGGTTGTTGGTTAGAAGTGTTGTATTATTCGTAGAAGTATTATTCGTAGAAGTGCTAATCGTCAGGCTTAGTTCAGATAGTTTTATTCGTTAGATAGTGCAATACGTTCGTTATCCTTTAAAGCCCTAAGGGCAGGATATGGGTGGTGAGCCTAGAGAGTTAACAGGGCTCGATAGGGGGGGGGTGCGAATTCTGCACGGTCTTCTGCCTCTGGCGTTCACTTCCCTGACA
>Ga0105055_10004029_pt1 | contig 21791 bp, 13 predicted proteins | sample BON03_FD_78090 | JGI IMG/M metagenome (GOLD analysis project Ga0105055, IMG submission 78090) | Freshwater microbial communities from Lake Bonney liftoff mats and glacier meltwater in Antarctica - BON-03 | ecosystem: Environmental > Aquatic > Freshwater > Ice > Glacier meltwater | place: Lake...
TGATGATCGGTTTTGCACTGGTGGTGAATTACATTTCGGAAAGTGTTATATTTGGCTTGAGTCGAACATCCGTATACACTAGCTTCTTTGGGAAAGTAGATCGAATCAAAGCCGAGATGGAGATGCTTAAAGTTCCAATAGACCTTCAATACCGAGTTGACAGATATTATGATTACCTGTGGATGAACCAGAAGATGGGGTTATCTGACGATAGTGCAGGAGTGCTCAGAGATCCTGATCTTTCAGTACCACTGCGAAAAGAACTAGCTCTTCGAATACACGGACCATTGTTAAGCAACTTGGCTATTTTCTCGTCATGCTCTCCAGATTGTATGTTTGCAATAGCCATGCGACTGAAGACACATGTTTACTTACCGGGTGATGTGGTATTCTACAAAGGCGATGTAGCTCGAGAATTGTTTATTATCAGACGTGGGGTGATTGGCATTCGTTTTGGAGAAGTTGATCAGTTCAGGACCAAAAAGACCGATGGGTTCAAACCAACACTGCAGAAAACATTTACAAGACATGATCTGCAGTTAGAGCATGACGATAACTTTGCATTCCGACCTATTGCGGTTGACGACTGTACCGTTAAATTAATGGGTCCAGGATCCTTTTTCGGAGAAATCTCCTTGCTTACGGATATGCCGCGGTCGTGTTCAGTGTTCTCAAAAACTGTCTCGGAATTACACGAGCTCAGTAAATCTGATTTTCAAGAATGTATCAAAGAATATCCAGAACTAGGAGACCAAGTTAAACAGAAAGTTTTGTTGCTATACCCTGGTGTCAAGGATATCATAGAACAGGATACTCACAATGATAATCGATTGCCAGTTTCCATGGAACAACTAAATCAAGTTGTAGGACTTGCAGTGGAGAAAATTCTAGCTCAATTAAATGCGAACAAGGATGATGATGGAAAGCCATCAAAAATGCATGTCAACGACCACCATGGTAATAGAGTGTCGGTCGCAGATTTTGATAAATAGTTTATTTTTAATAATAGAATTATGAACAATTTTTTATCTCTGGGTTACACTTCGAATGATGCGGACAAATTGAAAGACTGTTGCAGGTTTGAGAGAATACGCGCAACTTGCAAAAATGAAGAGTAAAAATCGAACGACGGTTTTTCTCTGGGGAAACGTCTTCGATATTTTGGAAACAACGGCACTTGATTCACTTTGCGTTTCGCATTCACCAGTTTCAGTTTCAGCTGATATAATTTGTGTTTCGCATTCTACTTTAGTAGTTGAATCTTCTGTTGTTTGTTCACTTTCATATGCTGGTAGTGGTGCGCTCTCATCACACGTTCCAATACCTTCCTCTATAACAATATCTGTACCTATGAATCGCTCTATTTCAAGTCGTAGCTCTGGATGATTTATGGCCTTATTTAAAAACAGCTGAAATCGCTCTCGTCTTAAATCAAACACTGTATCCCTCGTACCACAAAACACTCCTATCATCCATCCTTCCTTTCCAGGTAACACAGGTAGCGAAACACCAGGCAGAACTTTCTCGCAACGTTCTTTGAGGCGAATGAATTGCGTATATCTTCGTGTCACTTGAAAGTCAGCATCTCCAGATACTTTCACCCCGTATTCAAAATGAGGCCTCCATCCTTTGCTCACTCGCACGGCCTCTCCTACTTGAACGAATACCATATATCAAGACCTAATAATTCGTCCAATTCAAAACAGTACAATAACGATTAAGGTTTATGATAGAGACACATATTGGTGGGAGTATCGAAGGGGGTCTTACCGTATGGTAAATGTGTTTGATGGTCGAAGGGGGTCTTACCGTATGGTAAATGTGTAGGTTTTGTGAAGGCGCTGCTGAGGAATTGAGTGCAAGTTTTTCATTGGATGATTCATTGACTGCAGAGAGATGTCCGAATCTCAGAAGACTTCCATGTGTTATATTGACAGGATTTTTGGGGGTACGTTTGTGTTCAACCTCGAGTGGACTCTAATTAATTTGTTTGGATTATTATTAGGCTGGTAAAACCACATTGCTAAACTCCATTTTGAGAAAAACTGGCAGTAAAATCGCTGTTATAGAAAACGAGGTTGGTCAAGAAAGTATTGATGATAAACTAATCAACTCCCGTCAATCCATGAACCAGGCTGATGAAGTGGTACTCATGCCCAACGGCTGCATGTGCTGCAGAGTTCGAGGAGATTTGGTAGACGCGTTAAAACGCATGATAGGACGAGCGAATGAAATTGACGGGGTTATTCTTGAAATGTCGGGTCTTAGCAACCTGGCTCCTGTGGTTCAGACTTTCTTTTCAAACCCATTTGTTCAGGCACGTTTGAAATTGGTGTCTGTGGTGTGCACTCTCGATGCCTCAAGATCTTGCGAGTTTATTGGTAACTTGGAAATATCAAGCTCCGCGTTGGTAAGAGAGCAATTATCTCTAGCTGACACGGTCATTGTAAATAAACTTGATTTGCTCCCAACGACTATAAAAATCGATAATCTACACAGGATGATCAAGGAGGTGAATCCAATTTGCGATATTCACGATTGCACGCTGGGCTCTTCGGATGATGTGCTACCTAAAAGACTCCAAGACCCACAACTTTTAAATGCAGATGGATTTTCATTGCAAAATGCAATTGCAAGTTCGAATTCGTTTGAAATGACTTCCAATCACCATCCACATCACCATGACTCTCTGGGGTATTCATCCGTTTGTATCATTGAAACAGCCGCGGCTATCGATTACAAGCAATTTTCTATATGGTTGGAAGAATCGGTGGTAAAACGGTTTCCGGAAGCGCTTGTGCGATATAAAGGTTTTATTTGGGGGAAAGAAGGAACGATTGATATAAAAGTAGTTATGCAAGGTGTGTATGGTCATGTTGCATTCACACACGGGGGGCTATGGAATGATTCAGAAGAGAAGAAGACGGTGCTTGTATTCATAGGGCGGATTGACGATCCCACACATGGACGATTGCGAATTCGACTTGAACGCGGATTGCAATCTTGTTTGGTTAAAAACGGAAAGGAGGAAAAAGGAATTACTGTGTCGCAATTTGCCTTTATTAAATCCGGTGAATTTCTCTCGGATGATTTATATTATTGAGATTTTTGTTACGCATCCACTTCATTCTTTTAATTCTTAAGAAACTTTGGGGAGTTCCACAATAGATGGGCGACAATATTTCCCATATCTTGGACGCTTTCAACATCATAGTTACCTTTCGTGAAACGCAATTGCAGCAATGAAGACTTGCCTTTAGAAAACAATTTCGCAATGTTTTCATCTTTGTTTCCAAATATCCATAATCCTTCACTGGCACTGCTTGAAAGCATACCCATCAATCGACTCTCGGTGATCACATGGGAAGTAGACACTAGAGAGACAAGAACGAATTTACTGTAGCATATTTGACTGTCGAACGTTTCGATTGCTTCTGGATATGGGAATTGTGATTTTTGGAGTCTCGCAGCCAAGATATCGAGAATGAGGATTTTCTGGGCGGTAAATGGAGTCACGATAGAGATGTCTGAAGGCTGGTATCCTATTAGTACCATGTATTGGTACACCGCAACGATGTACTCTGCTTCGGAAATACTCTGATATTCTCTGGTGTCATGAGATATGCATTCATGTTCTTCTCCGATTTCAATGAACTGCAATGAATGGACAAATCCTAGCGGAGATGTTTCAGGTATCGAAGCACAAGGAACGTTATTCTCCGGGACAAATCCTAATCGAATAAATCGATCGAAGAGAGACGTCCTACTTTTGTGAGTCGGTGATTTAAATGAAGGAAACTGGGTTCGTTCATTGCCTACCAAGGTGACCTGCTTGAGACTATGGGCTTTCACTGCTCTAAACACGAACAGAGCATCCGATTCAATCATTTGAGAGGCGTCCATAAAGTATATATGATCTACTTTCAAGCGATGTGGGTCGGAATACAGCATGATGTCTCGGATAGTACAAAGGAGAATTTTCGTATGATTGTGGAGTATGAGATCCCTTCGTTGGAAATCCAGTGGCAAAAGTTCAAAGGAGCGATACGACCTCACCTCCTCAAAAAGCGATTTCAATACCTGTATTTCCATCTTATTCTTGGTTTTGATATTGTCGCGACCACCAAAGAAAAATGCAAAAGGAAACTGTTTGCAATCTTTTTCAATATACGCCGCGAGTTTTGGTAGAACGAATAACTGGTATAATTGCATCGCCGTTTCACAAGTAAAGCAATCCAAGATATCAATTCCAGCAGCGATTTCACGGACTTGTTCCAACAACTCCAATCGACGACATAAACACTTGGAGCTGTGAATCATTATTTCCGATTCTCGAATTCGACACACGTTGCTGTTAACAGGTTCAATTTGTTTTCTGTATCTCTCTAATAATGCTGCCGATCGAAAAACCAATAACAATCTTCCAGACTCTTCGACAACTTTTTCAGCCAAACTTTCATCATCAAGTTTTCGCACAAGATTGATGTTGTCCTTATGAGAACCTTTTGCAATCCATGAATGACTAATACATTCAGGAATCAACTTGGTACATGACGCCATGCTAATAGATGCATTATACAGACTATAAAATGAATTCGTCCTTCTAATCATCAGTAAAATTCCATTTGACGAGTCATTATTTTGAACCGCAGCACCAGTAACTGGATCCAAAAACGATAAAATAAAGGTTTCGAATTCTAGTTTGACAACTTGAGCCGGAGCAATCATCTTGATTTCAAACCCATCTCCACTAGTACACAACTTACACAGCACTACATTTTTAGCTGATTCCCATTCTGCTTTCACAGGTGGAGGTAATTTCGCTTCATGAAAACGTACTCGAAACTGGTTTTTACCACTAACTGCAACGCGCAAGGCCATTCTGGACCACCCATTCGTCACGAGTCCCGTGTCCGCGGATGATGTTTTCAGACTTTGCAACGAAGTGTAGATATCTGAAAGAGTGCAGGCTTCAATTTGCTGTTTGATATTCAACATCACGTCACTCACGTACTCGCTAGTTGATAGATACTGCAATCGAGGAAGAGCATTCAGAATACATTCAACGATACTATCTCGGCGTCTACACAGCGCCTCAAGTGTCATGGAGGGAAAGGTAAACCATTCCTTGACCTCATTGTAGCTACTTAATACACTTTCATAAGAGTCAATGTCCTTATACGCGTCGCGTAATACCTGTACTAACAATTCTCGCGACGTTTCCTCCACAGTGAAAATAGGGCAAGGATATAGGAGGCCTAGCGAGCGCACTAACTTTAAAAGGATTTCAGTACCTAGATTGTCACAATTTGCCACAGCGGCTTTTGCATTGGTACAAGATACCAATGAAACATTGTTTGTGAATTCCAGTGATTCATAATCTCGAAGTAGGACCCGTTGAAGTAAACGTATCTTCGATATATTCAATCGCTCCCCGGCTTCTTTCGATTCCATTCCAGATACGAGCGCTATTTCAAATTGATTAACTACATCTTGGTTTTCCAATTTTAATCGACATCTGGAAACCAAGTTTAAGTCTTCAAGGAGCAATATCACAAATTGTCGAAGAAACGGCGATTTCAAAAGGGCGATAAAAAGTTTCAGAATAGCTGTTTGCAAAGATGAATTCGAATTTGAATTGATGAGCGAAAATGCAGGAACCCAAAACTTTTTAAGTTTTTCTTTCTGGTCAGGTTTGATCGATTTTGAATAAACTTGCCATTGGTTCAATTTGGCTTCCATAACACTCCTAGAAAGCCTATCGTCGGATACGAGACACCATACAGATAGAGAGGCAATTGATTCACTAACAGCTTTTCTCACTGCAACAATATCCATTCGAGATATGCACAACTCTAAAAAATCAATGACCCTTTGGACAAGAGCAGGTCGAGAATCAGAAAGACCTTGCAATGCCACTTCAAAGAAGGATATGAAAAAAGATTCATCTAATGATAATTCTTCCAATACTCCAGTTGAATTGGAGGCGATGCACACAGCAGCAAGCACGATCTTATAATCATCATCAGGCTTAAAATATCTCCCTGAAATGTCACCTATGAATAGTCTATCCATTGGCAATGAACCATTTTCTAAAACCAAATTTAAAATAGTATCAGCGGTGATTTCAGTGCTTTTGGCTCGTTTGTTTTTGGAAGTTGGTGGTTGCTCTTTCGATTCTATCACGCATGTAGTTTTCTCGTCAGCTTTCCTCTTCTTGCCCATCAGCTTCCTCTTGATTGGATCGTAGACTTTTTATGAGCCATATTTTATGAGCCTCAGAATTCAAATTCATGTATTTTGGAGAATCTGTACTTTGTAAATTGTGAAAGTTGTCGTTCCAATACTCAAGTATACTTCATGCTCTTGTTTCATTTGGTATGACCTTTGATGTTTTGAAATTTTAATGAATATATCAATCGAAAGAAATACTATTTTTTTTAAAAACGGAACTGTAAAAAAATCGTTTTTTTTATTGTGTTTGTTTTTCTACGTGACTCGATGATCTCGCGAGCAGTGCCTACTTTTTCCAGAACCGCCTTAATGAGGACGTCCGTTCGCGGCCTGTCTTCAAAAGCCACAGAGAGTCCCAGCCTCATCGCAGCAGATCGAAGCATGGCTCTTCAGAAGATATTCCATCAGACCAGCATCGCATGTCTTGCACTCACACCAGTTGCGATACTGGCACACCCGACGCCATTATCCATGCCTGTGGATATATTGCTCTCTGTAGCATTTCCGCTTCATGCACACATTGGCATTAGTTGGATACTCAGTGATTACGTGCAAGGTGCTACACCAAACGGTCCATTTAGAATGGCAATTTTTGGGCTCACATGCGTTGCATCTTTGGGTTTGCTTAAACTCAGTGTCACCGGTGATGGGATTCTAGGTACCGTTAAAGCCGTATGGACAGGTCCTAAAAAGGAAGACAAGTAAAACTATATTTTTTTGAGTGGTCCAATTTCTTTTTACATCAAGCTGACTCTTGCTTAGTTTTATTCTGCTTTGCTCGCTCCAACAGTTCCAATGCGTCCATCTTCTCTCGTATTGACAACATTATAGAATGCGTTTCAGGTTTGGAGAGTGTTACTCGTATTGCAGTGAAGTTGATCATGTATGTTCGAGTTGCAATACCGGATTCGGGCATGACGTATTTATTCAAGAGCATGGTTTCAAATCGGAGTCCTGGTTTCACTTGTCTTATAACATCGTGTAGTTGGTCAACATTGTACGTGGGGTCGTGCACCATGATCGACACTCCGAAACTCCACACAATCGGATATCTGCATACTTTACAATTCAAAGGCAGTGCGAAAACATGCGAGAGAGAACCATCCCATCGAAAAGCCCTGTCTTCGTTATGGAAGCCTTTACTAAAATATCCCAATCCATCTTTGCTTCCAGCAAGTCGCTCCAATGCAGCATCGGTCCTAATGACCTGTTTAAGCATCAGACCTACTTGTGCTGCTTTGTCTTGGACTTGCCACGTGTTTTTCCATGGGAGACGCTTCCTGGTTTCTGCTGGAGTTCCGCCTTGACCGGGAGTCAACGATATCCAGATTTCGCCGCGGGATGCAGTTAATAAAGGAGTCGCGCTTTGAAAGAACTCTTGGATCAATTGGCGACTTAAGTTTATGCGGCTTTTGCCACAAAGATGAGGAAAGTTAAAAACGATGCGATCAAAAAATGGAATACCGGCAGGAAAAACATTGGAGAGGCAGTCTTGCAAATTGGTGGCATTTATTCCATAGTGGCAATTCACACCTAGTTCTATCAACTTGGAATGAATGCTTTCAAATCTTGAATAACGATTTGTGAGTTCTAGATGTGAATCTAAAGTCGTCGTTGTCAACGATGCAGATACATTCATCTTTCTCAAATGACGAGCTAACGACAATCCATAAGACATGTCGCCATCTCCGACAATTAGTACATTAAAGTTATCAGAAAATATTCCTAGATTACTCAAGTCAGTCTCTTCATCCATTGAATAACACATTCCGACAGTCACCCCAATTACAATGGGGTGTGTTGGCGAGAATTTTTTTTTTACTTTTCCAACCATTCATCTGATACAGCTTTCGGAAGCTGGACTTTCTGTTTTAAACGTGCATCAACAGCAATGAGTAGTTTTCCTAGAGGTGGCACATTGCAACTTGCTCCAACGGTGGCATCGAACGATGAACCTCGTGGACTTTTCGCAGTGAAGACATCCTCCAAGTCAAAAACAAAATTGTCCACTTTGAAAAAGAAACGTAAGCTGGCAACTGGTGCAGCGGAACAACCTGATGAGGAAGAAGCTGAATTGAATGCATTGACACGCAAACCGAAATATTGCTACTCTTTGAGTATGAAAGGCATGTCCAACGATGTAGTCATGCTCGGAATCGTCACTGCTCTAAACAAAACCAATGCAACTGTCTCATTGCCTAGTGGTCTTACTGGAAACCTGTCCATTGACTTCCTTTCTGACCAACACGAGAATGACGTCGAAGGGGTGCACAAGCACATCGAGTCCTATTTGAAAGTTGGCCAGATGGTCAAGTGTGTGCCGGTAAGCTACAAGAGGAAGCTTGAAGTTTCAATGTCAGCCTCTCGAGTGAATCGCGATGAGTATCTTCAAGGCTTGAAAGAAGGTGGAGTTGTATATGGCACAGTTCACAGTGTGGAGGATCATGGCTATGTCATTTCCATGGGCAATGATTCGATTTCTTCTGGGTTTTTGGAATTTTCCAATAAGTGTGAGTTCATTGTCGGTCAAGCAATAGATGCAACCATTGTTTCAGTTGCCGCGGATTCAAAGTCATCAAAGCGAGTCTTTAAATTGAGACATGATATCGAGTTGACGGACACAACGTTGGCAGGGCAATGTCTGACTTTCGGGTCGCTTCAGGTTGGAATGTTGGTTGAATCCCAAATCAAAGATTACATTCAAGATGGGGCATGGGTGGGATTCATGGGTTTTTTCACTGGAACTGTTGATCTGTTCAATTTGACAGACTGGAAAAAGGATCCGGCATTGAGCAAAAAATCAAATCAACAAGCTCGAGTTTTGTTCATCAACTTTGAAGAAAAGGAAATCGGATTGTCTTTTGCTACTCGAATTGTGCACAGGACGAAATCCATTCAAGAAATGGATGAGCAGATATACGCCAAGAAAAAATTTGAAGTATTTGATGATTGCATCGTGCGACGCGTCGATGCTTCCAAAGGTGTGTTGCTTGAAATTCCTCTAGGAGATAACAATACGTTTCCTGGATATGCCAGACTAGGAGGCATAATACGAGAATCAGGAGATGAAGTGGTAGAAGTGAATCAAAAGTTCAAAGTAGATCAAAGAACTCCTTGCAAGGTTCTCTCGTATGCCGCTATCGACGGATGCTGGTCCGTCAGCTTATCTCAACAAGTAATCGATGCGTCGGTGCTTCAATTAGCTGATGTGGAAGCTGGCTCCAAGTTGAATTGCAAGGTATTTAAGATTGAGGATTTCGGGATTCTTGTTTCACTAAGTGCAAATCTTCGAGCTCTTATTCCCAACTTGCACCTCGGCGATGTTCTCATCAGCGATCCTCGCAGAAGGTTCAAGGTCGGACAGACATTGAATTGCAAAGTGCTTCAAACCAGCATGGACGATTCCAACCGACCTCGCATTCTTCTGACAAATAAAAAGTCGCTAATTGGTTCTGATTTACCGAATATTACAAGTTACGAGCAAATGGTGCCTGGAACCTTAGCTCATGGTTTTGTGACAATGTCTCGAGCAGACAGAGGGGTTATGGTAACGTTTTTCAACAATGTTCACGGGATTATTCGACTGGACGAGCTTAAAGACTTGGGTATCGACGACCCTTCTCAAGTGTATCAGGTAAGTCACTATGAAAATTCACTCACTCCACACTTTATGTCAGGTGTATATCGCTATTTCCGATATGCTCTGTTACAAGCGTGGTAGAATAAAAGGCTCTTGGTTCGATAATTACGCCTCTGGATATCGTTTTGATGTCTGGAAATGTTTTCATGACAGCTAAGAGCTTGGATTGTTTGTTTCAAACTCCATCTTTGTATTTTGTTTGCTCGATAGTTCCTAACAATATGTATTTGTAGCTCGGCAAGGTAGTCAAGGTGAAAGTAGTGTCCTGTAACCCTAAAACGGAACAAATGCAATTGACATTTCGAACTGCAGTTTTAAACGAATCAGCTGCTAATTTGGCTTCCGAATTAGCTAAATGTTTTCCTGTGGGATCCATTGTTGAAGGCAAGATAAAGAAGAAAACCAAGCTAGAAATTATTGTCGCTCTGGAAAGTGGCAAAACACAATATCTCGCCACCCTGCCTGTGTTTCATCTTACTGATGTAGGCCATACTAGCATCGCTTATAAAAACATGCAGGTAGGAGACTCGATCTCCGGAGCTATCGTTGTGGAAATCAAAGATACAAGACTCGTCTTGAGCAAGAAACCAGCGCTTGCTGAAGCCCTAGCACTCGGTCTAGTCCCTTCATCTCAAGAACAAATAACGGAACAAACAGTTGTCGTTGGATTTGTAAAGAACGTTACGGCAATGGGTGTCTTTGTTGGATTCCTCAACGGAATTACCGGCATGGTACCTCGTGCAAATGTAGCTGATGAATGGGTCAGTGATCCAACAGAACACTTTAAAACAGGGCGTACTGTTTATTGTAGCGTGGTGGAAGTGGATGCTTCAAAGAACCGTCTGATTCTCTCATTGAAGAGCAGCTCGTTGGAAATATCTGACGAGTTACGACCGTTGTTTGCCAAATCCATATTCCTCTCAAAGCCTCATTTGGATCTAGTAGGTAAGATTGTCAAAGGCAAAATCTGTCAGGTGAAACAAGTAGGATTTTCCGTGAAAATCAACGGTGTGGAATCCCTCGGCTTTTGTCTCACTGGTCACTCGGAGGCTTCTTTTGAACCTGTGGAAGGGGACTCTGTAGAATGTCGTGTTTTGGATTTTGATGCATCCAATAAAATCTTCGATGTCACAATGCGCCCTTCACTGCTTCATCAATCGGACTCCAAAAAACTCGCCAAGAAAATCAAAAAGAAGACTTCCGTGAAAGGCGTGGTGGAACTGGTGAAAGCAGACTACGCTGTAATCTCATTACCTGAATTTGAATCTGCAATCGCTATTGCCCCGATTCGAAACTTCAATGGCAAAATACCAGGGGTACCTGCACTCGCCATCGATGCTTCGGTAGTTGTTAGTCCAACTTTATGTCCATTTTTTGAATCTGTTATTCTGGTTGACTTTCTCCAGAATAGTAGTGCGAAAGAACAACGTCTAAGAAGTCGTTCTCGAACTGCCAGTGTTGACATTTCCGGTGAAACCGTTGAAGTAGTAGTTGGAGCCAAAGTTACAGCAAGGGTTCGTGATATCAACAAGCAGTGGATGAGTATCACCTTGTTGAATGCGGTAAGCCCTGCAGGAATGCCTTTTAAATGTCATGCCCATGTCCATCTGTCTGCTGTCGCGGATGATGAAATCACAGGTACAATGTTTCAGGGATTCAGTGTAGGAAGCGTGGTGCAAGGAGTGGTAGTGTCCACAGAGGCAAAGATAGGTAACAAAGGAACAGAGTACAATAATGTCATGGTTTCACTTAAGGAATCGGATTTGAAAAGCTCTAAAAAGAGAAAATCCATCTCACTGGAAGACTTGAAGTACAACAAGGTGTACCAAGGGTTTGTAGAAAATGTACTTGAAGATGGATTAATGGTTTCGATAGCTCCGAATGTCAGAGGAATGGTTTATTGTGCACAAGTTTCCAATGATCCTGATGAACTCAATGCGATTTTCAACGAGAAAAAATCGCTTCCTTCAAGACTTCAAATTTCAGCAGGTGTGTCTGTAAAACCTGTGAGTATTGACTTGCAAAAACGTCATTTGCAATTGACCATGCTCTGACCACATCTATTTCACAATAAAGATATTTCTTTTCGAATTCAAGTATCGTGACTAATTATGAAAAGAGCTTTTCCTTATTCTGTGTCATCCAATAAATGGGTTCAGAATGGAATTTCAAATTCATTTCATGCCATCATCAACAAGGTCATGCGATCATCAATGGCGGAACATTTTATATAAGGCTTCGAAACCAAGAATGAAAGAAATTTCAAAATCAAAGGATGCAAGAATTTAATTCGTTTTCCACGATATTTCAAAAAAATCTCTCGATACCGAAACCTGAAAATGGTAGATCAGTTGCGTCCTGTGAATTCGTTGGGACCCTATTAATTAATTAAGGGGTTAAATATCAAGATTCTTGCATCTTAATACTTTTACTTGTTGAAGACTAGAAGAAAGAACTGGAATACTCGTTAGGCTCTCGCAATATATGATTTTCGAGGCCATAGCAACCCCCAATTGCGAGATGCTTTAGACTTGAAGGAAGCTCGGGGAAATCATTTGGACTACTGCGATTGAATATCTCCAATTTTCGAAGATTTGAAGGTAGGTTGGGAACCTGACGTACATCTGACATCTCCAGAATCTCAAGACTCGAATGCAGATCCGAAATATTCCAGTCTTTATTACAATGGCCAACTACCAAGCGCTTGAGACTTGAAAGGCTACCAAACCGGGGAATTTGGTTCCAATGAACCAACTGAAAATTAAGCTCCTCTAGATTCGTCAATCCAAAAATCCAATCAAAAGGATCCGAGTTTATTTTGGGACTGCACCAGATTGATTTAACCTTTTCCCAAGATCGGGAGTTGACCAGCGTGCTATGCAGGTTTTGATCTAGTACAAGTCCGATATTCACCATTGGATGCTTAGTAACCATAGTATCGTATTTGTGAGCAAACGATAAACAGACTTTCGATGATATCCTAAATGAATAAACACTGTGTCTGGGACTAGAAAATAAAACAACTCCAGCATCGTGAGTTTGTCGCTGCCATTCAAATAGTAATACACATGCGGAAATATAATTTCAAAATCACGCCTTGACTTCCCATTCATCGACTTCTGCTATGTTTCGAGGTAAGGTCCCCGCAAGTTCTTTTTTCAAATGTGAGATATTTGTGAATGACACCGGTGTAATTGTGAGAGTATGTATTTTCAACTTTGATGACTTCGAGTCGATGCAAGTTTGCAGGAAGATCAGGAGGAATACCTGCTAGACTTTCTATAATGTTATATCTCCACTTTTTGAAGATTTTAACTTTTGTGTATTTACCTGACACTCTAGAAAATAGGGTATATTCAAATAATACGAAATTACAACTAACTCAATATATATAATTGCTTGTTTACACTTCGTTTTCCTCCAGAAGCATGTTGGGAATGCTATTTGTAATTCGAAACACTCGGCCTGACTCAGGGCAAGTAAGTGTACCCTCCACAACTACCACCTCTACCAGCAGACGATGCACGCGTTGCAAGAATGCTTCGTCCTGTAACATCTCCTCCGTCACTGTCAGCGGCAAGTCACCCTCCCCAACATCTCGAACAGCTTCGCAAAACGCAGGCCATTCCAATTTCTCAATCATAGACCGAACAAAATCTGCGTTCATCTCACACTCGCGAACCTCCTTTTCCTCAACGTGAACTTTTAACGGAAATCCATTCTTAACACCTTTAGCGTTACAAGCCAACATATTGTGAGTCAACAACTTCATACTGCGATTTAATGGTGAAGACTACGTTGCGGGGACCGTATCTTCAAGTAACGGCTTTCTTACGAGTAAATTCGAATTGATAAGCATGGAGGATGAAAGGGTGTAGCAGGTCATCGAAAGTATATGCAGTGAATGAAAATAGTAAATCGCGAAGCCCCAAGCCTTTTGGACGTGAGATGTTCAAATTTGCTTCAGTAAGATGTGCTACGTTCGTGTCGACACATCGAGCTACATCCTTCTTGCTATTCTGTATTTTGATAGGCGTACTAATTCTTGCCGTTTCTGAGTCTCATGAATATTCATGTCTTCCAGGAGAATACTTGGAAAGTTCCAGATTATGTCTGCGATGCAGAGCTGGATACTTTGGTTTGAATGGCTCATCAACACGAAACTCCTGTGATGGCTTTTGCGCCGCTGGATATTATTGTGCATCTGGATCGATTTCTCCCACAATGAATATTTGTCCTAAAGGAATGTATTGCGATATCGGTTCTGCCGCTGGGATACCATGCCCTGTAGGCACACTTGGCTCGCAGCTTGGGCTTATAACTTGCTCTGAAAGTTGCTTGGTTGTGGCTGGAAGATACTGCGGACCAGGCGCGATAGCTGAAGATGATTTAAAAGACTGTCCAGCAGGAGCCTATTGTGATGGTACTAGCGCAGTACCCCAGCTATGTCCCGCTGGTACTTTTGGAAATACTGCAGGTGCCACTTCTTGCTCAGACATATGCCCTGCTGGGTTCTATTGTCCAGCAGGATCCATGCGAGGTCAAGTATGTAGTAAGGGTCATTATTGCCCGGAAGGAAGCCACAGCCCAGTTCCATGTGATAGTGGTACCTACAATGCCATCTACGGTTCCAGTGAGCTGAAAGACTGTATTGAATGTCCCAGTGGGAAATTCTGTGCACGTGGTTCATCAGATGCAAATACCAATTGCCCTGCAGGATACTATTGTCAAGCAGGTGCTAAGAACTATACAGCCTGTGATGCTGGATACTACTGTAGTGATCAATCCTATGATCCAAGAATGGCAGTGTGGTAAGTGAAACTGCATACATCCTCCTATTTGAATATAAAACTTTATTATTAAGCCCCGAAGGATACTATTGCCCTACTCAAACTGGTCCTCTTGCAATTCCTTGTCCTGCAGGTGTGTACTCGAATACAATAGGAGCTACGGATATTTCAGCTTGTATACATCCGTGTCCTGAATATTACTTTTGTCCTCCTGGAACCAGCAAGACGAAATTGTACAGCCAATTAATTTGCCCTGCAGGATATTGGTGCGGCAACAACACAGCAGGTCAATACATACCAGATGCAAATGGCGACGACACACCGGTTCCGGTAGAGGAATTCAAATGTCCAGGCGGATATCGCAATTCTAGGACTGGTTCCAATACAATTTTAACATGTTTTTGTAATCGTACCAATGCGCTTAATCTCACAGATTGTGAATGCCCCGAATCTTACTACTGCCCTGCTGGAACAACGACCGAGGAGGACTTACTACGATGTCCATTGAATCACTATTGCCCATCCATGACCAGTGAACCCTTGAAGTGTCTACACCGGGGCTATTATTGTCCAAGATACAGCACTGTCGAGAAATCAAGAACAGCGAAAGTATCTATGTCCATGTTTTCGTTGCTATCGAGTATCGCCAATATTCAAAATTGGGACGAATCAAATCGGATTGTAAACATGGCAGAGGTTTTAATGGAGCAAGATGATCCTGCAATATTTAATCATTCTCTTAGTATTGCGCAGCGATATGTAATTGAAAATCAACTCCCTCTATTTAGATTCGAACGAGGACTTTCCGAAATCAAAATGAATCTTATTGCAAAAGGCCTCACAGCAAACTGGACCACGATATCTGATGATAGAAACATCCATATATGCAACGTATCCAACAATCTTCAAGTAGTACACACCTTTGATCAACTCCCTGTTACAAATCCTGACGACGATCCTGAGATATCGTGGAATTCTACTTTCATATTTCCAAGAAACTTTCCGATTGGTGGAAATATGGTTTTCTGCATGAGTTTTCTTTCAGGTATCCGAAATGTAACCATCTTTTCTCCAGAACAGTTTTCAGTGATTGCAGGTTTAGATGCGATTCGTCAGCAGAAAGTTGTTTTACTACTTATTTGGCCGCTGGGGATTGTCTTCATCCTTTGCCAGTTCAGATTGAAATTATATCGTCGGTTTGATTTCAAAAATATGGACAAACTGTTGGATTTTCATAGATTTGCTTTCTACTCGCTTTTGTATGGATCAGAAGTTGCATTTAAGATTCCTTGGTGGGGATACGTGACAAAAACAATTTCCAGTAGTGCAGTGTTCGTTGATATCGTTTATCTGCCGGCAATTGCATTTTGCCCATCTGATGTTTCGAATTGCTTGCCCTTCTTTCACACCATCATAGATCTGTTCTTTACACCTTTGATAGGTATCATCCTATATTCCTTGATCGTTCTATTCTGTGGTCCAGTTTTAAAATGGATTGACAGCTTTTACTTTGGGGCACATTCTGACACGGATCCTGCTGAATTGAACAAGAAGCATTTCTGGAGATGGGTGAGGTTTTACGTGGCGATCCCACTGATACATCAAGTGTTTTACTTACCAGTACTCGCTGTGTTTGTCCGATCGTTTACTGCATGCGAATATTATGATTGGACTGAAGCAAAACCATTTCAGTTCACAGATCAAGTGTTATGGAATGATTTCAATGGAGATACTTGCTGGAACAATCGTCACATTGCTGCGGTTATTCTGTCTTGTGTCTTTTGTGCAATATTTATCCATAATGCGTTCATATATCTTGCAGTACAGAAACCACAACTTGACAGGCTTCCAGATACATGTATTAAGAGCATAGAGGGATTCAACTTTGTTTGTAAGACATTTCTCGTGCTTGTTCATGGCATGACGCGTATTAGCACGGTTCCAAAAATGGGAGCAGTATTTAATGCTGGTATTTTTACAAGCTTGTTATTCATACACATAATTCATCAGCCAATATTCGGTGCTCCACATGCGCATTTGCTCAACAATTTGCAAGTGGCCACTTTTGGAATTTCACTTTTGGGAAGTATTTTTGACGTGGCAATACCAGAACAATCCTTCAGAAATTCAAAAGCAATGTATTTACTTGCATATGGTCTCATATCATTTCCATTGTTTTGCGTACTTTTTTGGATCAACAATAAACGGGCGAGTGGATCCACAAAGCAACTAAAATCCGAATATTTAAACTGGATGCTCTCGCCTCAAGCATCTATAAATACAGTGATAGGAGTCACTCATAATTACTACTCCCCTGCATTCACGAAGCGCCTCTTGTATTCCTTATGCTCGCTGGTCAAAGATTCCGATAACAAAGAGGAGGTGGTACACACCTTTTTGTCTCTAGAATCACAATGTGTTGACCAGTATGCGTCCACAGTTGAAGTTTACGATGATCGTCTCAAGAATGCTGTTTTTATGCAAAGTGGATTGGTGGCTTTGCAACATGTAGCTTTTTCAAAATGTCAATTGAAAGATGATGCCGCGCTTCGTATTTTCAAAGCATTGGAATTCCTTCCTTGTTTATCGTCCCTCGATTTACGGCACAACGATCTCACAATAATATCGCTACTTGAATTGTGCTCAGTGTTACAAGTGCATAAACATATCTTGGAATCTGTGAATACTGTTGGGAATAAATTTGATGCATTTTCAGTGTCACCAGAATTATATTCAAAAGTATTTCATTCAAATTTTGAATTGCAAAGCTTTCATGTTTCTGACAAGATGGATTTCTCAGGTAACGTTTCAGAGAATGGATTATACCTAGACTTGGAAGTACACACCTGGAAAGACTCTTGGCTAGAGTTGCTGCTACTACACCTTGCATCCTCCAAACGTATTTCCCTTCGAAGTATTACTATCGGTGGGGGATCATCCATGAAAACACAATTAGCTTCATATTTATTGCAGAATCAAAGTGCCAGCATCATTCAAACTATAAATTGGACCCAGCATTTTGACTCGGATAGTATTTGTATAAATACGGATTCATCTACCATCGATCACGGGGATGGGAAATTGCTGATTGCATTGGTGCAAGTTATGAAAAATCTGCGCCACGTGACAATTAATGCATGTTTAGTTGATAAGCTTGGAGGATTCGAATTCGTGTATGATATGGCCCATGCTCTGCAACGTCGTCAAGATGTCATAGAAACGATTTGCATCGACAAATTTGTCTTCCCTAACACGAAACAAGTAATTAGTCCAGATGGCCGATGTTGTAATTTATCAAAGTGTGAAATAACCGACCGCGAGTGTGCTCTCGTAGGTATCTTGATTCTTGAGAATAATCCAACAATCGTAGAAATAGACTTGAGCTCAAACCAAATAAGTGACATTGGACTAGGGATCCTCAACAAGTCCATTCAGAAACTAACCATACAGCATGTAAATCTCTCCAAGAACAGAATTAACAGCGCATCGGCATTGTGCGCAACGCTATACGGTCCACCGCGTTGTCCTACAAATTGTAAAACATGTTGGATATGCAAATTGGTTTTCGCACCGCCTATTAAGTCACTGGATATCAGTTGCAATCAACTGGGAGTCGCTGGATGTTGCATATTGTTCCCCCAAAACGTTTGTTTGCGTTTTCTAACGCAGCTTGATATCAGTAGTAACCGAGTAGGAAATCAAGGAGCAAAGGCGATAGGCCAATGTTTGTACAATATGAAAAGTCTCCGTATATTACACATGGAGCGGAATCGAATTGGAAGTTTAGGCACAGAAGCTCTTTGCAAAGGACTTAAAAACACGCAATCTATTTCCGAGCTATATTTGGATTGGAATGAAATAGGTGATCCAGGAAGCTTGTTTATTGGAGCTATGATACAGAGCAACAGCACGATATTGGTACTTGGCATGGAAAGCAACATGATTGGCGACGAGGGAGCTATCGCAATTGCAAAAGGACTTGAAACAGCTGAAAAATTGAAAGAGTTGTACTTGGGATTCAATCAAATACAGGACTCCGGCTCGTTCGGATTGGCAAAAGCCCTTCGCATCAATGTTGAATTGGAAACATTATCTTTGAACAACAATTATATTACAGACAAGAGTATTCCAGATTGGTCGTTCACTTTGCAAAGTAATCTAGATTCCAAGCTGATTTGCTTGGATTTGAATCACTGCTCAATTGAACGCATTAGCATACTGAAGGAACTTGAGGCGATTCTCAATGGAAATAGCAACAACGAATTTAGGTCGCAAATTTCCAGTGAATCCATTTCAATGTCTTCCAGAAAAAGGAGAAAATCTTCCATGATTATTGACACTCAAGGAAATCGTTTTCAAATTTGAAATCTCCCACTATTATTTTTTCAATTTAAAAGGAAGAAGTTTGAAATGGTTTCATATTTACGATGGCAATTTAGGCGATTGGTTTCTGAGATAGTGGCAGCTTCATCTTCTGAAAATTTCTTTCAATCACTAATTTCTTCACACGAGAACGAGAAACTTGCTGGAAAAACGAGCTTTATACGTGATGAAATCAGAAGCAGAAACCTCACGAGCAATCACTGAATTGAGACGCATCTGCTACAATTGAAATGCATCTGCTATAATTCAAATGCAATCACTGAATTGAAATACATCATTGAATTGAAATACAATCACTGAATTGAAATGCATATGCTACAATAGAATTTGCGTCCTTCGACGTAACGGCATTATCTCCCACAAACCACTTCCGTGAAGCATTGAGGTGTCGATGCAGTGGAACCTAGAAGGTCGGACTGAAAAATTGTCCAAAACTCATTGAATTCGATGGTGCATCAACTTCCTCCGTTGCCATACAGTGAGAGCGCACTGGAGCCACACATCTCCAAGGAGACGATCCAGTACCACTATGGTAAACACCACCAAGCGTACGTCAATAACCTGAACAGCTTAGTTAAAGGCACTGCCAATGAAAGCAAGACTCTGGAAGAACTGGTTCGTACCTCTCATAATGGGCTGTTCAATAATGCGGCACAGGTATGGAACCACACATTTTACTGGAACTCGCTGTCTCCCAATGGTGGAGGTGAGCCTAAAGGTCGAGTCAAAGTTGCTATCGAGTCACAATGGGAATCGTTCACCAGCTTTAAGGCTGAATTTACCAAGGCCGCAGCTACTCACTTCGGGTCAGGATGGATTTGGTTGGTTGAAGGGTCTGATGGTACATTGCGTATTGTGTCCACTCACGATGCTGCTAATCCATTGAGAAATGGTTTGAAACCTCTTTTATGCTTCGATGTGTGGGAGCATGCCTATTACGTGGATTATAGAAACTTGAGACCGAAATACATTGAAGTATTTTGGAACCTTGTTAACTGGGAATTCGTAGATGCGAACTTGTCCTTTTCCAAATTATAATAAGACCATTGATTTTAATTAAAAATCAAATCTATTTTTTATATTATTACTACGGGTATTCCTCCTTTATATTTTAATTAGAAAACAATAGAAGTTTAATAATATCCCGGTATCTTGGTAGCGAAAACCAAAATCTATTTGTATGATATTCATTCGCAAGAAACATTTTGCGATAGGAATTCAACGATCGAGGTGCAGATAAAAGCGTTGCATTCTTCTTCAAGAAGTTTGGAACATTTCAGTCCGTGGTCCCCACCTAAAATTCGAATCACATTACTTTGCGCAGGAGATCGTTCAATAGCTTGTCCTAGAAGCTTAAAATTCATGAATGCATCTTTCGTACCAGAAATGAAAAGCAACCGGTCCTCTTTCAAAAGTCCAGCGAATTTGCGTTCTCTGTGTTGGGTTGGATGAACCAACGGATATCCAAAAGCAATAACCCCTTTGAAAGATGGAGGAAGATCTTTTCTCATATCAGCTTGTGAAAAAAATCAAAACGAAGCAGCCGATGACAATAAATACCTACCACGACATAGCAAATGCAACGCAACTCTCGAACTAAAACTATGTCCTTTTATTGATTGTTTACATTACATCATTTCATAAATCGAGGTCCCGAAGCAAACTTACCAACTGTATTTCAAAATTACAACGAACGTTGGTAATTGTTGGTATTCGAACTTACCGATGAATAGAGGTCGCGTTTCTCCAAGTGTACGGGATGCAAAATGTACAGCATCAAGCATTTGTTGCAGAAATTTCGTTTCTGCTTTTTCAGCGGTCAGGTTCGGTCGACCCGAGAATTCGAAATAATGAACATCTCCCAAATCTTCCAAAAGGTCTACCAGAATAAATGATCGCGCAATATGAGTTATATCCAGCTACATACCTTGCTTCCCCCTTCCTCCATTGGATCCAGTACCACATACGAATAGCACCCTCGAAGAATCCGGATGTGTACGTTTCATGACTACAGGTTGTATTAATGACGCGGTAGACACTGTTTTTTCAAAAAGTGACGTTTGTTACCCTCAATCTATCTTTGCAAAAATACGATTCGCGTTTGAATGAATCAGGATTTCTCGAAAAAGATCTATAGATGTTTGGGATTCCTACCAAAAAGAACCGCTTCTACTACTGCATATTAATTGGAAACCGCCTCTAATTGGACCATGTGGTATTTGGAATAAATCTAATTCTCAATATATGACTTATTTATGACCATTCGCCAAAAAGCAGCAGCGAAGTACTTTAAAGGGTTTGATGTCGTAGGAATGCTCTATTTATTCAGACCTCAATTCTTTATCTTTCATTTCATGCAGAACTCTGCACACTAGTGTACAGTTCAATATGTGCTGGTGTTTAGGTCATTTGAACAATATTAAAAAGGGTAGAGAAATATTGTTTCTAAATGCTCTTTCATCTACATAATGGAAGTTGTTTATAGGAGATATTGATAACATCGATCTCTTTTATTTGAAAAAGATGCTCGTTCTCTTATTCTGTCTTGATTCATCGGACTGCAACCAGGACTAAGTGCATCAGAAAGTTTTAATTTGTGGGGGACTCTTTTCTAAAACAATAACAAAAATCGATTTTTAAAACTACTAGTAGTGGATAAAAGCCATCAAATGCTAATTTCTTAATAAACAAGAGTATCTTGTTGAAAGAAAAGAGCCTGATGGCAATCCGTGAGGTAATCAGAA
>Ga0105055_10004035_pt1 | contig 21776 bp, 19 predicted proteins | sample BON03_FD_78090 | JGI IMG/M metagenome (GOLD analysis project Ga0105055, IMG submission 78090) | Freshwater microbial communities from Lake Bonney liftoff mats and glacier meltwater in Antarctica - BON-03 | ecosystem: Environmental > Aquatic > Freshwater > Ice > Glacier meltwater | place: Lake...
CATCGTTTTTGCTCCTTTGTTTCACCCAGTGGGTGATCCGTTTTTTCGCAAAAACAATTATATTCCATTGAGCCTGTGAGGCAATGGGGCACTTCTAATTTATTTTGGTGAGATATTCAGGTAACCCATCAACTGCCCTTAGACCGTGATTTGAATGAACAGCATGAACTTCAAGAAGAAGTGACCATGGATCAAGAGGTTCTAAAAAAGCACCGCCGCCACACTCGAAACTTGTTGTGCATGTTTTCCCTCCATAAAGCCCAAACTTGAACCCAATTGAAACCAGCGTCACTGATGAATTATTTCACCGAAAATAAGCCAATCTTGGCGGCAGTTGATATTGATTCACGATATTGCCTCAAAATGTTCGAGCAATCCTTTTTGCATTTCTATCTACCTCCATAAGCCAGGAGGGTAGTAGATCATAGCCTGATAAATTTGTCGATCCTTGTGTCTAAATAGATCATCATAAATGATGATCTCAGCTATTATTTAGATGATCTTACCCTGGTTGAAAGGGCGGTTGACTAAGGAGGACGAAACATGTTATAAAAAACTCAACCTGAGTGGGTCACTTTGAGTGGCCAGAGGGTGGAGCAGTCATCGTGGCCCATGACAACTGCGGTTGTGTGGGATAGACATATATACATTAAAAGGAGTTTTTTTATGAATAATTTTATAAAATTAAAATCGGTTGCAAAGTTATTGAGTGCTTCTGTCATGTTATTAGGATTCACTTTAGTTTCATTTAGTGCTAATGCTAGTGGTGGAGATGCGAATGAAAAAAAATACTCTAAAGAAGAGGCTATCCATTATAGTCAGAAACTAATAGCGGACTATAGTAAAAAAACACCGGATAACAATCAAGATGTAAAAAATCTATTTACTCAAGCACTTGTACTCGCTGCAGATGTGCAAACTCTTTTTACCTCTCCTAGTGTTGAAAATGTTAAAATTGCCCAACAAGCTGTGGATAAACTCATAAGCAAATCGAATGCGCCTGGCGTTCCAGAGATCATACGAACACAATGTAAGCCTGAGTTGGTTATAACCCGCAAATTAATTGCAGCATTATCAAAGGTTGCAGATGGAAAAAGCAATCAACGACAATCTACAAATAAACTCTATTATTTGTTTGTAGATCAAACACAAGTGCATTTAAATCAAATCTTGGTATTTAAATCAACACCTGAGCCTGTAAGTCCAAACTAATTTCATTACCCCCATCAAAGCCCTAGATTAAAACTTAGATGGGGGTTTTTGGAGCTTGCTGCATGCATGCTTTTAATTCAACCAGTTAGTATCATTAATGCAATAATTCATCTGCCGTAATTAGTCTCATCACCGTAAAAAAAATTACAAAAAATGCTTGACATGGTTTTGAGTGGTCAATTCGGCGCTCTCCATGCATAAAAAAGAAACCCAAAAACCCCTCGCAAACTTCAGCGAAGCGGATTTACATGGGCACTTACAAAACACCACACACATATCATCAAAAAGTACAGCCACAATCAAAGCGGATGAAAAAGCATTGCTCTATGATGACTACCAGCTCTACGCAGCCTTAACCATCCTGAAAAGCTTGGCGTTAGCTAAGCACTAAGCCATCACGTTTAATCCATGAGCTGCACGTACGGCTCATGGATTAAATATTAAAGCGTTAAATAGAAAAATGCACATGCCTCGCTTTTTTAGCACATCGCTCCAGATCCGATGACACCTCTTCTTTCTCACGTTTTTTTTGCTCAGTAGAATAAAACAAATAATCATTGGGTTTTGGGAACACTTGCTCAAGCACACCACGAGACATGCTCTTAGGTAAATCTTTAAGTGCTTCCCGTAGACTTTTTCGCGTCATATAATCACGTGTATGCAATAAAATCGATGCTGCAGGCTCTTTTAATGCTTGATTATCACCATGATAACAACGTGCAACATAGGCAATTTCAGATTGCGCTAAATAAAACGCTCGATCTCGACTTATCTTAGACAAGACATCAGACGCAAACCTATCATCACCTGCCGCACCAAAATAACGATGTGTTTTTGATGTATTGAGCTCATCTAACATGGTTGTTTTAGCTTGTGTTACAGCTTCTTGAAACGCTGCGAGCGTACCCACACCTTCTTGCTCAAACGGCATTAGCTGATAAAGCATAGGGTTGTCTTTAAGAATATCTTCAAGATCATGGGCAACGAGCTCAACACAATACCGTTCCTCCTGATCTTCATCCTCTTCTTCTTTTGAACCATTGATTAAAAGGGCCCACGATTGCGCAATCGATAGACGCTTAACTTCATTATCGATCCAACGGTCAACGATACCCGTCTTCAACAATTTTCTTTTTGTACTCGTATTTAAACTTCCTAAAAAAACCGAAAATTCAGCAATGGCAGCATTAGCCTCTTCCCCTGCCTGGAACTCTTCACCACTCCCAAGTGAGCCACCTTCGCGTAATCCAACAATTAATCGCATGAGGTACGCGCCGGCTGTTTCGCCATGCACTTGAAAATTAACTTTATCGCGCACGGCATGATAATAATTTTCAACACTCGGGTGCCTTGCTAATAATCGGTTTTCTTCAGCAATACTTAAATCACACCGCTTACCGTTAAAAAGCGAGGTATGTTTGAGCACGCTGTCTTGCTCAGCAAATTCCAACACCTCAGGAATATACATCATCCTTGTACAATCATCATTTAACATCAATAAATTAAACGCTAAATCATCATCGTCGTCATCATGTTCATAAGACGAAGCAACATACTCAAACGCGGGCACCTTGCCCAACGTTGGTACAAGAAAGAGTAAATAAGCTTTATTTTTCTTCCGTTCTAGCATTTTTGCAATTTCGATACACATTAAATTTGCAGGGTTTTGTGTATCATGAAAATATTGAGCATCTGTATTTTTCAGCCAGCCCCAACGTGTTTTAAGAAACGTTTCTAATGTTTTTTCTAGCGATGAGTTCTTGTGATTTTGGAGCAGACGATGCACATGAAACAACGTGTATTTTGCTTCAAGAACATAAAGAACTGAAGCATGTTGTTGGTAATGTGCCATCGCAGATTGTTTTACTTGCACAGATTCTAATAATGTACTTATTTCCTCAGCTGTTGGCATATTAACTCTCTCTCAAAATAACGTAAAATAATGTTTAATACGCGACCAGTCTATCAAAACTTAACTTAGCTATCACTACCTTCTCATTTTATTCAAGATAACGTATTATCAGATAAGCATTTTTAATTAGGAGAAGGATATGTCAGCCGAGCTCTGTTCAACTTCTCTCATGGGACCGTTTGTTGTGCCGGGCACACATCAGGTACCATCGAGTTACTATCGCTCTAAACTCTTTCGTGCTTCCTACACATCCAATTCTTTTTTGGCAGCAGCTGGTCCTTTGTTTTCTTTACTTGAGCGACTCGGGACAAGTCATACGCTCCCCCCTATCGCAACCGTCATCGATAACCTTGAGCATGAACTCAAAGCGTTTCGTAGTCGCTTAAATTTACAAAAAAATGCCGATGAGCATATTATTATCGCACAGTACTTACTCAGTTCAACCACGGATGAGCTGCTTGGGAAATGCTATTTACGCGTCCAAGAAAACCCCGCTGAATTTCAAGCATTCACACCGTCATCACACGATGGGATTGGCCCAGAACGCCGATTTTTTGATATTGTCGAGCAGTTAAAAACACGTCCAAATCAATATTTAGATTTGATAGAGCTTGCTTATTACTGTCTTATCTCCGGATTTGAAGGTGAGCAGCATCTCAATACCATCGGTAGACAAACGTTGGACAATTTAATCGAAGAATTACATGAGCTGATTCAAAAAAATCGCGTATCTAAACCTTTACGGCTATTTACCGAGCCCCAGAACCCCACGGATCAGGTCTCCGTTGATCACAAACCATGGCTAAAATCCACAGGCCTTGTGTGCGCTGTTTTGCTTGGCTCTTACATGATAAGCCAAACGTTACTTGAACATCAGGCAAAACGAATCGTGAACTTGCAATTTCAATCCACCACATCAGGCTTTTAATGGATACATCACTTGCTGCGCTGACTGAGGCATTAAAAAAAGTATTGGTTGGATTGCAACCCAACCAGAATAATCTTTCGTTTATCCTACTCATAGGCAAAGCAGGGCAAGGTAAAGCCGCGCTGCTTCGCCATGATACGCACAAAAACATCACCGTCAATGCGGAACGAACCGCTGAAATTTATTATAACGCACAAGGTATTATTTTAAATCTCGACGAAGCGTGGCTGAATCAAAGCACGACCTTATTGCAGCACACATTAAAACGATTAAACCATTGCCATCGCGCACTACGTATTACCGGCTTGCTTTTGGCGATTGATATCAATGAACTGATCATTCATTCACCGAGTGAACTCACCCAACAAACGCAAAGCCATACCCAATTATTACAACGCTTTGGTCGTGCCCTTGGGTATGCGGTCGATACGGGATTTATTTTTACTAAGCTTGACAGCTTGGCTGGTTTTTGTGATTTTTTTCAACATGACAAACGGTTAGACCAAAATAAACCCCTCGGATTTTCCGTCGACTGGGGCTATAAAAAAGGCAAAATAGCCCATAATTACCATGCTCGCTTTGAATACCTCCTTGAATCATTGAGCCAAGAAATGCTCCAGAAAGTGCATCCCGTACGTTCAAGCCTTAAGCGCAGCTTAATTCGAGAATTTCCGTTACAACTGGCAAAATTTCAGCTTGCTATCGAAAGCTTACTCAAACAAATTTCGCCTAAATATTGCCGTGTATGCGCCATATATTTTACGAGTGCCCAGCAAGGGGGGATGAGTGCAGATCATCTCAATCAAAAAATTTGTCATGAATATGCTTTAACCTTACCGACGCAAATACCTCAGTCCAGCAATGATCGCCCTTATTTTATTCGTGGTGCACTTGACGCATTCCAGCGCCAAACACAACATACAGCTCCGCGCCCTGCAGTCGCGCAAAAACACGTGCTACGAGCCGCATCCTGCTTGGTCGGATTTTCGCTCGCATTGATTATCCACCATCATCTTGCCTCTTCACGCGTATTAGATAACGTGACCAAAGAACTTTTAGCTTATGACCTCTTAAACAAACAACCCAATAAACAAAATAATGCACTGTTTCATTTGTCTAAAGCAGCAGATGCCTTAGACAAAATAAAACTCAGTCGTTTATCGCCGCCTGCACTGCAACAGCTTCACTCTCAGATTGATTTTACCTCTAAACAACACGTGCACAACGATTTTCTACCTCAAATGCTAAGAACACTTGAGCGTGTACTTCGCGATCCAGAGCAAACCACTTCGGCTCGATATCATGCATTAAAAATTTATATCGAATTGGGCGATCCATCTAAACGCAGCCATGATGAAGTTATTAGCTGGTTCCAGAAGCACGGGGAAAAGAACCATGCTTCTGAAGATCTGGCTCGCCAGGTCGAACTTTTAAACAAAACACTGATAGCACCCAAGCAAGCGCTTGATATCAATCAACAGCTGGTACGTGATACCCGTGCTTACCTGAATGCCTTGCCCGTAGGTTATCTCTATTATTCCCTGCTCAAAGAAAGCTTTTCTACGGATAAAAAAAATCTACGCTGGGATGGTTTTAACCTGGGTGCATCAAGTGTTCCACTATATTTTCTTAAAGAAGGGTTTCAACAAACCAGCTTAAATATTCCTCATGCATCGTCTCAATTTCAACTCGACAACTGGGTTTTAGAGCGCCAGGATTTAGATAACTTATCCAGTTTACTTGAACAAGCGTATGCGTACGATTACCTCACGTGGTGGAAGCAATTTATTAAACATACCTCACCGCATCATGTGCAAAACTATACCGAAGGGCAACGCCTGCTCAGCCTTTTTGATCAAGCCGATACGCTCCGTGAGCTGACCCATTTTATTCAAGCCCAAACAAGCCCCGATCTGGAGCATCAAAACACCGTTTTCAATCAAAATATTGCCAGTCACTTTACCGAGCTGAGCTTGGTTAGCGAATCTGGGTTACGTGATTTAGCCCTTGATATACGTGAGTTGCGCCAATTTTTAAATACCCTGACTGTGGTTCAAGACGAAGGACACACAGCCTTCATGCTGACCAAACAACGGTTTCAAAACAAAGGGTCTCGAAATGCACTCTCAACGCTTTATGCCAATGCAAAACAACTTCCTGAACCTGTTGCGTCCTGGACCGAACAAATTGCAGATGATGCTTGGTTTTTATTGCTGAGTGACACAAAGAAACACATCAATGCTCAATGGGCTCAGCATATTCTTCCCGAATACCAACGCGCCATTATTCATCGCTACCCCCTGGATGCCAACGCCTCAGAAGAAATTGAACTCACTGACTTTAACCATTTTTTTGCAAAGCATGGCATGCTCAACACCTTTGCTGACAACTATATTAAACCCTTCTTAGATACATCCCAGCCCGAGTGGACAAGGCAAGAAGCCGACGGCCATGCCCTGCCGATTAGTCAAGATATTATTCAGCAATTAGTCCATGCCAACGTCATCACGGCCATGTTTTTTTCAGATGAACACGCATCAAGCCAAATTAATTTTAGTTTACAAAAAATAAGCTTAGACCCAATCATTGCTGGACTGGAGCTTTCTCTAGGTAGCCGACGTCTTCGAGACACACAAAACACCGATACCGCAACCGACTTTATTTGGCCAGAATCTAACGCACAGCTAATTTTACATTCCATCGAAGGTAAACAATACGAACTTGCCGAAAAAGGCCCATGGGCCTTATTTAAAATTCTACAGAAATTTAATGTTTCGCTCGATAAAAACGACGGTTCAAAACTTCATGTTTTATTTGAAATCAACGGGGATTCCGGGCGCTACTTACTCAAGGCAGAGAGCGCACTGAACCCCTTTACGCCAGGCGTTTTGGCTGATTTTAAATTAGAAGATTTAGTTACTTAGCCTGCTCATTACGTAAATGTGGAAAGAGCAGAACATCACGAATCGATGGCGCATCAGCAAACAACATCACCAAGCGATCAATACCAATCCCCTCACCCGCTGTGGGTGGCATGCCATACTCCAAAGCCTCAATGTAGTCATGATCAAAGTGCATGGCTTCTAAATCACCGGCATCTTTATCTTCCACTTGCTGTTTAAAACGCTCGGCTTGATCTTCTGCGTCGTTGAGCTCAGAAAAACCGTTTGCAATTTCACGACCGGCAATAAACAACTCAAACCTATCCGTCACGTCAGGATTGTTATCGCTACGTCTGGCCAGTGGCGAAACTTCGGTTGGATAATCCATCACAAACGTTGGCTGAATCAGTTGATGTTCAATATTTTCTTCAAAAATAATCAACTGCAACTTACCCGCGCCATCCGTATCTTTGTAAGCTAACCCTAGCTTTTTAAGCACAGCTCGACACGAGGCTTGCGTGCTTAAATCGGCTTCAGATAACTCAGGATGGTATTTTAAAATTGCATTTTTTACGCTTATACGTACAAAAGGTTTATCAAAATCAAGCACCGCACCTTGATAGTTAATTTGACGTGCTCCTGAAACTTCATCACAAATTTTTTGGAATAACTTCTCGGTGAAATTCATTAAGTCATGATAATCTGCATACGCTTGGTAAAATTCTATCATCGTAAATTCAGGATTATGGCGCGTGGAAATACCCTCGTTTCTGAAATTTCGATTAATTTCATACACCCGCTCAAAACCACCCACAACAAGCCGCTTTAAATACAATTCAGGTGCTATACGCAAATACATATCCATGCCTAAGGCATGGTGATGGGTCACAAAAGGTCGCGCCACAGCGCCACCCGGAATGGGATGCATCATGGGTGTTTCTACTTCTAGAAATGCATGGCTGTCCATAAATTGCCGAAATACTTGAATTAAACGCGAACGTAACATAAACGTGCGACGCGTTTCTTCGTTAGCAATTAAATCAACATAACGTTTACGGTAGCGCATTTCTTGGTCCGCTAAACCATGGAACTTATCTGGAAGCGGTCGTAGTGACTTGGTGAGTAATTGCATGCTCTCTGCATGCAACGTAAGTTCACCTGTTTTGGTCATAAATAATGTTCCCGTGACCCCCACAATATCGCCTAAATCCCACTGTTTGAATTGCTCGTAGATTTCTGGCATTTCATTGGCTCGCGCATACACTTGAATACGACCTGAAACATCTTGAATGTGAAAAAAACTGGCCTTACCCATCACACGCCGCAGTACAACACGACCCGCAATCGCCGCAGAAACCGCTTGCTCAGCTAACGCTTCTTTTTCAACCTGGCTATAAGTTTCGCTTAAATCTGCTGCAAGTGCATCGCGACGAAACGCATTTGGAAAATCGAACCCCTCTTCGCGTAAAGCTGCAAGCTTCTGTTTACGTACTTCATAAACATCAAGGGCTTCTGTTGCATTCGTTGTATCCGTTGCGTCAGTCATGATTATTTATTACTCCTGCCTTTAAACTAGCTTCAATAAATGGGTCTAAATCGCCATCAAGAACGGCTTGTGTGTTACTCGTCTCAACGCCGGTGCGTAAATCTTTAATGCGTGATTGATCAAGAACATAGGAACGAATTTGAGAGCCCCAGCCAATATCGGACTTACTTGCCTCGAGCGAGGCCTGTTCGGCCATCTTTTTTTGTTGCTCATGTTCATATAATTTAGCGCGTAACTGCTTCATCGCCTGATCTTTATTTTTATGTTGGCTCCTGTCATTTTGACACTGAACCACAATATTCGTGGGCATATGCGTCACTCGAACGGCAGAATCCGTCTTGTTAATATGCTGCCCACCCGCTCCTGACGCACGATACGTATCAATACGTAAATCAGCCGGATTAATTTCAATTTCGATATCATCATCTACTTCAGGTGTAACAAAAACAGAAGCAAACGAAGTATGACGTCGGCTACCTGAATCAAACGGTGATTTTCTTACCAGCCGATGAACCCCTGTTTCGGTTCGAAGCCAACCGTAAGCGTAATCACCCGTCATTTGGATCGTCGCACTTTTGATACCAGCCACTTCACCGGCTGAACACTCGAGCAAGTTTACCTCAAATCCGTGCTGTTCACCCCAACGCAGGTACATGCGAAGTAATATTTCAGCCCAATCTTGTGCTTCTGTACCACCTGATCCCGATTGAATATCAACAAAGGCATTGGATGCGTCCTGCGCGCCAGAAAACATCCGTCTGAACTCGAGTCCTTCGACTTCTTTCTGAATGGTCGCAACGTCATCAGCAAGTTCATGAATCGTTTGTTCATCTGATTCATCACGTGCCATCTCAAATAAATCTTTTAAATCAACCACACTCGATGCAAGCGCGTTAATTCGAACCACAACCGACTCGAGCTGTGCCCGTTCACGACCTAGAGCTTGTGCTTTCTCAGGATTGTCCCAAATGCTTGGGAGCTCAAGCTCACGCGTCACTTCTTCCAGGCGTTCAGCCTTAACGTCTAGCTCCAAATATTGACTCAATGCTGTAATACGCTTAGATAAATCATCCAAGGTCAAATTGACTTGATTCACTTCTAACATAACGACCCTTGAGGTGTGGTAATAACTTGATTTCAAACGATGTGTTATTTTACATAGAAAGCAAGCGCTGACCAACTGAAATCCACCCGATTATACAGATTAATCCAGATTAATCTTCAATACGCGCTCGAATACGGTGTGTAGCTTGACCATGAAGTTGTGACACACGAGATTCACTTACACCGAGTAAGTCACCAATTTCTTTAAGATTGAGCTCATGTTCATAATAAAGTGACAAAACCAAACGCTCTTTTTCAGGTAAGCCATCAATAATTTCCGTCAACTGCTTTTTGAAATCATCTTTCATAACGCGAGCTTGTGGTTCGGGCAAAGCTGCAGCCCCCTCATTTTTGAGAACGTCATCGGTCACACCTAAATCATCAAACCCATACAAATGCGCACCGGTCGCATCATTCAAAATATGGTGGTATTCCTCAAGGCTTACCCCAAGTTCTCCGGCAACATCACCATCTTTTGCATCACGATTAAGTTTATTTTCTACCTGCCGCACGGCCTCAGCAACCATACGCGCATTGCGATAAACCGAACGCGGAACCCAATCATTTCGACGCACTTCATCCAGCATATGTCCACGAATACGAATGCCTGCATACGTCTCAAACGAAGCACCTTTACTGTCGTCATAACGCATCGCGGCTTCCAGTAAACCCACCATGCCCGCTTGCATTAAATCATCCAGTTGAATCGATCGCGGTAGCCGCCCTAACAGATGATACGCAATACGCTTAATTAAGAGCGTATGCGTTCGCACCAGCACTTCTTTAGCCTGTGCATTCAACTGATTATTGACGCGGGTGCTGCCCGACACCGGCTCTTTGAGGCCATCCATATCCATCAAGTACGCTCGCCTTTATCCAATACCTTATAAAAACAGTATTGACTATAATCAGCATCCTTGCAATGCGCCTTAGCAACATGCAATCTTATAGGTATTTTTTTACAAGGACGTATAAACATGAAAACAATGCTGATTGCTGTGGCCGGCGCATCGGGTTCAGGTAAAACCACCATCGCACGCGAACTTCACCAACATTATGGCGAGGGTCAATGCCTAACCCTATCTTCAGATAATTATTACAACGATTTACGCCACCTATCACAAGAAGCACGTGATGCGATTAATTTCGACCATCCTGACAGCATTGATTTTGATCTTTTAGCACAGCATCTTCAGCAGCTAAAACAAGGTGAAAGCATTGATATGCCCACCTATGATTTTGCAACACATGCCCGTCAAGAACAAACCGTGCGTGTATCACCTAGACCTATGATTATTATTGAAGGTATTTTGATTTTACATCCCGCATGCCTCACACCTTTATACGACACAAAAATATTTGTGGATGCCGATGCAGATATTTGTTTAATACGACGTTTGAGACGCGATATAACCGAGCGTGGTAGAAATATGGAAGATATTTTGACGCAATACACACACCACGTAAAACCTATGTTTGATGCCTTCGTAGAGCCTTGTAAAGCTTTAGCCGATCTTGTGATGAATACCACAAATACGTGTGATATAACGCCTTTGATTGCAAATATAGATAACAAGATTCAAGCCGCACAACGCGTAGATTTAAGCATTTTTGCTTCTCCACACACCACAAGGCCTCAGGCTGAAGCTGAAATATACCAAGGAAATTACACCTATTGGTCTTAAATATCAGCACAAACCAAACAAAATTAAAACAAACCTGAGAGATACGCCTTGCCAAATATTACCCTCACGAATCATACCCCAGATACCTCACTGAAACATGTAACGATTGATATCCTAACGGGCCTTGTTACACTTTCAGACGGACGTCAACTTAACAACATACACGATCTTGACCATGAACCGTTCATGCACCCCCTCTTACTTGAGCCCTACACACCAAAACCCAATCATCAGTTTGATTACACCTATGATGATCTCAATGGATTATTTTACAGCGCTATTTTTGTGTACGCTGTCCTCATTCATACGGACGCCCCCTTGGCATGTCAATTTTCGATCAAACCATCCGCTCAATTTAAACAATCAAGCGATATAGACAACCTTTATTTCTCATTGAACTATCGTAAAACATCAAACCGTACGATTACTCTAGAAGAACTAAACCGTTTTATCAGTAAACATTTAGGTCTACCTTTCTTTTTTTCTAACGATCTGATGATTCATGAAAATAACATCACGCTTGATAAACTACCTGTCAACGTTCATGCTGACTGTTTGTACGAGGCAACACCCGAAGCTACCCAAGCCCTCAACACGCCTGTTGATTTAACGCATTACGAACTACGCTATATCGACCCTGTGATTGGGTTTGGCGTTTTCGCCCGAACGCTCATCAAAAAAAATACATGCCTAAGCATTTATGCGGGTATTAAAACGCTTAAACCATCCAGCTCATGTGTTTTTTTATTTGAGAAAAAATTGGACATGCTTAATTTAAGCACGAATGCCAAACAACAAGGTAACCTCACACGTTTTATTAATCATGCCTCCACCACCGCAAAAAATAAAAAACATAGGATTGCCAATACTAAAAATAAACGGCATTGCTTACATGGCATTGAATTTATTACTTTTATTACAACACAAGATATTCTTCCAGGAGAACAGATTTTTACCGATTATTCTCTCCCTTATTTTGGAGGAATAGAGCCGATATACTTCAATCATCATGGACGCGTGATTCATACTCAATTTAACATACACAGAAGACGCGACAAACTAGAGCACATCAGAAGCATGGCGCGTGAAGGTTTTCAAGTAGCACAACGTTATGTGTGCATGAGATGGTTGGCAATACTCGGTGTTATTGTCAGTACGGCGACGCTCCTACAATACTTATGAGGTCCCAGAGCAAAAGCAGGGGTCAGCTGTAATGATGATAAATAATCACCTCCTTATTTTTTGTTGTGCTATACTACAAATGTAGCGTTTAAACATGAAGGGGTGAGTTATGGGTATTCCTATACGAATAGATGATGAAATTTATCGTGACGCAAAAAAAGTCGCAAAAGCAGAATGTCGTTCCGTTCCTGGTCAAATTGAGTTTTGGGCAAAAATAGGGCGTTGCGCTTTAGATAATCCAGATCTACCTATTGAATTTGTGAAAGACTTGTTGGTGTCGAAAAATATGGATAAATCGCTAGCCGAGCCATTTCGTTTTGACGAGAACGAGGATGAGTGATGTCTGATGTTATCATTAGCCAAATGCCAGCATTTAAAAAATCATACAAAAAACTTCATCAAGCACATAAGAATAGTGTAAATAACGCAATAAAGCTGATTGTTTCTGCTCCTGAAATTGGAGAACAAAAGAAAGGAGATTTAGCGGGTGTTTATGTATATAAATTCAAAATAAACAAACAGGAAATGTTACTGGCATATGAATGGGATCCTGGCGAAAGGATTTTAATTGCCCTTGGTATGCATGAAAATTTTTATAGGGATTTAAAGCGATAAATTTAACCAAGGATTTTGTCCTGTGTGTCATGAATTCAAGACTGCTTTTTAGCTCTCATCTTTTCTTGCCAGGTTTGTAGCATCACATAAAACGAAGGTACAAAAACAACAGCTAAACAAGTAGAGGCAAGCATCCCACTACTCACAGCAATACCAATCGAGCGGCGTGCATTGGCACCCGCGCCGCTTGCAAACACCAGCGGCATCATCCCAAGAATAAACGCAAACGATGTCATCAAAATTGGACGAAAACGTTTTTTAGCTCCAATAAGCGCTGCATCAATAATCGATTTTTTATGAATTTCGCGTTCTTCTCGGGCGACTTCCACAATCAAAATTGCATTTTTAGCAGCAAGCGCAATTAATAATAAAATACCGATTTGAGTGTACATATTATTAGAAATTTTTAAGAGCAAGAGCACCACAACGGTACCAATCAGTGCGAGTGGCACACTGAATATAACCGCTAACGAGGTAATCCAATTTTCATATTGACCAGCCAGAATTAAGTACACAAGCACCAAGGAAAGCAGAAAAATATAATAACTCATATTTCCAGATAATTTTTCTTGGTACGCGGTTCCCGTCCACTCAAACGACATGCCTTTGGGTAAAATTTGTTTTGCTAATTTCTCGAGTACATCGATGGCCTGCCCCGAACTGTAACCTTCGGCTGCCATGCCATAGATATTGCTGGATGGGTATAAATTATAAAGCGAAATAATCGAAGGCCCAACGGCCGGATACATATTGGTGAGTGTACCTAAAGGCACCATTTCTTGTTTATTATTTCGTACATAATAATTCCGTACGTCATCGATGGTCATACGTGAGCTGGCATCAGCCTGCACATACACTTGAAATACCTGACCAAATTTAGCAAAAAGATTCACAAATGAAGAGCCTAAATAGGTTTCTAACACACCCGTTGCGTCTCCGACACTCACGCCTAATGACTCAGATTTTTGCCTATCGATCGGGGCTAAAAGTTGCGGCGCACTGGCTCTAAACGACGTCATCAAATTTTTGAGTTCAGGCTGCTTTCGTGCATAGTCTAATAATTCATCCGTTGCACTTTGTAGTTTTTGATAATCAAAACTCCCGTCTTGTAATTCAATTTGTATCTGAAAGCCCCCTGATAACCCAAGCCCTTGAATCGGAGGCGGCACCAGAACCAAAACTTGAGCATCTAACGTTTGTGCTGCGATTTCGTTTAATTTTTCATACAGCGTTTTGAGATCGCCATGTTTACCACGTTTAGCCCAGTCTTTAAAAATAATATAAACCGCGCCTCCATTGGCAAGCGTTGCGTTATTATCCAATAAAGAAATACCATCGATACCAATCACGTTTTCGACGGCTTCAATCTTCTTCGCCTCACGCGTTAATTGCTTAATCAGTGATTTTGTCCGCTCTAGCGATGCTCCATCCGGCAATTGAACATTGAGCATCATGTAACCTTGATCTTCAATCGGAACAAAGCCCGTAGGGATCCGTGTCAGTCCTATAATGGCAAGTAGGACAAGCCCTCCTCCAATCAAACAAACTTTTCCACTGTGATGAACCACGTGTTCGATGTAATTTGAGTAACGTTTTTCTAATGGATTATAGATGTTATCAAATGCACGAAAAACAAAATTCTTAGGCTTGTCAGACAGAACTGTCGGCTGCAACCACATGGCACACTGCGCAGGTTTCAAGCTCACGGCATTAATCGCACTGATAAATGCCGTGGCTGCAATCACCAAGGCAAATTGCGCATACATAGCACCTGTTAATCCCGGAATAAAGCCTGCTGGCACAAACACCGCCATCAAAACCAGGGTAATACCAATAATAGGCCCCATAAGTTCTGACATGGCTAAAATGGATGCTTTTTTAGGAGAATGCTTTTGCTCTATTTTTTGGGTCACGCCCTCAACAATCACAATCGCATCATCAATCACAATCCCGATGGCAAGCACCAACGCAAACAACGTTAATAAATTAATCGAATAACTTAAAACAAGCATGGCAAAAAAAGAACCAATAATCGTCACCGGCACGGTGGTTGCAGGAATTAATGTCGCCCGTGCATTTTGTAAAAATAACAAGATAACCAATAACACCAAAAATCCAGCCTCAAAAAGCGTATGATAAACCTCATGAATGGATGCGTTAACGAACATTGTGGTATCAAATGGAATCGCATATTCAATGCCTTCAGGGAATTTTTTTGCCATCTTCGCCACCGTTTTCCGAACATCTTCGGCCACGGTTAATGCATTAGCTTCAGGCAATTGATAAATCGCAATCGCCGCTGTGGGTTTATTATTTAACGTCGCAAACTGATTATAACTTGAAGCACCTAATTCCACTCGCCCTACATCACGTATACGAATCGTCTTAGCGCTACGGTTTATTTTACTATTGGTCAATTTTTCTGTTTGATTGGGATTGGTTGCATCGCTTCGGACAATAATGTCCGCAAACTTATTGGGGTCTTCAATTTGACCCGGCACGTTCACCGTAAATTGAAAGGCCTGATCGCCTGTCGTTGGATTGCCTCCCACTTGCCCTGCCGAAATTTGTTTATTTTGATTTTTAATCGCATCCAGCACATCACTTGGATTCAGTGAATAGGCATACATTTTTTTAGGATCAAGCCATACGCGCATGGCATAGTTACCGGCACCGAATACCGCAACATTTCCAACACCCGGTAAACGTGCAAGTTCATTTTGCATATTAATCGTTGCGTAGTTATTCAAAAACAAACCATCAAATTCATTGTTTTTAGCCGTCAACGTCACAAATTGTAAAATTGCTGTGGATTTTTTTTGAACGACAACCCCTTGTTTTTGTACCGGATCGGGTAATTGAGCCATGGCCGCTTGCACACGACTTTGCACGAGTACCTGTGCAAAATTCATGTCCGTTCCAATCTTAAACGTAATCACCAGGGTATAATTACCACCATTCGTACTGTTCGATTGCATATACAACATATCTTCAACGCCATTCACCTGCTTTTCTATAGGCAGAGCAACGGTTTTAATCAGCGTTTTTGAGTCAGCTCCTGGGTAGCTTGTGGTCACCTGAATGGTTGGTGGCACAATTGCGGGATACTGTGATATAGGTAAGATCTTCATCGCAATCAAACCCAAAAAAACAATCACAATGGCAATCACGTTAGATAATATCGGGCGCTCAATAAAAAACTTAGAAATCATGCGGTTGTCTTCTTATGATTATCAAATATGGGATTCACTAACTTGCCATCGGATGCGCGCTGAAGCCCTTTGACAATAATATGGTCGGTGGCTTGAATACCACGGGATATAGCATGTATACCGTTTTCAAGCGGTCCAAGCACGACACGCTTAAGTACCACACGATTGTTTTTATCAACCGCTAACACATAAGGCCCAACTTGATCATATTGCAGCGCCGTGTCAGGCACGGTAAGCCTAGGCACAGGTGAGTCGACCGCAATCTTGATTTGAACAAACGAGCCTGGAATCAAAGCATACTCCGTGTTCGGGAGTAAGGCTCTAAACTCTAACGTTCCAGTCGATGCATTAAGACCTGTGTTAATAAAATCAATCTTACCTTTAAATTTATACTCCTTGCCCGAAGGCAGATTAATCTCAACGGGCACTTGTCGAATCACTTTTTCATCAATGTTTTGCTCTTTCATCGCCGCTCTTAGACGAATAAAATCAATTTCATTCAAATTAAAATAGACATAGATAGGATCCAGCTGTTCAAGCGTTGCCAAAATTGTCGCAACACCGTGTCCCACTAAATTTGATTTATCCACTAAGTGCCGCCCAACGCGACCACTAAACGGTGCTTTTACCTGTGTATAGCTTTGATTAATTTGAGCAAGAATTAAATTCTCTTCTGCTTTGGTGACATCTGCCGTTGATGCCTCACTTTTGGCTAACCATTTTTCAACATTACTCTTGGATGTGGCATTTTGTTTATACATGCGTTGTTGACGCACATATTCTAAGGCATCGTAGGTATGGGTTGCTTTTTTCGAAGCCAACTCGGCTTCGGCTTCTTTTACTTTTGCACGATAAGGCTCGGGTTCAATCAAGAATAATACGTCCCCTTGCTCGACAAACGTACCATCAACAAAATTAATTTTATCGAGAAAACCTTCGACACGCGCGACCAAATCAACCGCATTAAATGCAACCGTATTTCCTGTTTGAATCACATACTCCGACATCGCTTTCGAAATAGGCAGTTGGGTTTGAACCGTAGGTAACGGAATGTTGACCGTTCGATATTTGGCGTTGTAGTAATTAATCATATTAATAACCAATAAAATAATCAGTGTAATGCGTGTTATCCGTTTAAACTTTTCTGCTTTGGCTAAATCCATCGTTATCACCATGTAGGAAAATAAAGTGCTTTAAATTGTGCGTATTTTGTTTCAGGTACGTCATGGTTTTTTTGTAGCATCAAGCCGCCCCAGTTGGTTCTTTTCGCCATTTCACGTTTAATCGCGTCAGGGATATAATCATGGTTATCCCGAATTTGCCAGCCGCCCCCAAGCGCGCGATACAAATTCACAAGCGATTTAGGCAGCTCTGCATGTGCATTGACTAAAGCGGTCTGCGTATATAATTGCTGTTGCTGCGCATACAGGACGGAGGTATAGCCTGTTTCACCTTCTTTGTATTGAATTAATGTTAATTGTGTTGCCTTCATGGCCGCACGCACCGCTTCTTCATAATGCCTGACCGCTTTTTTGGTTTCGGTATAGCGTGTCATGCTATCTTGAACTTCTTGTTGCGCGATTAAAATAACGTTTTGATAATTTAATAATTTCTCTTGGAACACGGCATCTTGTGCACGCACCATATTGGTGATTTGACCGTAATTAAGTATGGGCCAACTCAAGCCTGGACCTACGGTTGTGTTACGGTTTGACCAGTTAAACATCTCAGACAACGTTGCTCCACTCACGGTATTACCCGCAAAATAAAAACTACCACCGAGTGAAAACGCAGGGAAAAGTTCAGCTTTCGTCGCACCAATGGTTTCCGAGTGAGTAATGGCTTCAAAACGCGCTTGCCGAACATCTGGCCGCCTGTTGAGCATTTCACGCGGTATACCGACCTCGATCGTGTCGGGCGCTTTAGGTATGCCATGGTGTTTATGAAGCAGTGCATCAATATCATTCGGCACCATGCCTAGCAGCACGGCCAGCGCATCTTTTTGCATTTGTTGTTGGCTGACCAATTCAGGCAACCTGGCTCTTGTTTCAGCGAGTTGCGTTTTGGCTTCTTCAACATCACGTAAACTCACAGCCCCAGCCTTATAACGTGACATGGTTAACGCGAGGCTTGTTTCTTGAAGTGTAATATTTTGTTGTGTAATGCGAATCAGCGATTCGTTCCCACGAAAACCTACGTAGGTATGTGCAATATCAGATGTGAGTGTCACCAACGCTTGATCGTACGCGGCAACCGACGATAAAAAGCTTGCATCACGCGAACGCACGGAGCGACGAAACTTCCCCCAAAAATCAGTTTCCCAATTCGCCGAAAAACCAAGAAGTGCCGCATCAAAACCGCTAGGAAGCACATCTTGTAAATACGATCCTCCAATACGATAATTTAAATAATTACCGTTCATGGTTTGTAACTGGGGGTAAAGTCCACCGACCGATTTAGCTAACTGCGCACGCGCTTGTAAAATCCGCATACCGGTCATGTGAAGCGTTAAGTTATTATGATAACCATGATAAATCAGCGCTGTAAGATTGGGATCATCAAAAACATCCCACCATTTGTCTTGTTTGAATTCTTTTTCTTTAATTGAGCTATCTTTTTTGGCCCAATGCTTGGGCGTATTAATCTTGGGTTCTTTATAATCGGGACCAACCATACACGCCGTTAGAAATAAGCATGCTAATACAGCAAATTTTTTTAACATCATGAGTTGGCAAATTAAAACGTCCCTTTTCATCCATACTAACACGTAATTTCTATTTAGGAAGTGCTGGATCAACAACGATGTTCTCGTCGCGGCGCTTCTGACGCATCGATCGTCGCCGTAACAAACTGATCAATCTCAACCTTGAGCTTTTCATCATATTCTAAATCAGAGCGCTGTAATTCACTGCGATTAAACGGATGCGTTTCGCTTTCTCCAAGCCACTTTAAAAGCGCCCTACAATCCATTTTTTGATGTGGATTGTTTTTATCAAACATAGGATGCGTCATCACCTCATGTGTAATACCACAAAGAAAGCGTTCTTCAATCTCGAGACCTTTAAACTTATCAAGTTTTCGTGCATTTTGTGTTTCTTCCAGCTCCACCAACTCACATGTGACAGGGGATTGGTCGTACCACGCCTGCAAACTTTCGTCGAAAGCACGCCATGCGGCTTGAATCAATACCATGATAATCGGTTCATGGTGTAAAAAATCTTGGGTCAATGCGTTTAATGCATCATGAATATTTTGCGGATGTTCATCCGTGACTTCTTGATGCATCATATACACGCCTTATCTTAACTAAACTCAAAAAATACGCATTTTATACGAAATCATTAAGAATCATAGTTCAAGCTGCCGATTGCGTTGCATAGCAATAACAACCAAAACAAGCGCGCCAGTAAAAAACTTCAAATCAGATGGGGCAAGCCCTATCGAGAGCACAACACCCTGAATTTGCTGATAGACCAAGGCGCCCATGCATGGCGCTATGATTTGGTTGTTCAGGGTATTATTCCCAACAATCGCTTCGCCTATCATGAGTGCTGCAAGCGCATGAATCACAATTCCAACCCCCATGCCCACATCCATGTAATGCTGAAGTTGTACGATCAATCCACCCGCCAGACCGGTGCAACATCCTGCAAAGAACATACTGAGCATGGTGTATTGAACCACAGAAATATTTTGCTGACATGCAAACGCTGGATTTAATCCGACCGCCCGTAGTTTTAATCCAAACTCAGTGCGTAAAAATAAAGATAAAACTAAGATCAAAAATAAAAGCACACATACCAACAAACCAATATTATATAAAATATTGGTTTGGCTAAACACCGATGACGTATTAAACAGTGCAATATTAGGCTTACCCATCAAGCGTAAATTCACGCTATACATCATCGTGCTTAAAATAATGCCGGCTAATAATGTATTTACTTTAAGACGAAGGTGAATCAGGCTTGTTGCAACACCCATAAGACCCGATGCAACACTTGCAATCAATAAAGCTAATATCGGATGCATCTTTAGCAACAGTAACGTCGTACACACAGCACCCCCTAATGGATAAGCGCCTTCCGCCGTTAAATCAGAAAAATTAAGCAGCCTAAAAGGAATCATGATGGCATAAGCCACGAGTGCTAAAATTAAGCTTTGAAGCAAACCTGTATAGAAAAAATCAAGCGTCATCATACCCTCCCAACCAAGTCTAAATGCTCATGATAATGAAATAAATCCAAAAGCTTAGTTACGCTTAAAGCTGCTTTTTCTTGATGCGACACGTCTAAGACAATTGCGCCTTTGTGTAACATGATCAAACGATTACCGTATTGAATGGCATCATCTAAATGATGTGTGATCATCAGGCTTGTCAGGTTTTGTTGCTGAATGGATCGCTGTGTATAGGCCATCAATGTTTTTTGCATGCTTGGATCGATCGCCGACGTATGCTCATCAAGAAGTAATAACTTGGGCTGAGAGATAAGCGCCATCATGGTTGCAACCATTTGACGCTGACCACCGGACAAATGGCGCAAAGGCGTATTGATATACTGCTCCAGGCCAATATTTAAAGCTTTAAGTTGCTGAATCACCGTATTTTTTTGGCGAGAATACAGTGAAAATCCTCGTTTTTTAACGCGGGACAAACTAAACGCTATATTTTCAAGCAGTGTCATCTCAACAATTGTGCCTTTATTTACATCTTGAATCACAGACGCGACATCATGGCTTGTGATGCTTTTTCCCTGCATCATAATCCGTCCTTGGGTGGGTATATATTCCCCCGAAATAAGCTTCATCAACGTTGATTTTCCGGATCCATTACTCCCAATGACAACACAAAAATCGCCGGGATTTAAATGCAGATTCATCTGCTTTATCACAGGACAAGCACCGTTTAAAAATGATTTATTCACATCAAGCAGCTGCAGCATGATAGTCTCCGTCTGGTAAAATCAATCCTAAGCTCGTGGCATTTTGTTGGCTCACCAAGCCATGATGATCATCGTTTGTTGGGTACAGGGGTTGAATGGTTTTGATAGACTCCCCGCGTAAACTACGTGCGACTAATTTGCCTGTATTCATACCGACGCGATGATAATCCACACCAAAACTTGCTAAGACCAAGCCTAAGCGAACAGCTTCGTCATTGAGATTAAACACAGGAATGCCCATTTTTTTACTTTCTGCGGCAATAACCGGAAGTGCTGGCTGAATCGCCCCACTTGCTCCAACATAAATAAAATCAACATGGTGTTTAAACTTCTGCATCGATACAGAAATATCACGTGCCTGATCGATGGGAATAGCGAGCACATGCATACGTGAATTTTTAGCCGCTTGTTTCATCATGGCAATCAAAGCGATCATGCCTATCCGGAAAGTGTATGTAGCAACAAGATTATATGATAGCCTCTAAATGAGGAGGCTTGAAATGAAGTATCAAAAGATGAAGTGCAATAAAATTTTAGCTGAACTTGATTCAGAGG
>Ga0105055_10004039_pt1 | contig 21773 bp, 18 predicted proteins | sample BON03_FD_78090 | JGI IMG/M metagenome (GOLD analysis project Ga0105055, IMG submission 78090) | Freshwater microbial communities from Lake Bonney liftoff mats and glacier meltwater in Antarctica - BON-03 | ecosystem: Environmental > Aquatic > Freshwater > Ice > Glacier meltwater | place: Lake...
GTGAAAGGGAAATCAAGTGACGTGCTCCCGATCGACATTACCGACCTTGCGGCGATCGCATACCTGATGGGATATTCGCGCTCGCGGGTCGGACAACTCGAGCAGGATTACTTACGTGCAACACGAAGAGCCCGCGGTGTTACCGAACGAATCTTTTACGGTAACGTTTAAGGGGCGAGAAATTCATGGCAAGGTTTGGCAGCGGCGGTTTCCTTGATGAGTTTGTTGTCCACGGGAACTGTTAGCTCTGTTGTAAGCGCGGTAGAGCAGCCGGTGGATTGAATTCTGATAAGAACAACCGCTCCCTCGGGGGCGCTCCCCACCGTATTCCCATTTTGTTCATGGTGGGTCGAAACGTCAACTACGTCCACCAATATTTTATTTCCAGACACCAATGCGGCCTATTGGACTATGCCCTTCTCTTTAGATGGCGGAGACATCACGATCACGGGCGACTACATCAATGCGCGTTATTTTTCAATCCAGGTTTATAACGAAAAGGGACAGTTGTCTGACGAATCCACGTCATTAGTGGACTATCGAATCCAACCATCGAACGGATTTACCAATCCGTGGTCAACGGGGATTTATCCCTCGGATGCGCTACAAGCTTTCAGGTCACGGTTTCTTCGAGAGCCCTTGAAGGCTCAAATGTGTTGTCGATGCCGGACACCGGAACCAAGTGGTTCCTGATGCTGCGCGTTTACGTGCCCGACGCTCTACCGTTTCCCGCAAATATTTTTAGTACTTCCCAGGCTCCTGCGCAAACGATCCCCGATGCATTCGCGCTCATTGCAGGGCACCTCCCACTTGTTACTGTTGCAACGACAAGTGGTGACGTCGACTTGCCAACGTGTTCATTCACTTAAGGCGCTCAATTAACGAATCGATCCACGCAGGGAAGTGCGCAGTCGTATGTCGACCTTCTCACCCCGAGACACGTAAAAGCGAAAACGAAATCCATGTTCAATTCTAGAGGACAGTCTTCGGCCGTGCCGCGATTGCAGTTTTTTAGAACCTCAAGTGGATCGACTCCTTTCCCGAATGGAAATAGTGCCTATGCAGCCGCGGTTTACAAGGTACTTCCCGGCGAAGCGGTAATCGTGCGAGTCGAATTGCCATCAACACCCTGGGACTCGCCCGGTACAACGTGGCAAGGGTCAAATCCCGTGCAGTGGCCGGCTAATGGTGATTCCAGCGAGTATCAACTGAGGTATTTGTCATTTTGCAGTTACCTTGACAAATCGCCATATCCAGTGGTCAGTATTACTGACGGTTGTGCCACCGACACGCAAATTCGCACGGCAATGAACGGAGATTCCTCGGTAATGGCAATTGTCACCAGACCTATCGATCGTCCCATGGTGGAAGAAGTTAGATCAAGCTTTATCTGGCTGCCTGCGGCGACTTCAAAAGCCGATCAAGTGTTTGCCATTCGAAATATGTTACCGAGCACTTCTTTTGCAGAGTCGGTAACGAACGTCACTCCACCCGCTACGGGAACGTTCAATCCAACTCTCACAAAAAGTGTGATGGGGGACTACTACCCGACCGCATACCGTTGTGATCTGGACGGCTTAAAATGAGTTGGACCGATTAACTGTCGTTCCACGTCGGTAAATAACTTGCGGGACTGAAGATTGCCCCGCTGGATCCTCCATGCCGATGAATTAGGTGCATGAGTGCCGAGGTTCGAAAACTTTTATAGTAAAAGCCCTGTGGTAAACGAGCGTTCGGATCGCGTTTCACGACGATTCTTGAATCCGCTCGCAGTCAAAATTTGTTGCCGATAAACAAATGCCAATTGCAGGTCCCAAAATATCCAGCCATCACTGACGAGAGCAGGTCGCCAGCAGGACCAAAAGTATGTCTTCAGGCTCACTCGAGAGCATTGAATTCGACCAGCAAGAGCACTTTGCTGTGCTAATGTCTTTTTATTGAGCAAAATGCACATGGTCACCGAATTCTTGGTTTCTTAGACTTCAGCAATTAAAGGCGATTCGAGCCGGAATTGACATTGAGGTGGAGAGAATGCGCGAATTGACCCTAGAAGACCTTGATGACATGGTCTTGGGCGCGACGTTATTAGGAACAGGCGGCGGAGGCGATCCTTATATCGCCCGCCTGATGGTTCGTCAGGCAATGGAGAAATACGGAGCGGTTAAAATTGTCGATCCAAGTGAATTGGATCCTGACGGGTTGGTCCTCACCACGGCCGTAATTGGAGCCCCCACCGTGATCATTGAGAAAGTTCCTGCTGGAACTGAATTCACTGGCTGCGTTAATGCCCTGGCGGCATATCTCGGGAAAGAACCAGTCGCCCTGATGCCGATTGAAGTTGGCGGAATGAACACTCTCATTCCGTTGGCAACGGCTGCCGAGATGGGCTTGCCGGTCATCGATGCTGATTCGATGAGGCGAGCTTTCCCCCAAATCGAGATGACCGTCTTTACTCTGGCAGGCATTCCGGCTGCCCCAATGAGCGTCGCCGACGAAAAAGGCAATGTTGTTGTTTTCGAGACAATCAATAATTCAGTTGCGGAAAAACTTGCGCGAGCCTCAGTTATGCAGCTGGGGATGGCAAATGGCATCTCGTGCTATCCAATGACCGTTAAACAAGTCGCAGATTATGGCATTCAAGGGTCGATGAGTTACTGCGTTGATTTGGGTAGGAAGCTCAACGCGGTTAAACGTGGGGAAGAATGCGCTTTCGAAGAATTCCTAGAGTTCTCTGGGGGGCAGAAGTATTTCTCAGGTAAAATCATTGACATTGATCGACGAACCACCGAGGGATTTGCCCGAGGTACGGTGGTTCTTGAGGACTTGGTAGATCCGGATCGTGTAATGAGGGTTGAGATCCAAAATGAGTTGTTAATGGCTTTCGAAGATGGGAAACCAGTTATCACAACACCAGATTTAATCTGTTTCTTGGATTATGAAACGAGTGATCCAATCACCACGGAAACGCTGTCCTACGGTCAACGAATCAATGTCTTGGGATTGCCGTGCGCGCCCGAATGGCACCAGCCGGGAATGCTTGAACTGGTCGGACCAAGAGCCTTTGGCTACGACGTGGACTACGTATCGATGAAGGGAATTGCAACATGAGCAACCGGCTAAGGATTGGCATAGATGTTGGTGGAACCAATACGGATGCCGTGGTGGTAGATGATGCTGGGCAGGTTTTAGCCAGTACGAAAACCGCCACAACCCCTGACCCGAGCGATGGTATTCGCGCAGCACTTGACGATGTCATCGCTACCATCGACAGAAAGCACATCACACAGGCCATGCTGGGAACAACGCACCCAGCAAACGCAATAATTCGGCGGCGAGACTTAGACAAGGTTGGCGTTCTTCGACTGGCCGCGCCTTCATCGCTTGCGATCAGCCCGGGGATGGCTTGGCCAGCCGATCTGCATGAAACAGTGATAGGAGCAAGTGCGATTTTAAGGGGCGGATTTGAGTATGACGGGACTGAAATCTCAAAACTTGACGAAGATGGGATCCGCGAGTTTGCACTCTTGTGTCTGGGCAAGGTCAACGCGATAGCTGTATCTTCGGCATTCGCGCCCGCTTCCACAGACCATGAACTTCGCGCAATTGAAATAATCCGGGAAGTGACAAATGGAGCTATGGCGGTCTCCCTGTCGCATCAGGTCGGCTCGCTTGGACTGTTGGAGCGGGAGAATGCCACGATCCTCAACGCATCGTTGTTTGGACTGGCACGAAAGGTGGTCGATGGTTTCCAGTTAGCGCTTCAGAGTCACGGGTTGGACGTTGAGTCTTATTTGACCCAAAATGATGGGACACTCATGACTTCCGAGGAGGCGGTCCAACTTCCCATTTTGTCCGTGGGCTCGGGACCGACTAATTCAATGCGGGGCGCCTGCGCACTCGCAGGTCTGACCGACGCCTTAGTCATTGACGTGGGTGGCACGTCCGCGGATGTAGGCATTTTGGTGAGTGGCTTCCCACGAGAATCATCGGCTGCTGTCGAGGTCGGGGGAGTGAGAACTAACTTTCGAATGCCAGACTTAATTTCGATTGGACTCGGAGGCGGAACAATCGTTTCCGACCGAAATGGTCAAGTCACTGTCGGACCAGACTCCGTGGGATATCGCGTTGTCACAGAGGCAATAGTTATGGGAGGGTCCACGTTGACTCTCTCCGACGTCGCAGTTCGCGGAGGGCGCTTAAATGGATTTGGAGACCCAACCCTTGTCGATTCCGTTTCTGCGGAGACTATTGGGTTTGCCCTCGAATGGGTTGATGAACAGATTGGGATACTGTGCGATCGAATGAAATTGAGTCGGACCGCCATGCCCCTAATCGCGGTTGGTGGCGGTTCCCACCTCGTTCCTAACACTGTTTCCGGAATAGCCGACGTGATTCGCCCCGAGCATTTCGCAGTCGCAAATGCATTCGGGGCAGCGATTGCTGAAGCGTCTGGTGCAGTTGACCGCGTGTATCGATACGATTCGATGGGTAGGGAAGCCAGTCTCGAAGAGGCAAAACAAATGGCAGTGGATTCTGCTGTACGCGCGGGCGCCGACCCAGATTCAGTCCGAATCACATCAGTGACGGAAGTGCCAATGAGCTATCTCCCTGGACAGGGATGCCGCGTCCAAGTTAAAGCTGCCGGTCCATTAAAAGGCTAAGCAATGAAAGCTGAAGACGTTTATCGTCGATACAACGAAGCAGAGAATATTTACGACTGGGACTCGACTTCGAAGTTGCTCGCGACGGATATTGAAGTAGCCGTAAATGGAGTGCGCGTCGTGTCAAGCTCCGAGGAGGACACCCAAGCAATGAAAACGTTGGTCTCAATGTTCCCAGATTACCGACGTGAAATAATCCAAATAATTTCCAACGAAGAGTATGCATCTGTTCGTTGGCGGATGACCGGAACTTCACTAATTAATTCCTCGGGGAACTTAAATGTTGAAGGTGTATCGATTATCCGGACAGACCAAGAAACTATTGTTGAAGCATTTCTTTATGCCCATAGCGATGCACTTGATAATGCACTTGAAAATGCTAGGAGTAAGGCGTGTTGATTCCAGCCATCCCAATGGCCGATTGCCACAATGATTTGCTAGTCCCTTGCCTGCATCAGAGAGAAAGAGGCGTTGCCGATCCTTTTGGTGACTTTTGGCTGAAAGACCTACGCTCTGGCGGAGTTGTATTACAAGTACTACCCATTTATGTCGAAGAACAACATGTCGGTGAGGGAGCGCTCCGCCGCACGTTGCTACTCCTTGAAGAAGCATGGCTTATAGCAGAAATGCACCCGTCGGATGTCGCTATTTGCCTCAATGGGCAGGATATCGAGAGAACAATCAACGAGGGGAGAATCGCCTTAATTCTTGCCTTAGAAGGCGCGGAATCTGTCGGAAATAGCCTGTCTTTGCTACACACAATGTTTCGCTCCGGTATCCGGATGATCTCAATGACATGGAATCGCCGCACTATGTTGGCCGATGGAGTGGGTGAGCGAGATACCGGTGGACGTCTAACTGGGTTGGGTGTGGACGCTGTCAGAGAGATGGAAAAGCTGGGCATAATTGTGGATATCAGTCATCTTTCTCAAAGCGGCTTCTGGCACGTTGATGAGATCGCCCAAAGCCCATTTATCGCGAGTCATTCTTCCTGCAGGGCTATACAAGACCACCCCCGTAACCTCACCGATGAACAAATACAAGCGATTGGTCGAAGTGGGGGGTTTGTCGCGATCAACTCCTTTGGTCCTTTTCTTTCTGATCGTCCCAAAACCGCTGACTTGATTAGGCATGTTGAACATGCCGCAAACATTATTGGGTTTGACAGAGTCGGCTTAGGAATGGACTTTATGGCGGACATCATGCCTGTGGTTGACCCCATTCTTGGGGGTGCGCTCATTGACTTAAAGTCAATAATTATGTTGAATGAAGTACTACATCCACGAGACCTTGCCGCTTTGGGTTTGAATCTTAAGTCAGACTTGGATGCCAATGCCGCGGCATGGGTGAGTTCGAGCACATTGCGAACTCGACTGTCCGAGCTCATGCCGCAACTGACATCATGAGTGCGTGAATGACCCCCGGCCTTTGTCACGGGCTGCGGCTGCACGCGCTCAGTCAGATACGACGCCCGTAACAGTAAGCCAACTGGCAGCTGCGCACAGTTGGTCTTCGGACACGGCGTTACTTGCCGGAGCAGAGGGCACTTCCCGATCGGTGACTAACGTGTTAGCACTGAGTTTGATAGATCGGATTCAACCTGATCAGGTATCACCAATGTCGGTGTTGGTGCTAGATGCCCATTCACTTCGCGCGGATAATTATCAAGTAGACATGGCGATTCGCGTTGCTCATGAAAATGGAGCTTCTGCAATTGTTTTGTGTGCGAATAGTCGATTGGTTTCAATTTCGGCTATCAAGTTAGCCAATAAATTCAGAATACCTCTTTTCATTGAACCCAATCGGGATGTTCTGGCCATAGCGGAGGAATTGCGAGCAATCGTCAAACATCCCGGAATTTTACGTAGCGGCCATTTACTCGACTTGCTCGATCGGCTTGAGTTACGAGGGGGGACAACAACCCTTGAACGCGCATTTGAGGAAATTGCAGAATGCATTTCGGGTCCGGTAGCCCTTGCTGGTCTTGATGGAGGAGTGGTAATCGGTGATCCGGGAGCCGCTCCAAAGGATCGGCTAGCGGTGCGCGAAGTCGCACTCATGGTTTACGAAGGTAGCGATGTTGTAGTTACTCGGCCGTTGATCCTCGCACCAAATGAACCTGTGACCTATTGGCTTGTTGCCCGACTCCACGACCCCAGCGAGTCACGCAAATCTGTTGCCTCTGACCTGCTTTTGATGGCAAGTTGGTTTGTCACTTCCCGGATGGTTCAGGATCGGCTTCAACGTGAACGTGATGCACGTTTTCGACTGGGAGTTCTCAGTGCCATTCTTGACAGTGTTGATCGCGCCGAAACGCCTTTGAAGCGACAACTTGCTTCCCTAGGTTGGCAGGTAGAAGGTTGGTGCACCGGCATTACAATCCAGGTTTCTGGTGAAAGCGATCCGCTCAAAATCCTCTTACTCACTGAAGATTTGAGCCGCAGACTTGCATCCGTTGGGCTGAATGGCCCACTGGTTGAGAGGCCAGATGGCTGGACGTTCTGGATTGTTAAACCCCGAGAACCGCATTCAAATGAACAAGCCGACTTGACCTCGAAACTATTGAACGCCATTAGTGAATTAAATACAAATGCTGCAAAGATCCAAATTTACGGAGGAATCGGACGTTCCTATTACGGAATTTCTGGCTTACAGTCCAGCCTCAGTGAAGCCAAAGAAGCCGCCTTGATCTCACAAGCTGCCGGTGGTCGTTATGGAGTTCAACATATCGACGCGCTTGGAGTCAGACGCATTCTTTTAGGTTGGTATGCGTCTGAATCTTTCTCTCAATTCGCAGAGGCTTTGCTTGCCCCTGTGATGGCAAACGACACCGGAGGTGAGCTGCTCGCCACTCTCGAGGTTTATCTTGACTCTGAATCGTCATCAACTCTGACGGCAAATTTGCTAATGGTTCACCGCAATACCGTTATCAATCGGATTGAAAGGCTCAAGACTTATCTCACGGTTAACCTTGACGACCCTGAAGAGAGACTGGCAGTGCAGTTGGCCTGCCGCGTCGCCAGGCTCAAGAAAACTTCTTCGCCGGGCGAGACGCGACCGAAGCACTAGGGCAAAATGCCTAGTCTAATGCTCCTAACTAGGCGACATGCCTATTTCGGTAATTCTAGATAATCAATAACTTGTCCCCTTGGCGGCGTCGTCCGCCCAACGGAAAGGAATAACATGGCAACTACCAAGAGATCAAAATTCTTAACGGTCGCAAGTTTAGGAACGGCGGCTTTCATGCTTGCAGCATGTAGCGGTTCGGACAATGCGGCTGAAACTCCTGCTGAAGCCCCTGCAACCGCAACTTCAGAACCTGCCGCTACGGAGGCATCGGAAACTGCAATTGCAGGCAAAGTTGCATACTTGAGCGCAAGCTCGGCGAATACGTGGCTGCAAGCATCGCTGGCGGCTATGCAAGATATTGCGAACCCCGCTGGAATCGAGTTAGTGGAATTTGATGCCCAATTCAAACCTGGTGAAGCTGCTAAGCAGATTCAAGATGTGTTGGCCTCGGGTGAATACAAGGGCATCATTATTGCGGGCTTGGACGGCTCCGCGCTCATTCCCGATCTTCAGCAAGCAATTGATGCGGGAATACCGGTAGTTATTCTGAACCAGATCATTGGTGACGCTTTAGACACATCGGATCCCCAATTTGATGGCCCTGCAGCTTCAGTGCTCGTTCCACCAAAGACAAGCGGAACATTGCTGGGTGAACTCGCTGTAGAAGCATGTGTTGACATTGATCCGTGCAGCGTGGGGTACTTCTTTGGAATTAAGGGGACGCCACTGGATACGGCGGTCCGTCTTGGATTTGATGAAGCCATTGCTGGTAGCCCAAATGTTCAAGTTGTCGAAGAGGCTGAGGGCCAGTACTTGGGTCCGGATGTTGCTCTGCAAGCAACACAAGACATGCTGCAAAAGAATCCAAACGTAAATGTAATTACCGGTCCTGATCAGGCAATTCAAGGGGCTGAACTTGCTGTCGACGACGCCGGATTAACAGGAAAGATAAAGCTAATCGGCTTTGGCGGGTCGCAGGCTGCCCTGAACGCAGTGGCAAGTGGTAAGTGGTTCGGTGACGTTTTCGGCGCTCCTGCCACCGAAGGTTCACTGGCGATTAAAGCAATGATCGCAGCATTGACAGATGGGACTAAGACTGGTGGGATCAATCCATTGTTGACGTTCCCAAATGGTGGAAAGATCACGTCTGCAAATGTTTCCGATTACACAGCCGAATGGGCTGGTTAGTCTAGCAAGTGACAGCTCTCATTCGTTTAACTGGAATTGACAAGAGGTTCGGCGGTACGCAGGCACTTTCTGGAGTCGATTTAGAAATTGCAAGTGGGACTGTTCATGCTCTTGTCGGTGAGAATGGGGCTGGAAAATCGACGCTCGGCAAGGTTGTGGCGGGGGTTATTGCACCAGATTCGGGCACGTATGAATTGGCGGGGCGAACTGTGAACTTGAGTTCGCCCCGTCAAGCGCTCGATCTAGGAATCACGATGATGGCTCAGGAATTATCCTTAGTGCCCTCAAGATCTGTCGTCGAAAACGTGTATTTGGGTATAGAACCGCACATCGGTCCATTTGTTCGGCGTCGAGAATTAACAACGCTATTCAATCAACTGGTTGAAGAAACAGGGATTCACGTACATCCCAATGTGCTTGTGAATGATCTTTCTGTTGGTGACCAACAAAAGGTGGAGATTCTTAGAGCCTTAGCCCGCGAAGCCTCAATAATTGTGATGGACGAACCCACTGCTCGACTTTCTAAAAGTGAAACTCTAGCGTTGAAAAATTTAGCAAGAAAGTTGGCTGAGTCTGGACGTACCGTCATATTTGTCTCTCACTTCTTGAGTGAGGTGCTCAGCATTGCTGACCAAATCACGACCATGCGCGATGGGCAGGTGGTAAGGACTTCCCTTGCGGTCGAAGAAACTGAGGAGTCTCTCATCGAAGCCATGACCGGCCGAGCTTTCACTGCAAGTTTTCCCGATCGCATACCAATTGCATCAAACGCGCCCATCGCACTGTCAGTCAAGAATCTTTCTCGAAATACTGTCTTTTCGAATATTAACTTCGACGTTAGAAATGGTGAAATCGTTGCCCTAACGGGGCTCGTAGGCTCAGGTCGGAGTGAGATATTGCTTGCCATTTTCGGTGACTTACAAGTTGACTCGGGTGATATAAAAATTGCCGAGGCTAGCTATGACCCGCGAAATCCCAGGCACGCCCTCAACAACAAAATTGCATTGGTACCCGAGTCCCGGAAAGACCAAGGCCTTTTTCTGAACTTGTCAGTTGAATCGAATATAACGATGCCTTATCTAAAAACGGTGGGGTCCTTGGGCTTTGTCTCAACAAGAGCTGCCGGGTCAACGGCCCAGAAAGCAGCAGGCGCCGTAGGTGTCAAAGCTGAGAGTACAGCAGCACCCATTGCTTCACTGTCAGGCGGAAATCAACAGAAGACGCTCTTTGCTAGGGCACTCCTCGACAGCCCCGATGTCCTATTGGCGGACGAGCCCACTCGCGGTGTAGATGTTGCAGCAAAGCGAGCTATTTATGATCTTCTGGCGACCCGTGCGGCTAAAGGGATGGGAATCCTGATGGTCTCGTCAGAGACCGAAGAAGTTTTGGGACTTGCACATCGAATTCTTGTAATGCACAAAGGCCGAATCGTGGCTGAACTGGCGGGAGAATCCGCGACGGAGGAGGGAATTATGACCGCAGCTTTTGGCTCTCCTGAGGTGAACTCGTGAATTTGAACCGAAAGGCTCTTCATGTTATCGGTGAATATGGAATTGTTTGGGCGACGCTGGTCTTGTTTGCTGCGCTCGCGTTTACCACCCCCGCTTTCTTGACCGGTGCAAACCTGTCAAACGTTCTTGATCAGCAAGCTATTGTCATAATCGTTGCAGTGTTCGCAACCATCACACTCATCGCGGGTGGGTTCGATATTTCACTGTCGGCCACGTTCATCCTGGCACCGTTGATAGCTATCCGGGTTGCTGAGCAAGTTCAGTCTGCAATCTTTATGCTATTTATTGGAGCGATTGTTGGAATGCTCATCGGTTTAATTAATGGTTTGATTGTTACCAAGGCTCAAATAAATTCCTTCATTGCAACATTAGCAACTTCGCTCATAGTCTTTGGTCTGGCATACCTAGTCTCAGATGGGTCAATTTTGCGACTGCCTGATAGCGATATGCGTTCATTTGCCACTACGAAGTATCTTGGGATAACGACATCTACTTGGATCTCAATTCTTTGCATATTGATTGCTGGAATTCTTTTACATCGAACTCGCTTCGGACGGTATGCGTTCGCGGTGGGTGGGAATCCTGAGGCTGCTCGACTCGCAGGCGTCCCTGTGAATCGCGTGGTCGCCTTTGCTTTCATCCTTGCTGGCATGGCAGCGGGAATGGCCGGAGCCCTTAATTCGGTACGAACATTAACAGCGCAAGCAAGCGATGATTTTAGTCTCGTCTTCACAGTCATAGCCGCGATCGTTGTCGGAGGAACTTCAATTGCTGGCGGACAAGGTGCCATTTGGCGCACCGTTGTTGGTGTGTTCTTCATCGCCTTTTTAGGCAATGGTTTTAATCTAAACGGAATAGATCCTGTGGTTCAACGAATAGTTCAGGGCGTTGTCATTCTTTCGGCACTGGGAATTGAAGCATTCAGCCGGCGCAGAAGAAGCACGTAATGCGTCCGTCGACCCAGGTCTAGATTTGGGATGCCTTGTGGGATCGCTCCTAAATTAAGCTGACCTTCATCGGGTTCACGTCGCCGTGGCGCCAGAACAACCTTGGACTAAAGAAAAATATGGCTCTCAACTTGGGGGAAAATCATTCCTTTTTGTATTCATCTGCTCCTCTGTGTAACCATTCAGAGAAAGATCTGGATACGTGATTAGTAGAATGATGAGCCACAGGCTTCAAAGTCGTACTGCGATCGATCAGTAATTTACTCAATTTAGGAGAACAAATGCCACAGGCCGGCCACGACCTTTTAATTACTGATGCGTTGATTTTTGATGGTGTATCTGAGAATTTGGTCACGAGTGATATTCGCGTATCTGGGGGAGTCATCACCGAAATTGGTACTGGATTAGTGGGTGAAGAACCCGTGGTTGATGCACGACGACGATTTGTAATGCCAGGATTGATTGACAACCACATGCATGCTTACGGCATTGGGCTCAACATGCTGCACATGGAGGCCAGCAAAAAGAGTTATGTGGCCCTTAAGGGTGCCAAGAGGTTAAATTCAGCACTAAAGCGTGGTTTCACCACCGTGCGTGACGTCGCAGGTGGGGATTTAGGTCTTGCTCGTGCCAGCGAGGAAGGCATCATTCAAACTCCAAATTATTTCTACACCGGTCCAGCACTGAGTCAGACCGGTGGGCATGGCGACCCGCGCGATCCTTTCTTCGACTTGTGTTGCAAGGACAACCACAGCGTTGAAGTTGTGGACGGCGTGGAAAATTTACGGGTCGCAGTCCGCGAAAGATTTCGCACTGGGGCTCACGCGATAAAAATCATGGCTTCTGGGGGCGTGGTTTCGCTCACGGATCCGCTTCGGATCCCTCAGTACAGCGCTGAAGAAATCCAAGTAGTGGCGCAAGAGGCCAAGCGTAGGAATTCCTATGTTGCAGCGCATGCTTACACGGCCGACGCTGTAATTCACGCCGTAACCAACGGAGTAAGAAGCATTGAGCACGGGAATCTCATTGATGACGAGGCGGCGGAAGTTATGGCCAGCCACGAGGCGGTCTTGGTTCCAACACTGGTTACTTATGCGGCGATGGCTGAACATGGTGTCGCCCTAGGCATGTCTGCCATCGCTATGGACAAAAATATGGAAGTGCTGGACTCCGGTCGAATCGCTATTCAGCGAGCTCAGAACGCCGGCGTATTAGTGGGCTTCGGAACAGATCTCATGGGTGATCTTGAGTCAGAGCAATTGCAGGGCCTACGTATACAGCATGAAGTCCAAGGAACACTTGAGTTACTTCGCAGTGTTACGTCACGAAATGCTGAAATCCTTCGAGTGACGGACCTTGGAGTAATCGCAGTCGGGGCCAAGGGGGACTTCTTGGTCTTGTCGGATAATCCATTTAGCAATCCGACTATCCTCTGGGACTCAACGAAGGAGAGGGTCGTGATCAAAAGTGGAGAAGTCATTGCCCAAAACTGAATCTGTACTGGCTGAAAGAGTTCGGGACCGTCGCCGTCCTCTTGAGCGAGAAAGCCTCCGAGAGCAGATAGGGCGCTCCTTACGATGGTCCTTGTTTAGCGGAGACATGCTGCCGGGGGAAACTTTTTCCGTTCCGTCTCTGGCGCAGGAGTTTGGAGTCTCTGCGACACCGGTGCGTGAAGCTGTCCTCGATTTGGTCCAGCAAGGTCTCGTCGTGGTTCTCCCCAACAAAGGCTACCGGGTTGCTTACACGTCGCCCAAAGAGATGTTGGAAAATGTGGAGGTCCGAAAGTTAATTGAGGTTCCGGCCACGATTGACGTTGCGGCCAAGATTTCCCTCGATGAACTCGCGTTTTTGCGCGAAATGGCGTTAAGCATCTTGGAGCACGCGCACAAAGGAAATGTCAAAGGCTTCGTATCAGTTGACTATGAATTCCACTGGAATTTGCTCAATCTGAAGGGTAATGGCACCCTCACAGAGCTCGTGGAGGATTTGCGATCCCGCGCCAGAATCCAAGCAGTACCTCTTATCGCGCTTGCAGGTCGGATGGTTGAGACTGCCGAGGAACATATCCAGTTGCTCGACGCCATGGAAGCACGTGATTTTGTCAATGTTGAACGGATCGTGTTACTTCACATGTCACATGCCCTTGACGGGATCGAATCGCACGATCGGGCCGTCGCCGAGACTTCATAACAATGCCATAACGGCCCTGTTGTTTTCCTTGGAAGTCCAGTAATATGTCACATAGTGCTGAGTCACTGGATCTGAAAGGGAGCAAATGCCACATAGCGCACGGGTAGCCATTGATGTCGGAGGAACATTCACCGACATAGTCACCTTAAAAGCCGGTTCAGAGGGACCAAAATTCGACAAAGTTCCCACCACACCCCGAGACCCACGAACCGGAGTGATGAATGGCTTCGCCGCAACTGGGGTAGACATTTCGGACATTTCTGCCTTCATTCATGGAACTACCTTGGGGCTCAATGCCTTGCTAACCCGCAAAGGAGCTAAAACCGGAATCATCACCACCGCGGGGTTTAGAGACGTATACCTCCTCGGTCGCACTGACCGAGTCCCCATGTACGACTTCAAATATACGAAGCCGGAGTCCCTTGTTGCGCGACGCAATATTTTCGAAGTCCTTGAGCGTCTTGATTTTCAAGGCAATGTGCTTACCGAATTCAACGAAGCTGAAGCCATCCGAGCTGCCCAGTTGGTGCTGGCAGCCGGACTTGAATCAGTAGCAGTGTGCTTTTTACACTCCTACGTAAACCCAGCACATGAAGATCGCATGGGAGAAATTCTTCGGGAGCACGCGCCTGGCGTAGAAGTAACTTTGAGTTCTAGCCTTTCTCGTGAGTTACGAGAATATGAACGCACCAGCACTGCGGTGTTGGACGCGTATATCAAACCAATAATCGGCAACTATGTAACGAATTTGCAGGGTTCACTGGCCCAGGACAAATTCACTGGTCAATTCCTCATGACTCGTTCAGGTGGCGGAGCAATGACAGCTGAGTCTGCCAAGATCGCTCCGGTCAATTTGATTCTTTCGGGACCAGCTGGTGGAGTCTTGGGTGCGGCTTGGTTTGCTAAGGCGAGTGGCTTTAAGAATTTGATCACAATTGACATGGGGGGAACAAGCCTTGACGCTTCGCTAGTCGTCGACACGGAGCCGCTGACATATTTTGATGCATCCTTTGAAGGAATGCCTATCAATTTAGCGTCGCTCTATATCCACACGATTGGCGCTGGCGGTGGTTCACTCGTTTGGATCGACGAGGGTAATCACCTTCAGGTTGGACCGGCGAGCGCTGGAGCAGATCCAGGTCCAGCGGCATACAACGCAGGCGGTGAGGAAGCCACATTCACAGATGCAGCGCTACACGTTGGCTACTTGGGTAATGACTTTGCGCTGGCTGGAAGCCTCAATCTTGAAACCGAATTAGCAACTAAAGCGCTGCAGAAAAATGCGGCAGAGTTGAACATGGATGTTGATTCAGTAGCGCGCGGCGTGTTGAAAATTTCAACAACGAAAATCGTCGGCGCGGTTCGAGTGATCACCGTGGAATTAGGCCACAACCCTGCTGACTTTGCGCTGCTTGCTTTCGGTGGTGGTGGCGGACTGGTTGCCGTTGACGTGGCGCGTGAACTTGAAATTCCCACTGTCATTATCCCACCAGGACCGGGAGCATTCTCTGCATTTGGAATGTTGATGGCGAATGTCCAACACGACTACGCGAGAACGCGGATCGGAATGCTCGATCACATGGATGTTGAAACTGTTGAGCGTGATCTCAGCGAAATGAAAGCCGAAGGCTTGGCAGCCTTGGCGGAAGAAGGATTCAGCGAATCAGAATGCAAGTGCAACGCCTATGTTGACCTTCGCTACGTCGGTCAAGAGCACAGTGTGACCATGCCAATCGCATTTAACCTTGATAATAAAGAGCGCAGTCGACTCAATAAAGAATTCTCCGAAGCACACGAAAAGGCATATGGCCACGTGATGCCGGACCCAATTGAACTGGTTGCGGTGAGACTCAGTGCCGTTGGTTTGGTGGAACCACCTGAAATCAAACCGAGCACTAGTAAAACAACCACTGATCCGGACACGCGAAGCCAGCGAATCGTGTTAACCGAGTCAGATGGTCCAATCAATTACAACGTTTTCCACCGCGATGATTTGGCTTTTGGCCAGCGGATCACCGGACCAGCGATTGTTGCAGAGAACACTTCAACGACTGTCCTTCACAAGGGTGACAACGCTGAAGTAGGCCCGTTTGGCGAGTTAGTGATCACAATTGGAGGTGTCAAATAACATGGTTGACTCGATTACAACAGAGGTAATTCGGCACAGCATGCTCTCCGCCGCACAAGAAATGGCGAGGAACTTATGTCGCACGGCTTACAACACTATTGTTTATGAGATTCACGACTATGGCATTGCCCTTCATGACCCAGATGGCAACACAATCGCTGAGGCTCCAGGCATTGCTGTGTTCAGTGGTGCGAATGACTTTGGAATCCAAAACAGTTTGGAGTTTCTTGGAGTGGAAGCGATGCATCCTGGTGATGTGATTGTTATCAACTACCCATATTGGTCTGCGGCGCACACACTCGATCCACTTGTTTTCGGTCCAATCTTTGCTGGTGACACGCTTGTAGGTTTTGCGTCATGTCGGGTCCATCTACTTGACCTAAAACAAAAAGATCCGGGCTACGTTCTCGATTCCACCGATATGTCCCAAGAAGGAATATTTTTTCCCGCGGTAAAACTTTATTCTGAAGGAAAAATTCGCGAGGACATCTTTAATATCATCCGATTTAACAGTCGGATGCCCGAGCGCACGATCGGTGATCTGCAAGCTCAAGTCTCTGCTGTACATACCGGTGACGTTCGAATGCAGGCGATCGCCGAGAAATACGGAGCCGACAATCTTTTAGAGGCGATGCGCCAAATTAACGAGCATGGTGAGCGCCTCTCCCGAGCAGCGGTTGCGCGTTTACCCAAGGGGACTTGGACCGCTACAGATTTTGCCGACTCTGATGGAATCACTCTTGACGAGTTGATCGAGATGACGGTGACGGTGACAGTTGAAGATGACCGAATGATCATTGACTGGAGGGCTACAGACAAACCAGCGGTAGGTCCCATCAATATCCCGCTTGGCATGACAAAGGCTGCTTCGCGTCTGGCCTTCAAAGCATTGACTACCCCTGACAGTCCGATTTGTGCGGGGAATTTCCGGAACTTGGAGATTTTGACAACCAAGGGATCGCTCATGGAAGCCGTCCCACCTATGCCCACTTTCACTTTGTGGCCGGGACTGCTGGCGGCTGAAGTCGTGACTAAAGCACTGGCCCAAGGGTTGCCGGACGTAGTGCCTGCCTGCTCAGGTGGCGATGTCTGTGACGTGATGGCACTCGGTGTCAATCCACGGACAGGTGCAGCATGGCTCGAGGCAACCAATGACGCGGTGGGCTTCGGTGCCCATAGCGGTGGTGACGGAGAAGACGGAATCATGCACCCGACGGAACCAGGCTGTCGCAACAACCCGGTCGAAGTCTTGGAGAGTAAAGGACCCATGCTGATTGAGCGCTACGGATACCGAGTCGACTCTGGTGGTGCAGGTACTCATCGTGGCGGGGTAGGTGTGGAGCGCGCATACCGGTTTACCGCTCCAACGACTGCAATCGTGATTAATTACAAAACTAAAACGAGCCCTTGGCCTGTAGCGGGGGGTTCACCGGGACAAAAGAATACTGTGATCTTGCACCCAGATTCGCCTGAACAACGCGAAGTCGGAGTGAGCACAAACACGTTCGACACGAATGGAGCAATCACCAACCTGACAGGTGGCGGGGGCGGATGGGGCGATCCGCTTAAACGTGATCCGGAGAAAGTTTCAATTGACGTGATTGACGGATTCGTCTCGGTGGCTAAAGCCAAATCCTTATATGGTGTCGTTTTTTCTGACGAGCACGGCAGTGTAGATGTCACTGGAACGCAAGACCTTCGCTCCAGAATGTCGAGTACGGCTTCGTGATCATTTCTGTCTTGCCGTTTGAGTTGAAGCCAGGGAAGGTAGAGGACCTTAAGGGGGTTTTTAATCAATATCAAATCCTGGAAAAAGCCATTGAAGTTGAAGGATGTCGGCGGCTGATGATCGCTCAAGCTTCTAGTAATTCCGATCAACTTTTTGTGGTCGGGATTTGGGACGACCAAGAGGCGTATCAGCGTTGGATGGACCACCCGGAGCGAGGTGGAGGAGCAGAAGAACTCCTTGCACTTGTTGCAGGTGGTTTTGAGCCAGCAGACCCCGCGCAACTCTGGGATGTGCTGCGCTCCTTGGACGAGTCAGATAAATTATCTGACTGCCGATAACAAATAGGAAAGTGAAAGGAACGCACATGAGATTCAAAAAAGCAGCGATTGTTGCGGTTATTCCCATTTTTGCCCTGATTCTAAGTTCGTGTAGCTCTGACTCAGGCTCGGATGCAACAACCGCAGCGGAAAGTACGGCAAGTGAAGCAGCGTCGGCTACAGAAGAAGCAATGTCTAGCGCTGGCGATGTTTCTAACATCGCATTCTTCGGTTTCTGGAAGACCAACTCGTTCACCCAAGGAGTTCTTGCGGGCGTCGAGGAAGCAGCAACAGCTGCTGGAGCAACAGTCACTGACCTGACAACCTCAGACTATGACGCTGTCGCCCAAATCAAGGCACTTCAAGATCAAACTGTCAAGGGCGATGCTCAGATGTACATCGTTCTCGCTAGCGATTCCGTTGGCATCGCAACCGCGGCCAAAGAAGCTATCGATCTTGGCATCACCGTAGTCGCCGCATTCACCCCTCTCGGATCAGATTTCAGCACCTTGGATCCACAGGTAGAAAACTTGATCGTCGTTGCCGAAACACCTGTCTCAAATGGTCAGGTTCTTGCTGAACTCGCTGGCATGGCGTGTGAAGGCATTGATCCATGCAATGTTGCCTACCTTGAAGGACTTAAGGCACTGCCACTTGACAATGCACGCACTGAAGCATTTGTCGCCAAGCTGGCCGAAGTTGCACCTCAAGCAGTAATCGTGGCTCAGGTGGAAGGTGGATATTCACCCGATCAGGGTAAGAAGGCTGCGCAGGATGCTATTCAAGCTAACCCGGACATCAATGTCATGGTTGGCTCATCCCAAGCAATCATTGGTGCTCAGGGCGTTGTCGATACCACCAAGGTAAAACTCATTGGTAACGGCGCCTCTTCTGAGGCATTTGACGCCGTGAACGGCGGTCAATGGTTTGCTCTCTACAACTTGGATGTCGTCGGCATGGGCGCAAAGTCAGTAGAGATCGGACTTGCTGCGGCAAATGGAGAAATGCCAGACCCAGTATTTAACATTCAGGACCTACGTGATCCACGTGGAACCAAAGATGTGATTGCTAACTTCACTGCGAACTATTCGGATCTCGGATAGTCCGTGAAAGTGACGGATTCATCCACTGTGGGCGTGGGGTCAATATGACTCCCACGCCCACAGTGGCATCAATAGTGGGAATAACAAAGTCTTACGGTCCGACTAAGGCCGTTCGTCAAGTCACTTTAGATATTCCTCGTGGTGCAATTATTGGGTTAGTTGGCGAGAACGGTGCAGGGAAATCAACTGTCGCTAAAATGCTGGCGGGTGTTATCTCACCCGACAGTGGACAACTGATCATTAACGGTGTGGAACGAAGTTTCCGTGGACCATACGAAGCAATTCGTGCTGGGGTAGCAATGATGGCGCAAGAAATTACTCTCGTTCCCGATCGCACGGTGGAGGAAAATGTCCTCCTAGGTAACCTGCCGCGCAAAGGAGTTTTCCCCCTCAAAAAAAAGATGCGCGAGCGCTACTTACACATCATGAAGGAATCCGGTTTTGATTTAGATCCGAATCTACGTGTGGGTAGTCTTCGAATAGCTGACCAGCAAAAAGTTGAATTAATGCGCGCACTGTCACAGCAAGCACAACTCATAATTATGGATGAACCCTCCGCGGCGCTAACCGTTGACGAAGTAACAAAACTGCACGGCTCAATCAGGAATTTGGCCGCCCAGGGAACATCGGTTCTTTTAGTCTCGCATTTTCTCGAGGAAGTTCTTGAGCTCACCTCGTTGGTTGCAATTATGCGTGACGGCGAACTTATTCGGTACACGGAAACGAAAAGCGAGACAGCTGATTCACTCGTCGCTTCCATGGTGGGCAAGTCGCTCAGCACTGAGTACGGGGAAACAAAAACTGCGAAAGCAGGTCCCATAAAATTATCGATCCAAAACGTTTCCACATCAGACCACCTTTCTGATATCTCATTCGATATCAGAGGGGGAGAGATTCTGGGGTTAGCCGGTCTTGTTGGGGCAGGTCGAACCGAAATCGCCAGAGCAATTTATGGTGTCGATCGAATCAGCGCAGGAGAAATCGTTTTAGAGGGCCGAGCACTTAAAATTCGCTCGCCGCAACAGGCAATTAAACTTGGAATCTTCATGATTCCGGAGAGCCGCAAGGACCAAGGACTTGTGCTGACGGGTTCGATCGGGGACAACCTACTCCTGGCGTCGATGTCAAAGTTAGCGACGTTTGGGATTACGTCAAGCTCAAAGTTTAGCAAGGTTGCTACGAAATTAAGTCAAGCAATTGACTTAAGGTTTGGGAGTCTCAAGGATTCTGCGTCTTCACTTTCCGGTGGAAATCAGCAAAAAATATTATTCGGTCGAGTCTTAGAGTTACAACCAAGTGTGCTCATTGTTGATGAGCCGACCCGCGGTGTCGATATTGCGGCCAAAAGAGCCATTCACGCGCTGTTGGAGGAATTAGCGATTAAAGGTACTGCCATCCTGTTTATCTCCAGCGAGATAGAGGAAGTGCTCGGTGTGTGTCACCGCACGATTGTTATCCACAAAGGGCGTACGCACGGAGAATTCGTGCCTCCTTACAACAAGACCGAGGTCATATCGGCCTTCTTCGGACAAGGTGAAAATTGAGATGCTAGAGAAAATACGTAATTATGGAATTCTCGGTGTTTTTGGCGGATTGTTTCTCGTGTTGGCAATATCGTCCCCATCATTTCTTTCCCCACAAAATGGCGCAAATATTATGGATCAGTCCTCAATTCTTCTGATTTTTGCGGCCACCACGACCTTGTGCGTGATTGCTGGAATCTTTGATCTTTCGATAGCGGCCGTGGCCACTGCCTCGGCCATTATGACAGTGAATGCGATTAATTATTTTGACTCAATTTTTGGTGTATTTATTGGAATTGCATTTGGTGCAGTTCTGGGACTGATTACGGGTCTTGCTATTACTTCAACAAATGTAAACTCATTTATTGGAACCCTGGCAGCCGCATTCACCTACCGTGGATTGGGGCTGATTTTGGCCGGTGGCGGATTGGTGAAAATTAGCAATCCGGATACGGCCACTCAATTACTAGACATCACTGAAGGAAAATACTTGGGGCTCAAAGGCGCCGTGTGGATTTCGGTAATTTTCGTCGTTTTCATTGCATTGTTGCTTTCCAAAACAGTATTCGGCAAGCAGGTCTATGCGGTTGGAGGGAATAGAGAAGCGGCCTTCCTCGCAGGTATTCGCACCCAACGAGTTTTAGTCACCTGTTACATGATTTCAGGAATTGGTGCAGGCGTTGCCGGTGCAATCTATGCGGGACGATACGGATCAGGCGCGACCAACGCTTACTCAGACACCTTTGTGTTCACGGCGATTGCTGCCACAGTTGTTGGCGGAGTCAGTATCTTTGGCGGATCGGGTGCCATCTGGCGCGGCAGCATGGGAGTTTTGACATTTGCATTGATTGGAAACGGACTGAATCTGCTGGGCGTGGACACGACCTATCAGCTCACCATTCTCGGCTTATTAATCTTCGCAGCAGTTGCAGCAGACCAACTTTTCCGGCGGACAGTAAAGTCCTAACCGAGATCATTTAGAGTGCGCACTACAGTTAAATCACGGGCTTAGCGCCCCCCAATTGCAGGCTGGGCCTTAAATCATTGTGACCACTGGGGCTGCTTAAACCAAAGCGGTTGTAAACGAATCCCCGGTCGCATCTGGGTTAAGGTCCCCGAAAGAAAACATCCCTTGACGCTGGAATTAGCAGGCCACAGGATTCTTTTCCACATCAGCCAAAAGTGTGATGGGGGACTACTACCAGACCGCATACCGTTGTGATCTGGACGTCTTAAAAAAAGTTGAACCGATTAAGTGTCGTTTAAAATAGGGCTCAGCGAACAGATCTTTTACGGTAAGGAATAAGTGCGGGTGTTTCCAAGGCCCAGATATCCCATTCACCCGGATGGTTGGCCCGCAGGAGCGAATCCTCCCAGCGAGACTTGATGGCAAAAAAGACAATGGCA
>Ga0105055_10004042_pt1 | contig 21767 bp, 16 predicted proteins | sample BON03_FD_78090 | JGI IMG/M metagenome (GOLD analysis project Ga0105055, IMG submission 78090) | Freshwater microbial communities from Lake Bonney liftoff mats and glacier meltwater in Antarctica - BON-03 | ecosystem: Environmental > Aquatic > Freshwater > Ice > Glacier meltwater | place: Lake...
ATCCAGAATTAATTGCTCTGGGTCTGTGGGCAAGGAAGAAAATTCTGGGTGATACTGAACACCAACAAACCATGGATGATCCGGTTTTTCAATAATTTCAATTAAGCCATCTGGTGAATACCCAGTTACAACTAACCCAGCAGTTGCTAAGGATTCTTGATACGCCGGATTGACTTCATATCTATGACGATGACGCCTATGCACGCTGTCAGCCTTATATATCCCCGCGATGCGCGAACCTGCTGTTAAAATTGATTTTTGACCACCCAAACGTAAAGTGCCACCTACTTGATCGCTTCTGCCGATTTTTTCCACTCCGCCTTCAGTCCATCTTTTCACTAAGCAAATTGCTGGCTCTTGCGTTGTTGAATCGAATTCCACAGAATTTGCATTAATTCCAATCCTGCGCAAACCCTCAATAACAGCAAGTTGCATTCCAAGGCAAATACCAAGAAACGGAATCTTATTTTGAATCGCATATGAAATTGCTTTGATCTTGCCCTCTATTCCACGACCGCCAAAACCACCTGGTACTATAATCCCTGCATATTTCTCATCATTCCATTCTTCTTCAGAATCAAGAAATACAATCTTTGACTTAATGTTTAAGTGGTAATACGCATGCTGCAAAGCCTCCTCTAACGATCGATACGCATCTAGCGTGTTATATTTCCCAACAATCGCAATTGTACGCTCTGTTTGCTTAGTGATTTCTTTGCGCAACGGCACAACGCACTGCCTCGATTCTAGTTCCAGAACCTTTATCAACGACTCGTATAACCCGGCTTGCTGATATTTTGCTGGTAAATCATACAATGATTGAGAATTAGCCAATACATGCACATGCTCAATACCGCACATCCTGCTAAGTTTTGCCAAAATCTGATCGTCTACCTCTGTATCATTACGACAAGCTAGAATATTTGGATTGATCCCATGTTTCCGCAGTTCGTTTACAGAATGCTGCGCAGGTTTTGTTTTGATCTCATTTATCCAAGGTTGTTTAAATAAACACGGAATATGCATAAATCTTGCATTTTTCAATTGTCGAGCGGCTTCTAAAAATGGCACTCCCTCTATATCACCTACAGTTCCGCCTATCTCGCATATCACAACATCTTCATCTGTGACACCGCAATAAAATCGCTCTTTGATCGCGTCCGTCACATCAGGGACGCTTTGCACAGTACGACCGTGAAAGCCCCCTGCTCTCTCCTTTTGAGTGATTCCGCAGATCACAGAACCCATAGTTGTGTAATCATCCTTGCTGGTTTTTACGCCACCAATCCGCTCGTAATGACCTAAATCAAGATCCGCTTCTATCCCGTCTGCAGTGATATATACTTCACCGTGCTGAGCTGGATTTAAGGTTCCTGGATCAACGTTAAAATAAGGATCAAATTTTTTAATCCGTGTCTTATAACCCGCCAATCGTAACAATGTGCTTGATACAGCCGCCGCAACACCCTTGCCAACTCCAGATATCACCCCTCCTGTAATGATTAAAAATTTCATTAATACCTCTGCTCTATAACGGAACTTCTCTTGTAAATTTTATTAGTGTATATACATAGACCCATCGTATTTGCAGCTAATAATAATCCTAATAGCGCTGTTATATAAGTAATAATATCCGGACGACCTCTTGGTCCGCCTGCTGTTTTATCACGCTCTGGATTTTTTTGAATCAGCACAATACTAATAATCGATAGCGCCAATAGCGCTTGAACCAGAAAAAAGAAATTGTAATAAAGATTCCACAGTGCAGTGCTTAATAAAAAAGGCATCATGCTAATTCCATACCACAGATAATCTATCACTACGCTCAACATATATTTTGATTATGAAATATTTTCACACTCTTGTGTAATAAATGATTCTTTTATACAGAATCCAGAACTTTTAAATCGGACTGATTCCACAATGCTTTTTCCACCTCTGTAGGCTCGGAACTTTCAAAATCTTCTAATTCACCTACTAGATCATGAAAAAATTTATCTTGCTTATTACCGCTTTGCTTGGTGCCTAAAACATCACCAGACCCACGCATTTCTTGATCTTTTAATGCAATCTCAAATCCATCTTGCAATTCCTCTATAATCGCTAATCGTTGACGTCCAACAGCGCTAATTTCATCAGAATAAAGCAATACACAAACGCCAGGTAAATCACCACGGCCAACACGACCACGTAATTGATGTAATTGCGCCAAACCAAATCTCTCACTCTGCTCGATAATCATCATCTTGGCATTTTTGATATCCATACCAACTTCTACCACTGTCGAAGCAACTAATATTGGCTTTTTTCCAGACTTAAATTCTTCCATGACCATTTCCTTATCCTTTGTTCCACCAAACATGGAAATCACCTGACCAGGAAATAATTCTTCCATAACTTTCGCGCGCCGCTCTACTGTTGCACGGTCTTCAGTTAAACTTTCCAACACCCTATGACAAACCCAATACACAACATGCCCGTCGTTAATTGCAGATGCAATCATCTGATAAACTTCATCGACCTCATGATATTGCTTAGTTATAGTTGCGATTTCACTACGACCAGGAGGTTTTTCGTGAATAATTGAAAGCTGCAAATAGCCTAAAGATGTCAAGCATAAAGATCTAGGTATTGGCGTAGCGCTCATTGATAATGCATGCACTCCCGCTTTTCTTAATCTTAATCGCTGCTGAACACCAAATTTATGTTGCTCGTCAATTACAGCAAATGCGAGATTCTTAATTTCTTCTAAATAAGTAATTGCATGAGTTCCAATAATCAAGCATGGTTCTGTATAATTGAAAATTTCTCTTTTTTCACTTATTTTCGTTTTATTGTTTAAAAAGAACACTTTGCACCGCATGACCTGCTGAGCTTTTTCATAATGCTGCATTGCGAGGACATTTGTCGGTGCCATAAATACCGAGTTAAAACCGGCATCTGCAACATATTGAGCAGCCATTAACGCCACCGCAGTCTTTCCCGATCCAACATCTCCTTGCACCATTCGCGACATTGGTTTCGTTTTCTTGATGTCAGTAATAATGTCCTGAATAGTAGCTTGCTGATCTTTGGTCAGTACAAACGGCCATTCCAATGATTTCCAATTTTCTACAGCACAACTGTTGGCATTTGCAACCTCCATCTTTTTTAACATATCTCTGCAAGTATTGTATTTACTGGTAAGAATTGCATTGCACAGATCACGGTAAGCAATAAGATCATTTGCACCACCTGTCCGGTAGTTGTTTTTATGTATCGCAATTAAACTTTGAATCACCGGTTCTTTCAGAGATTCTACTATTTGCATAGATTGTTCTAAAAAATTGTATAAATCATATGTCTTAATTTTTTTGACATTATATTCGTTTTGAAACGGGTTCCAATTTTCACTAAATTTATGCCAGTGTGATTGTGTAATCAGTACAGCATTACCACCTGTTTTTGTAGGAATTCCCTCTAAGATCCACTTGCTACCAGATCGCATATATTTAAAGATCGCTTTATCAAACGAGACTCCTTGCACAACATGACCGTTGATGTCTACGCAATCAATCATATATCTGCTTGAAGTTAATTGCCTGATTCCTGTAACTGTGACTTTAATTGCATATCCCTTCTGCCAAGTGTTTGGATTGGACATATCAAGTAGTAAATTTTGATCCTTTAATTCAGATACAGTAATGAGAGGCTTGTGCAAGATCACAACAGGCTTTAACAGTAAAAGATCCTTCACTGTAAATAATCCATTCTCATGTAAATTTTTCGTAGCTACCTTGCCTACGCCCTTCAATTCTGTGACAGAGGTGTTTAATATATGCGTGTTCTTGCCACTGTCAATCATCATTATCAATCATTATATACCACATAAAATATCACTGCTTGTAATAAGTTTAAATATCACATAAAATTAATTAGTAGCCCGATTGGTGGAATGGTAGACACAGTAGACTTAAAATCTGCAGCCTAACAGCGTACTGGTTCGAGTCCGGTATCGGGTATACGCGCTCGTAGCTTAATTGGATAGAGCACTAGATTACGGATCTAGAGGTTGGGAGTTCGAGTCTCTCCGAGTGCAAATGTCACATGAAATGTAAAGTTTTATTTGCACATAAGCATCATTTAGTTCTTATATTTTTTAAATAAACAGAAAAATACCAAATAATGAGATGTAAATTATTACATTCAATAATATACAAACTATTCTGCACGCTCTTATATCACTAATAGACATCTCAAACAAATGAAAGGATATTTATTCAATAACACTTTAAATCAACGCTTGTACAATTCGCTGTATCCTTTAAAGCTTTGTGTGTCTTTTTGAGAATTTTTGTATTCCAAATTGCCAAAAGTCTCTTTTGCTACTTCTGCGCTATCTTTAGACACACGATCAGGGTATTCAAGCAAAACCTTTACATACAGATTACTCGTGCCGCTTTTTAACCCCTTGCCAGGAACAGTCAATTCTTGACCATGAGCAACTCCCACCGGAACAAATACCTTAAGAAGCGAGCCATCGATACATGGAACTTGAATTTCGTGCCCTGTTAATGAATAGAAAAACGGCACGTGAACCGTGATATATAAATTCGAACCAACGCATGTAAACAATTTGTGCTTTTGCAGTTGAATTTTTATTGCCAGATCACCATACATGCCATGTGCAAAGTGCCCCTGCCCTGCGATTGTTAACATCTGGTCATTTTGTATACCTGCTGGTATCTGTATCTTGACTATATTCTGCTCATTGATTGACCCTTGACCTCCACAACCGCTGCATCTATCACGACCGTATCCGCCACACGCCGAGCAGTCTTGAGACACAACAATCCATCCACGTGTGAAAGTACGCGTACCACGACCTCCGCAGGATTGGCATTTACTACCTGGCACATCTCCTGATCCATCACATTTTGCGCACTGTGTTTGACGCTTGTACTTGATGCTTGTATTAATTCCGCCATACGCGTCTTCCAACGATAGCTCTATAATAACATTGAGAGGCGCTGGTTTTTGAGATCTGCGCCCACCATCACGAGATCCAGATTGACCGTTTCCAAAAAATTGGCTAAATATATCCGACATGTCGTTAAAACCAAATCCACCAAAACCACCTTCTGCATGCTGTTGATTCTCGTCAAATCCTGAATCGTATACTTTTCGTTTCTTAGCATCCTTTAACACCTCGTACGCTTCTGCAATTGCGCGGAATTTGTCTGATGCGTTAGGGTCTGTTTTGTTTTTATCTGGATGATATTTCCGAGCTAAAGAAATATAAGCTGCGCGAATTTCTGTATCTGAAGCATCTGGTTTGACACCTAAAGATTTATAATATCCCTTAGAATCTTTGTTATTTACCATTTATATATCCATTATAACATGGCCGAAGCCGGACTCGAACCAGCGACACATAGCTCTTCAGGCTACTGCTCTACCAACTGAGCTATTCGGCCTATACACACATATAGTATCATGATTCGACACGAGTATCAACCGTTTTACTCACGCCCAATAAATACTTTTACAGGCGCATTACCCGCAAGCGTTTCTGCAGACCAGTCCTCAAAATGATACTTTCCGCTCCCCCATGCCTGCGGTTCTTTCTGAAATAGTTCGTAATAAAAACGACCAACATTACTTCTGATTGCTTCGGCAGGACCTACAGGCACGCTAAATTCATCGCAATTACAAGCGGGAAACGATTCCATTGCGGTGTCAGACGAATTGTCTAATTGCAAAACACCAACGATCATACTGTAATCTAAAGCATTGCTTGTGTTATAAAAAACAACACGCACGACTTGATTTGATCGCGATGCATCGCAAGGACTGTTTTGAAAAAATTCTCTCCAGATCTTTCCTATTGCAGGTCCTGGATTGTCGTAAGGCACAATACCTGAAACACCTTTAATAGAAAATGGACTGATCAATACTGATTTACAATACCCTTCAAGACCGCTGTGATTTACCATTGATGTATAAATTATTACACAGCATTACTCGTTATCATATACAAGACTCATACCTGACGCACCTGCAATAAACATAATTATATCTTGTGATAAATTGAAGAAATGTTATAAAATGTCAAGAATATTTTCGATGGGGCGAGCGATGAGACTCGAACTCACGACCCCCAGAACCACAATCTGGTGCTCTGCCAACTAAGCTACGCCCGCCATTGAATTTATAGTGAATTGTAACATAACTTTCCCAATTAGTACACATAGTAACAAAGGTGTGGAAAAAGCAACTGTACTATGTTATTATTAATGTAAGTTAGGAGTGTTGCGATAGATGATTTCGAAAATAGTAGTTGGTATTGATTTAGGTACTACCAACACATGTGTAGCTGTAAAGCAAAATGGGAAATATTTCACCGTTGAAATTGACGGTAGTAATACTATGCCTTCGGTGGTGGCATTCCAAAAAACAAACAATATACGTGACACTCATCCGATCGTTGGTAAACCAGCTGTCAATCAAGCTGTATTAAATCCAGAAGGTACTTTGTACGAAACGAAAAGACTTATTGGTCAGGATCCAGAAATTGCAAAATTTCAACCTCATTTTTCGTATAAATTAGTTTCATCAAACAATGCAATTGGTATCGATGTTCCAGGCATTGATCCGTTAACTCCGCAGTCGATTGCTTCAAAAATCTTGTCAAAAGTAATAAGCGAGGTCGAGAAAAAATTCGGCAAAGTACATGGCGCTGTTGTAACAGTTCCAGCGTATTTTAACAACCAACAGCGTACTGCTACAGAAGAAGCAGGAAAAGGTGCTGGTTTAAATGTCTTGCGTATTATTAACGAACCCACAGCTGCTGCTCTTGCATATGGTTTAGAAACAAAAAAGAACGGTAAAATCGCCGTGTACGATATGGGTGGTGGTACATTCGATATCAGTATCTTAGAAATACATGACGGTGCGTTTGAAGTAAAGGCAACAGGTGGTGATACAAATCTTGGAGGTGCAGATTTTGATCAAATTATTATCAAATACCTTGCTGATCAGTTTTACAAACAAACAGGTATTGATATTACTAAAACTTCAGATCCACAGATCGCTCCACGATTGAGAGGTGCTGCAGAAAAATTGAAAATTGATTTGTCCAGTAGTTTTAGCGCGGAAGTAAATTTACTCTATTTAGCAGTAAACAAAGAAGGCGCGCCACAACACTTACAATGCACATTAACTCGTGCGGAATACGACAATCTTACAAAGCACTTACTTGATCGTGCTGGTGCTTGTTGTAAAAACACTTTAAATGACGCAGGATTTTCTACTTCAGAAATTGACGAAGTGGTAATGGTTGGTGGTATGACTCGTACACCTGCAATTGTCGAATGGACAAAAAAGTTTTTCGGCAAAAACCCTTGCATTAAGGTAAATCCAGACGAAGTTGTAGCAATTGGAGCATGTATTCAGGCAAATATCCTTTCTGGCACTGACGATTCAGAAGAAGAAAGCAATCTAGTTATACTTGATGTTACACCTCTCTCATTGGGTATTGAAACAATGGGTGGGGTAATGACCCGACTAGTTGAAAGAAACACAACTATACCAACCAAGAGATCTCAAACATTTTCCACAGCGCAAGACAATCAACCAACAGTGAGTATTCAAATTTATCAAGGTGAACGTCAAATGGCAGCTGACAATAAATTATTAGGTAATTTTGACTTAACTGGTATTAACCCTGCTCCACGTGGAGTGCCTCAGATTGATGTAACTTTCGATATCGATGAAAACGGCATTTTAAAAGTTTCAGCTCACGATAAAACTTCTGGTAAATCACAAGACCTTGTAGTTGAATCATCTAAAGCTACTTCAAAAGAAGAAATTGAAAAAATGCAGGCTGATGCTGAACGTTATCGTGAAGAAGATATGAGACGTCGCGATTTAGCAGAGGCAAGAAACACAGCGCAGATTGTAGTTTACAATGCACAGGAATTAATCAATAAAAATCAACTCGATCAAGAAGATGGAACAGCTCTTGATAATGCATTAAATGAATTAAAAACAGCAATAGAAGGTGAAGACTTGGCTGCAATTAAAACATCAGAGGCAAGAGTTCAAGAATTACTAAAGAAAGCTCAACCAGCAACTGAGCAACCAACTGAACAATCAACTGAACAATCAAATGACGAACCTTCTTGAGAAGTGTTTCCAAATACATATAACAAATCACATATATTAATAAATCTCTGAAATCGCGCAAAGAAAGATTGCACGCACGATCAAATCTCTTTAAGCAATGCTAGATAAAGTCTTGATATTTATATATTTACACAAATGCATCTGATAATTCGAGGTATATTAATAAATCTCTGAAATCGCGCAAAGAAAGATTGCACGCACGATCAAATCTCTTTAAGCAATACTAGATAAAGTCTTGATACTTATATATTTACACAAATGCATCTGATAATTCGAGATATATTAATAGATCTCTGAAATCGTGCAAAGAAAGATTGCATGCACGATCAAATCTCTTTAAGCAATGCTAGATAAAGTCTTGATATTTATACCTGACTGTGATGTTACTTAGATTCAATACCAGAAGCTTTGTAAAACTTCAATTTGTCTTTTATAGATGCGTTTTTATATATCGTATTATTTTTCTTAACAATAAACCCGTATTCATTACCCATTTCTGCCATAAGTACAGAAGTGTGAGCTTGCTGTATGCTGGTTACCACTCCACGATAAATCATCTGATTCTTTCTGAAAAAGGCAACTTCCTCACCGGGTTTGACGGATCCAGAAGTAATGCGTGAACCAATAATACATCCAACATTTTGCACATCAAATATCTTGATAACTTCTCCTTCCGCAACTGGCGTTTCCTGTTCTTCTTGCATTGAAATCTTAGCTATAACGTCTTGCACCTCTTCAACCACTCGATAAATGATCTTATGCTGACTCACTTCCGTCTTGTAATTCTGTATTAAAGCACGTGCCGCTGGGGTGATTTGCGTGTGAAATAAAATTATTCTCGCCTTCGCGGTATTCGCAAATTCCACATCATTCACTGATAAATCACCAATACTTTCTTGAATTACTTCAACTTTGTCTGTTTCGCTAGACAACGCCTCTAACATGTACTTTAAAGACTCTAAAGCTCCGCAAGTATTAGCATTAATAACAAACTTATGTGTTCTAAATGCTTTCTGATTTAACAGACTTAACAAGTTTATAGGTCCTCTGGTTTCTTCTGGCTGTACTGAACGGTCCCGAAGTAAATCACGCGCCTCAGCTTCATTTTTGACCGACCCTAATTCATCGCCTGCTTGTGGCAAGTCATCTAAACCGGAAATTCGCACTGGCTGAGACACTACCGCCTCCTTTAACGATTCTCCTTTGTCATTAGTAATTTTCCTAACCTTTCCAAACGTCTGACCAACGATAAATACATCTCCAATTTTCAACGTACCCTGATTCAGTATCACGCTAATAACAGGACCAAGTCCCTTGACCATTTCTGCTTCTAGTACGATTCCAATAGGACTGTCCGTTACTGACGCTTTCAGATCTAGTATATCTGCTTGGAATATTATTGTGTCTAGAAGTTTGTCAATATTATGACCAGTTTTAGCTGAAATTTCGACCGCTGGTACATCTCCACCTAATTCTTCTATGATTATTCCATGCTGCAATAAATCTTGCTTAATCTTTTTTGGATTCGCACCATATATGTCGCATTTATTAATTGCCACGATCATTGGTGTATTGAATTTCTGAATGTGCTTAATTGATTCTACCGTCTGCTCTTGAATGCTACTGTCTGCAGCAACAATTAAAATCGCAATATCGGTAAGCGCAATGCCTCGAGCTCTCATTTTTGTAAACGCCAAGTGTCCTGGAGTGTCAATAAATGTAAGCAAGCGATTATTGCGTGTAATTTGATAAGCACCAATAGATTGAGTTATACCCCCTACTTCTGACGAAGCAACGCTGGTATTTCTAATTGTATCTAGCGTTGTTGTCTTTCCGTGGTCCACGTGACCTGCAATTGTAATAATTGGAGCCCTTGGCACTAGATTGCTTTGGCTGCGCACTAATTCTTCTTTAGCGTCACTGACTCGCGTTACTTTATGACCAAGCTCCTCAGCGATTAATGCAGCTGTGTCACCGTCAATTGAATCATGCGATTTAACGTGCACGCCAAGCAAATCCTTTAATTTAAAACAAAGCTTGTTTGCTTGAATTGCCAATTGATATGCCAAATCCACTACTGAAATCTTCTCACCGATAGTTGCATAACGGACAATATGTTGCTTTGGCTTCGCCGGGCCCTTTGGGGCTGGTCGTGAATATGCCGGTGCAGTTCTTGCAAAGTCATACGGTCTACCTCTTGGTGCAAACGGGCTACTAGGACTATGCGCGGCACGTGGTGTAGTCGCAAGTTGTATACCGGTGCGCTCGCCAAATGGCCTTCTAGGTGCCGCCTGTGCGAGATTTCGAGTATCTCTATTGTATGGCCTGTAAGCAGTAGAATCTCCAAATGGTTTTGGAATCGGATTACTCCCAAATGGTCTTGCTGGTGGCCTTGGTCTGTCACCAATAGGTCTTGACCTATCACCAACAGGCCTTGGGATTGTATGATACCTATCTGGTTTATTGACGACCGGGGGCGCAGGTAGCTTAGGAGCAAGAGTTAATCTATGCTCTACAACAACGCTTTTACGCCTCATCAAACTCAGTTTTCCTTCTTCTTTAATGTAATTATTATCTTGTCTAGTCGGGTCTGGTTTGTCTTGTGTTGGCTTTGATGCGCCATCTCCTTTTTTTAGGCTAATAATTGTTCTTTTTTCGTTACTCATACGCTAATAATAAAGTAGCAACTGTGCTAATTTATATTAATTATACAGCAAATTCTCAATACACGCTTATGCTATTAATTGCACAAATTTAACGAAAACAGACCTGCAATTTCTGAATCAGAATCTCGCATTTCCGCTCTGAATTCATCCACAGTATGAATCTCAATTTTCAATAAATTATATATTAAATGCATATAGTTGTTATCTCGTAACAATTGAATCAATTCCTCTTCAATATTACGCGCTAATAAATCTGCAATTTCCACTTCTTCGGACTCACAAGCACGTGTATATAGCAACTGCGCATCCTCTTCTGGAAGATCTAATTTACTCACCAACTCATCTGCTCCAAAATACATAATCGAAAAAGTAGACGTAAATCCGTTTGACAATAAGAGATACGCTGAATCTTGATCTACATCTAAATATTTAATCAAATTCTCTTGCATTTCCTCTTGTAACTTTACAATCACATGAGCGTTTACACTTGGTTGTGGAAGAATTTCAATCTTACATTCAGTAAGGATCGAGATCAACTTTGCGTTGGTACCTTGACGACCAATCGCCTGCTCTCTGTTTTCTGGCACAATTACTTCAGCGCTCATTTTTTCATAAGGTGTATTTGGATATTTAATTACACAGGAAGTTGCAACAATCGGAGACAAAGCGTTTTTAACAAACTGCTCAAGGCTCGGGCTCCAATTAATAACATCAATTCGTTCCGTCAATTCATCGATAATTGGCTTAATACGACATCCGTGCACTCCAATACAACCACCGATCGGGTCAATTTCTGGCCTTGTACTCGCAACTGCTACTTTTGCGCGCACTCCCGGTTCGCGTGCAATTTTCTTGATCTCAATTACACCTTCTGCAACTTCATAACAATGCATCTTGAATAATTCTTCCAAAAATTCCACTCGAGTACGCGACAAGATGATTCGCGGAGGACAGTCATCCACGCGCCGTGCATTAGCAACTCTGATATCTGTTGTCTTGATTTCAAAAATATACGCAAGAATTACACTTCCTGGCGTCAACTTGCTGCGCTCCACTCCCGTTTGAGACACTTCGTTTTTTGGCAAAAATGCACGAGCTTTAAATTTATCGTGCTGACCAAGGTCCACTACATATCCTGCAAGTTCACCTTTTTCTATAGTTCCTTTAACAAGCGTTCCCTTTTTATTAGCAAATACAACAAATTCTCGCTTTGCACGCACACTGTCCAAATCACTTAGCACAGCGCTAATAAACTCTTCTGACTTACGGCGCTCAGGTTTAAACAGGATTTCGATTTTTTCATCATTCACTATCGCGTGGAATTCCAACATTTTAGTTTCCTGATTTTTTACCACAGCAATATCTGGATCTGTATCTGGATTGGACTCTTGATATTGCTTTTTAATAATATTGACCAACTGAGTCATAATTACCTCATCGACATCTTTCTCTGATAAACCAAATTGCGCTGCCAGATTCGCTTGAGCTGCATAAATGCTCTCGTAGTACAAAGCTGTCATTGCCTTCTGGTTTTTCACTTTAGAAGCCCTTGATACTCTAGGACGTGTAGAGGTAGACATATAGTCAATTGTGACATATGTTTCTATTGATTGCAGGCACATTTAACATGTATAAGTGGCATAATGTTGATTTGCATTCATCTTTCCATTAATATACTGATAAATTCATAAATCACATCTTTTTATATCGCACTTCGCCATCCTGCAGCACTAGATCTGCTACATCTGGAGCGTCCTGAACGCTGGTAATATATCTACCACTATCCGTGTCTTTTAACATACAAAACCCTTGCTTTAAAATTGCATCCGGATCTGCAACCTGTATAAAGCGATTCTGTAATTCTAAATGAAACTTTCTTAACAGCTGTGCAAAATCAGGCAAAGCAATTGTCTGCACCCAATCCAAATTAATCTTTTTCAAAGGAGGCAGTATTCGCACCAAGGCTTCTTGAAATTTTGACTGCACATTGTCATATTGATAATCCAGCATCTGAATATGCAATTCACATAACTTATGAATACTATTAATAATTTGCTTGTGGTGATCTAATTGCACTTTTAATTGCACTGCGTTTCTCTCAATTAACTCTGAGACATACTTAATATGATCGTTGGTTTTGTTAATCTCGTCTATCTTTAACGGCAAGATCATAATCGGAGCTGCAGTAGGTGTAGGCGCGCGTAAATCCGCAACCAAATCACACAACGTAATATCTGTCTCATGCCCAATAGCGGACACGACCGGAACTTTACACCCGGCAATATTACGCACTAATTGCTCTTCGTTAAAAATTCGCAAATCATCAGCGCTTCCACCTCCACGCGCAATAACAATAACATCCACTTGATCTTCAAGTTGCCTCATTGCATCTGCGATCTCTTGCAGTGCCGACTCTCCTTGCACAGAAGCGTGTATAAAAATTACTTCTATCGGAATGCATCTACGGAACTGCGTTTTTAAATCTTCAATTACCGCACCAGAAGCGGACGTAATTACACCTACCCTCTCAGGCATCGTTATACTACGCTTTGTCTCAAACAATCCCTCTGCTTTCAGCTTTTGTTTTAACAGTTCAATCCTTTGCAGCAATACACCGTCTGCACTTAAGTAAGCATTCGAAATAATTAATTGATACTTTGACCGTGCAGGGTAAGTGGTAACACGCCCCGCAAAGATCATCACGGATCCCTGCGCAATCACGCCCTGCGCTTGTGTGCCCTTCCAGCAAATCGCATCTAATACCACATCTGCTTCTTTTAGGACAATATACATGTGCCCAGATGGTGCTTTTGTTATTTGAAAAACTTCTGCCGATAACTCAATTTCCGCAAATTCTAATTCCATCGTGTTTTTAATTTGATAAGAAAGTTCTTTGAGTGTTATAGCTGGCATCCTTATACTAATAATACAACGAAGTTAATCAAAGGTATTAAATAATACATCTAAATAAAGGATCAGTTAATTATAGGATGGTTACAATCTGAATTATATGAAGCTAAAAACGTTAATTATATATTGTATATGCGCGTCGCAATCGCCACCGCAATCACAACCGGAAGGAACAATAACAGATTCGAGCGCGATATCTATCCCGTCCTTGGAAGTTACGCCAAGGAAACGCACGCCTCGAGTGTCATCAAGAGCGCGATCAGAACGAGCAATCACAGACTCAATTGCAATACCCACCTCACTTTCGTCGGACATCACCTCAAGCAGACGTAGGAATCGAGCGTCGTCAAGAGCGCGATCAGAACGAACAGTGACGGATTCAAGTATGATATCTGCCTTGCCTTCGGATGTAATGCCAGCGAAATCAGAGCAGCCCATCACAACTACAGAGTCAGCGAAATCAGAGCGGCCCATCACAACTACAGAGTCAGCGAAATCAGAACAGCCCAGAACGACTACCAATGAAATCATTGCAAAGTCTTCCTCGAAACGCAGGATCGGCGTGCCACAGCGCTGCAATACACATATAATAGGACCCCTACCCATGCGCGCGGCGCTTGTAAATTGGAAGAAAATATTCACAGCACTTAAGGCGAGACAGGCAGAAACGCATGTGCATTCAAAAATGCTAAACACACTAACAATGTTAATAACGCAACCGCTATACAACACGGACAAGTTCATGATGTTTTACATTGTATATCCGGCTCAGTGCGAAAGATTTTTTGTACTCTTTCCGCATTCAGTATACAACGCGAATATCTTGCAAGATCTCAGTGCAGTTATACTGTCTAACCCTCAACATTACAACAAACTTCAAGCTATCTATCCATCTTCAGAACTTGCGATACGCTCGCATCAAATCGATATACGCTTTAAGCGTGGACAGGCACGACCTCAGGGCACGCCTCCTTTAACTCAAATTATCTTTATTCAATCTATAGACCATCTAAGTAATTACATATCTCCTAGGAAATTCCAAAGCGAGCTTCTTGAGATACGTACCGTACCAAGCGCCACCAACATAGGATTAACGGAAAGATACGGCATAGTTATGTCGGTTGCAGTTAAAGTATTAGTAGAGATGCTGGAGATAAAAGATTTAAAACTAAAAGAACTGTTCCAACAGCATTACGATCTTTTTTTTGCAAAGCGCGATCCAGCAGCGCCTCGATTAAGGTATTTATGCCAAGAGTTATATGATTTGTCACACAATGCACGTAGAATTGCTCGATTAGATCACTACAGACAATCAGGAGTAAGGCAAGCTATATACAATACTGTGGCTCAATTCATGTTGTACATAAGTCAATATATGCACGATGAGCCTAACTACCTTCAAACAAATACAAAGGAATGCGTGATTAAGCGGATATTTAATCAACTTATAAGGAGTGTTGTATGCAATGCAAGTAGAAGTAGCACGTTAGATCAAGAATAAATATTGCATGTGACGCAAGTAGAAGTAGTACGTTAGATCAAGAATAAATATTGATATATAAAAGAGTTAACTAGATATATAACTAATAAGCATCGGGGTGGCAAGATTCGAACTTACGGCCCCCTGTTCCCAAAACAGGTGCGCTACCGGACTGCGCCACACCCCGATTACTTAATGAGTCTAACAATTAAAGATAAAGAAAGCAACTACTCTTTACGATACGGCAATACTCCTGATAAAATAAGCTAAGTAATATAATGCCTAGGATATCTCAGATTCATCGCCACGGCCGAAAAAAACCAGAAGTTAAAAAATCTGGTGGTATGTGGCATCATCCGCAATTGTCTGGAGTTTGTACCAAAGTTGGATGCATGACACCGAAAAAGCCTAACTCAGCGCAACGTAAATTTGCACGTGTAAGGTTAAGCAACGGAATTACAGTAACTGCTTACATTCGTGGCGAAGGTCACAACTTACAAGAACACTCTTCTGTGTTAGTGGAAGGAATGTGCCGTAACGACTTAATTGGTGTAAGCAGAGGTATTATTAGAAATACCCGAGATACACAAGCAGTTAAAGATCGTAAAAGAGGACGATCGAAATATGGAGCACCTAAACCAAAGGTATAAGGAGAAGTAATGATAGTTATTAAAGGAAAGAGAATTGGAAGAAAAAGAGAGTACACAATTACTCCAGATCCAATTTACGGAAATATTGAAGTTGCAAGGTTAACGAATATATTGATGAAAGACGGGAAGAAATCTGTTGCATACAACAAAGTTATTCTTCCTGCATTGAAATTAATTAAAACCAAGTATAACGAAGATGCGTGTGAAATTCTAAGTACAGCGATTAAAAACGCTCGTCCTACAGTTGAATTACGGAAGCTATCCGCTTCTTCTCACTATCAAGTTCCCTGCGCCATTAACGACAACAGGTCGTACAGCATGGCATTACGCAGCATCGCGAAAGTTGCACGTAAAAAAGGCGATAAAAGCGCAGCTCAAAGATTGTGTGAAATTTTATGGAACACAGCCAATGAGCGTGGTGAGGTTATGGATTACAAGCAAAACATGCAACGTACCGCAGAAGCAAACACTGCATTTAAATCATTTTAAGGAGAATCTATGATATTACCAACAAAAGAACAGTTTAAAATTCAAATGTCAAAGCTGCGGAATATTGGAATTGCTGCTCATATCGATGCAGGAAAAACCACTACAACAGAACGAATTTTGTTTTACACTGGAAAAACACACAAGATCGGGGAAGTGCATGAAGGTGCTGCTACCATGGACTGGATGGCTCAAGAAAAAGAACGGGGTATTACAATTACATCCGCGTCTACTACTTGTACCTGGAAAGATCACAAGATCAATATTATTGACACACCAGGTCATGCCGATTTTACCATTGAAGTTGAACGCTCTTTAAGAGTTTTAGACGGAGCGGTAACGGTTTTTGACGGTGTCGCTGGTGTAGAGCCACAATCAGAAGTTGTATGGATGCAAGCGAACAGATACAGAGTTCCTCGAATTTGCTTTGTCAACAAGATGGATCGTATCGGTGCAAACTTTAAACGTTGCGTTGAGATGATTAATGACAGACTTAAATCCAAACCCATTGTAATTCAAATACCAATCGGTATAGAAGCAGGGTTTAAGGGCATTGTAGATCTCGTTGAAATGAAAGCAATTATCTGGCATGGTGACGATTTGGGTGCAAAATTTGATGTGGTTGAAATACCCGCAGATATGCTATCTGAAGCTCAAGAAGCTCGTAAAAAGATGCTTGAAGCCTTAGAAAGCTCAATGTCTAGTGAAACAATCGACCAATACATGAATACTGGCGATCTAGATACAGCAAGCATTAAACAGTGCATCAGAGACGGAACAGTCAAATTGCAACACTTCCCAGTGTTATGTGGTTCGGCATTTAAAAACAAAGGAGTTCAGACACTGTTAGACGCCGTGCTTGACTATTTGCCTTCACCACTAGATGTGCCCATCACCTCAGGGCTAGACGAGTCTGGTAATACCATCACTCGTTCCTGTGACATAAACGAAGCATTTTCAGGCTTGGCTTTTAAAATTGCTTTAGACCCGCACATTGGTTCTTTGACCTTTTTCCGCGTTTATTCAGGTCATATTTCTTCGGGAACAACAGTTTACAATCCAGAAGTTCGTAGGGACGAAAAAATTGGACGTATGGTTGTGATGCATGCAAATAGCCGTACAGAAATCAGCGAAGCATTTGCTGGTGACATTGTTGCTCTTGCAGGATTAAAGTACACAGAAACCGGACACACCCTCTGCGATGAAAACAAAACTATTATATTAGAGAAAATTCAAATTGCAGATCCAGTGATCGAAATAGCTCTAACTCCTTTGACAAAAGCCTATCAACAGAAGCTTTCTGATGCTTTAGGCAAGTTGTCACAAGAAGACCCATCTTTAAAAATCGAAACAAAAAACAACGAAACATCTCTTAAAGGAATGGGTGAATTACACTTAGAGGTTATTATTGAGCGGCTCAAGCGTGAATTTAAAGTAGAAGTAAATACTGGTCCACCGCAAGTTGCATACCGTGAAACAATCACCAAGTCATGCGAAGAGCGTTACGTTCATAAAAAGCAAAGCGGTGGTAAGGGTCAATTTGCAGATGTAAAAATGACAATTTCACGATCTGAGAAAGACTTTGAGTTTGTCAATAAAATTATCGGTGGAACAATTCCTAGAGAATTTATCCCCGCTGTAGAATCCGGAGTCAAAGAAGCGCTAAAAGCTGGTGTGATCTCTGGGTACCCAGTAATTAACGTCAAGGTGGAATTAACAGACGGATCCTATCACGATGTTGACTCGAGCCAACTAGCCTTTCAACTAGCGGGTAAACATGCCTTCTTAGAAGCTATGAAACGCGCAGGGCCAAAGCTATTAGAACCCATCATGAAAGTAACAGTACTTTCACCTACAGATTATACTGGTAGAATTATTGGTGATATTAACTCGAGAAGAGGTCGTATCTCTCATAACGAGACGATTGTTGGAACATCTGAAATTACCGCACTAGTGCCATTGAGCGAGATGTTTGGATACATCAGCACGCTTAGAGCTAGCACACAAGGGCGCGCGAACTACAACATGACCTTTGAATGTTACGAGATAGCCCCTACCCCATCAACTTATAAGTAATAAAATACTGATCTCGATATAAGCGATTCGTCGTTTATGGGTAATGTATTTTTTAATATCTCAAATAAAGTTCTTGCTGATCTCGATATAAGTGACTTGTTGTTTATGGGGCGATGTATTGATCTCGATGTAAGTGACTTGTTGTTTATGGGGCGATGTAATATATATTGCCTTAAAGAGTATCACGCACCAGTAAAACTGATCTCGGCGCACCTAATGTTATATTTTAACTCGCAAGATTTCCCCACGGGACTCTGTGTTTTTATTAACATTACACACCAGTAAAACTGATCTCGGCGCACCTAACGTTATATTTTAACTCGCAAGATTTCCCCACGGGACTCTGTGTTTTTATTAATATCACGCACCAGTAAAACCGACCTCGGCGCACCTAATTTTATTAATATTTTCCCCACGGGACTCTGTGTTTTTATTAAAAAAGACCACTCTCCCATCGCACTTTCGCAAAGCGACGCATGTAAATAACGGGCCTCTTTACAACGCTTATGCAAAACCTCTCTTTACACAAATAACAGACCTCCTTACACATTTACCGAAAACCTCCCCAACGCATCTGGCGCGCTATTAACAACAACGTCTCTCCTTACACATTTACCGAAAACCTTCTCAACACATCTAGCGTAGTACCCGCGACAACGTCTCTCCTTGCACATTGACCGAACCTTCGTCGACCACCGCACATTACCACGAACAACAACCGTTCCTATATGCAAATAACAGACCTCCTTGCACATTGACCGAACCTTCGTCGACCACCGCACATTACCACGAACAACAACCGTTCCTATATGCAAATAACAGACCTCCTTACACATTTACTGAAACCTTCATCGGCGCACCGCACATTACTACCTGATATCCATGTTCCTGCAAAGCTGATTTCGCAGAATCTAAAGTTGCGCCAGTAGTAATTACATCATCTATCAAAAGCACTCGGCAAGGTCCTAGATTGCAATTCAAATAAAACTTATCCTTCACATTCGCCCTGCGCTCTTCAATATTTTTACCGTGTTGTCGTACAGTGTATCGCGCGCTCAACAATTCTTTTACCGGTTTGCGCATTTTCTGACTTAATGTTTGCGCAATGTAAGTCGGGACATTATGCCCACGCATCATCAATCGCAACCAATGCGACGGTATGGGCACAATTACATCAATTTGCGACGTCAAATCAACTGTGCACTGATACATCCAATTCCCCAATAACTGCACCTTGTTGTAGTCCAGTCGATGTTTCAGATGGGTGATAATATTACGAGTGTCCGAATTATATACCACGCAACTGCGATAATCCGTGCAATCGTTAACAAATCGGATCTTTAGCCAACATTCTTGACATAGACCTGCATGATCTATACACGCTGCGCAATTAGCACAAGCATATGGAAACAACCCGAACATCTACAGATGATATTCATTTTCGAATCGATAAGCAATAGTGCTAAATTTACGACCAAGCGCTGGGCACTCGAAACACTCTAGACTGCTTAGTGATAAAAGGCTTAATTACGCACCACGCAAGATGTACGTTGTGTCTATGCCATACACCTACGCAACTGATCACAAACTTGCAAGCAGTGAAAATCATACAGAATTAATCGCAATCACAAACTAATCACAAACAGATAGAACTGCGTCGCTATAATATCAAATCATTGAAAACAACACTCGAGATACTGCTTAAACCAGCTTATCAATGCTTGAAGATCCTGTGTAAGTATAAAACGCAATAGCAAAGCTTGAGAAGATCGCAAATTGGAAATGACATCAAGATTGGCATGTATATGAGACCAAAAGCAGAACGTGTTAGCAAATGGCATGAATTGAAATGATAGTATCCTGCTATAAACAATCAAATTACACATAAAAACAATTTAGAGAAAATAATGTCTGCGGCTAAAAGGACTTGAACCTTTACGGGTTTACACCCACAGCACCCTTAATGCTGCGTGTCTGCCATTTCACCATAGCCGCTACATATATATGTTATCTGTTTTATTGAAAGAATGCCACTATTTCAGACAGCAAAATATCCAATATTTAACCTTTATGATATAGTGAAGTGTGGATATTATCCGGTGGGTTCCAAATATCATAACATTATCAAGGGCGTTTATGGCGTATCCGGTATATCATTTTTTGGTCTCATCAAATTTTTCTTATTTCTTTTTAACGCTAACTATCGCGCTGTTTACAGATTTGATCGATGGTATGCTTGCGCGTAAATTAGAATGCGACAGTGCTTACGGGGTCGTCCTTGACCCTTTTGCAGATAAAATTCTTCTAATTGGTATGTATCTCGGCGTGATCATGAATTCGCAACTCGCGTGCATTACATGCTTGGGGTTAAATGCGCAATTGTTGTTTATGATATTAATCGCAAAAGAAATATCATTGCTACTTGGAGCTATTGTTTTGCTATATTACAACATGCTGCCAGTGCAACGCTTGCAAAGCGCGACTGTCGGAAAGATCTCGTTTGTTGTTCTCAACATAGCGACTATTTTGTTTATCAGCGGTTATCTTACAGGTGTGGCGATGTTGTTAAATTTACTCGCAGCATCAATTAGTTTGGTGTTTTATCTCAAGCGCATTTTGCATATTATTACACAATGAATCTATTACCTCTCTGGCCATCTTTAAACGACCAATTTATTGTTGCAGAAAGCAATTCAGAGGCATTTAATGCTGTAAATACTTGGCCGCAGAATATCATTATAATCTATGGGTCTTGGGGGAAATCGCTGCTTGTAACAACTCAATTGCAAAACTTTCAGCACAGCCAACCCAATGACGCGATATCAAAGCAAACCGTATGGGACAATTTTTCTCACTGCACCAACAGTTCAATTGCATTTCACAACTTTAATACCATATTGCACGAGAACTATAAGTTATGCATTACCATGAGAGACCATCCGGGAGAATGCGATATTTTACCTCTAGATCTAAGATCTCGCATGAAATCTGCATATCTAGTAAAGATCCGACCGCCGAATTTAACCCTACGCAAGCAAATTGTCACGCAATGGTTTAGCACAGGAGGCGTTCAAATCGACCAACGTTCGTTAGATTATTTCCTCAGCAATTATGACAATCACTTAGATGTTTTAGGGCGATCAGTAAAGTTGTTGCATGAATATGCATTGCTGCACCAAAGAAGAATCACAATCTCATGCATTAAAACTGTATTGAACGAGTCGGTATAGAAATAGATAGATAGATAGATAGATAGATAGATAGATAGATAGATAGATAGATAGATAGATAGATAGATAGATAGATAGATAGATAGATAGATAGATAGATAGA
>Ga0105055_10004047_pt1 | contig 21752 bp, 14 predicted proteins | sample BON03_FD_78090 | JGI IMG/M metagenome (GOLD analysis project Ga0105055, IMG submission 78090) | Freshwater microbial communities from Lake Bonney liftoff mats and glacier meltwater in Antarctica - BON-03 | ecosystem: Environmental > Aquatic > Freshwater > Ice > Glacier meltwater | place: Lake...
ACGTGAGATAGAATCTCATTGTTCTCCTGCACAAATTCAGCAAGATTTGCATCATCATTTGCATTCCCTTTGTTCAATAAAGTCATCTCACTGTGTCGCATGTAACATGACTGTGGTATCTCTTATGATGCAAAGTTTTGAGCAACTTTGCTTAGAATTACCATAAAGTTATTCAAATTGGAATACTTTTCGGGATCTGTACTGAAGATATGTTGAATCAATCTTGCCGGAATACCGTATGACCCTGGTGCCGATGCCTTGTTCAACTGTTGCACCGCTTTTTTGATAATAGCTAGTGTAACCTCCCCTTCCTCTGTAAGTTTCGCCACTCCTATTTCATCTTCAGTGAGCCTTTTTCAAACCCTTTCAATAAAAATCGAGACCTGTTGAGGGAATGAGTTTTTTTGTTCTAGAAAGGACATCGCAAATTCGCAATATTTGCCAGAGAAGAATAGTGACTTTTAAAAAAGCTTGGGATTTACCATGGATTTTAAGAACCTATTATTTTATAACTTGGATGATTTATTTCCGAATGCATCTCTCAAAGCGCGTTTCAATATCTTTCCTGTAGATCCTCGTGGAAGTTGTTTTTTCAAAAGAAAAATATTGGAACGTTTCGGAAGCATAAATCGAGCCAAGCGCCGAGATACTTCATTCACGATTTGGGCCTCAGTCAACGTGGTGCCATCTTTCAATACAACCGCCAGTCCGACCTCTTCACCCATTCGAATGTCTTTAATTCCAAAAACAGCGCATTCAAGAACATTCGGATTTTCATAAACCGCATGCTCGACTTCAGCACTTGAGATATTTTCGCCGCCTCTTATTATGATGTCCTTGGAACGATCTGTGATATATATAAACCCATCTTTATCCAAATGTCCTATATCGCCTGTTCTGAACCAACCGTGTCCTTTTCCAGGTATCGTAAGAATTGTTTTAGCAGTTTCATCGGGCCTGTTCCAATATTCTCTCATCACAAGTGGAGACTTGATCAAAATTTCTCCATTAAAGCCGAAAGGCACTTCGGTAAGGGAGTTTTCATCTACAATGACCGCTTGGACCACCGGCATTGGTCGACCGCAAGATAACGGTCTCGCGTGGTATTCGTCGCCAGATATTGATGATATAGCACCATTGGTTTCGGTAAGACCATATCCTTGATGAGGAACGCAATTCTTGAACTTGGATTGAACATGAACTAATTGAGACTTTGGTGTTGGAGCTCCGCCGCCACCCACGAATTTCAAACTGGACGTATCGGTTTTAATAAAATTCACATGGTTGAGTAAATCTTGCACCATTGTCGGTACTCCTGTCCATTTATTGGGTCTTTCTTTTTGGATCAATTCAAGTGCTATTCCTGCATACCATTTGTACAGCAGAACTATTTTCCTTCCTACAGCCAACGACGAAAGAAGAACGTGATGACTTGCTGTCACGTGAAACAATGGTACAGGACATATCATGCACTGCTTTTCATTTGGGACTCCAAGTAGATGCGCTACTTTCATTGCAAGCATTTGAATGCACATTTGACTAGTCATACCTCTGTGTGTCAAAACAACACCTTTGGGCTTGCTCGTGGTTCCAGAAGTGTACATAATACAACCCACATCATCTGGAACAATGCTTTCAATGTCATGTGACTCATCTGTATTCACCATGTGCTCGTAACGTAACACATCCACTGGTAACTCATGAGATCCTCGCACAACTATCACAGGAATCGACAGCCTGCTACTTTCTACTCTCATGTATCTCTGTTGGTCACATATAAACAGAGAAGCTCCGCTGTCAGTGAGACCATATATCAACTCCTCTTCTGTCCACCATCCATTAAGAGGCACAACAACAGCACCGATATATAACGTGCAAAGAAATACGACGCAGAATTCTGGATAATTTCGCATGCATAACGCTACCCTAGAACCTTTGAAGATTTTGAATTCGTTTTTCAAAACAGAGGCAAGCGAAATCACTTTGGCTCGGATTTCCTCAAATGTATATCTTTCTTCTTCATACACGATAAATTCGTTTTGACTGTATTCTTGAAATCCCGATTCAATGTATTCCCGCATATTTAAAGGTCCTTTTAAAAAACCAAGACCGGAGACCAATTGGTTCCCGCAATGCCATGAACAATCACCAATTTCAAATTCACCGCCAACACCTGTGAGTTTAGTTACAGCATTTCTCACAGCTTCCGCCATGGTTTTGGGGGTAAAAAAGGTCGGAATGGTCAATTTGAAAAAAAAAAGTCGTTTCTATTTTTGGAAAACGGACAATCGAATTGCACTCGTAGATGTGGCAGAGTATACTGAGCAGAGGGAATAGAATATACACCGGAACCTTTTTTGATTCCCATCCCATAAGCAACGAAGAAAAGCGGAAAACAATCGAGAAGATGTATGGCCAGTATAAAAAGAAAAATTTTGCTGCTGTTCCTGAGATTTTACCTCAAGAGTTGGAACTTGCGTTGTTGAGCGGGGAAGAAGTTATACTGGTGGATTGTAGAGATAAAAATGAGCGGGAGGTGGGCACGATTAAAGGAGCTCTGGTTATGGACGAGGTATCATTTAGTGACATTGAAACAGATGTCGTTCTATTTTGCACGGTGGGTTTTCGATCAGGGGTGAAGGGGAAATCATTAATGAATGAAAACCCGAATTTGAAAGTAAAGAATCTCAAAGGTGGTATCCTGCTGGTAAGTCTGCATTTCTTTTGATAATACCTGATTTCATTCTAAATTGATAGTGGTGTCACGATGTTCAAGAAAGTTCTTTGAGCAACGATGACCATCGAGTTCATGTTTATGGAAAAGCATGGGATTTATTGCCTTCTTCTTATTCTGCTGTGTATTAATATATCAACGCAAATCCAATGAAAAAAATAGCTGAATATTGAACGAAATCTATTTTTCCGAGAATATTAAAGGACATTTTAAAGTTTCTTATTGCCATCCCATTTGTAAAATCCTTGGCCTGTCTTTCGGCCCAGTTTTCCTTGAGCCACCAATTCTTCAAGGCATTTAGGCATGAGAAACGCAGGCTCATCGGGATACATAGTTTTCCACCCGGAGATAATAGCGTGAATAGTATCATGTCCAATATAATCGGCCAAATGGAAAGGTCCCTAAGATAGAAAATGAATACCACACATATGAATCTTGAAGTAAACTTACCATTGGATGACCTGCTCCTCTCATCATGGCTGCATCAATATCTGCAGTGGAGGCTTCGCGGCGATCATACATTGCCATCGCTTGCCCGATGTATGGAACGAGTAGCCGGTTGACCACAAAACCTGGCGTATCCTTGCATTGCACGGGATAACGTTGGATCATGTTCGCAAAGTTCATTGCGGTTTCCAATGTGTCATCGCTGGTTTCATTTGCCTTCACGACTTCCACTAAATTCATAAGCTGAACAGGGTTGAAAAAATGAAGACCTACAACTTTCTCAGGTCGGCCTGACGCAGTTGCCAAGTGATGGATTGGAAATGAGGATGTATTCGAGGCAAGAACGGTGTCCTTAGAGCAAACCTCTCCTAGTTGCTTGTAGAAACTTTTCTTAATCTCCAGATTCTCAATGATAGCTTCTACGACGATGGAAGCATCCTTCAAGTCAGCCATGTCGGTGGTGCCCTTGATGCGACTCATAATAGAATCAACTTTAGCAGATACTTTTGCTGCCGCATCTTCCTCGCTTTTCATCTTTTTCGAGTACACCTTTGTCAACGAGTCCCGAATCGCATTGATTCCTTTCTCCAAAGCTGCAGGGTTGGATTCAAGAGCAACGACTTGAAACCCAGCAGTATCAGCTGCAAGTTGACCAATACCATGGCCCATAAGTCCCAGACCCACGACACCAACTGTCGATCCTGGAGCAAGAGTGGCCATGAATCTTGAAGCTTGCTTGCTCAATGGTAATGCGCGGCTTAACATCATCATGTCTGTCGATTCTCACGGATTGTGTTTGCACGACTTCACTGCGGAAAGCCCCCCTTTTAGTTACGTTACAGAATGGAGAGTTGCAGATTGGTGCGTCGTGTTGGTCGTTATAAGCGAATGGATGAATGGATTCAATTCTGTGAACGCCTACATGGAGAAAGAAGAGTCGCTGATAGATGCAAGTGTGAAGATGTTCCAAGCGAAGAAATAGGTTTGCAATGTTGCCTGCTGCAAGACTCGAATGTTTCTCTAGCAACGGTAAAAGGCATGCTAAGAGGATGGAAAGAATTGGCAGATATGAACAATTTGAAACTGAAATGCATTCGTGTAATATATCTTCGTAATGCGTTCGTGGGATGGCGTCAAACAGATGTATTTCAAAAAGCATGTTTGAAAATGAACCATATTTGCCCCAAGATTTTGACTCAACACGCATTCGATGTATTAAATAAACACATGGTTCATTCAATACGACTTTCATCTCGGTCATGTTGGTTCAATACCACATTCTCTGCAGTATGTAACAAGCTCGCTTGCAGAACTGCTTTCGTTTGTTGGCGTTCGTACACGATTCAGTTACGTTCCGCGGAGCTACTAATCCGACTTGAAACTATTCGAAACATCTCTTATCTTCGTTCTAGTTTTAAATTGTGGAAAATGGTAGCTCCTGAATACGTTCGCCCTCCATCCAAGTACATCAAATTAAATTATAGGGCTGTGCGAAGCGCAGATTCGAAAACCAAAATAGTTCCTCCATCCAATAAGAAGTTCCACGATTCAACAAGTTCAATTTTGAAAAATCGGATTAATGATTCGAAATATTTATTATCAAGAGCTATGCCAACAGCCAAGCATGGACTGTGGAAGAAAGATGAGGTAATATTAACCAAGTCTTTCACACCCAAAGCAGGAGGATCTAAGACATACTGGGTTTAAGAAGCCATCATTTTAATCTTCTTCATTGTCAACCAAGGCACGATGTTGAATAATTAGAGGAACCGGCTGCTTACCATGTTGTGCGACCCCCCAGCCATTGAGTGGTGGTTTCTCACTGGTTCCGTAAACAGAATTCACATAATATATCTTTTGAACCACTACTTTTGAATCTTTTGACTCTCCACCAACATCATCTGACGCGAACTTTGCAGAAAACGTTCCAACAAGCAACCATATTTTAGAATCCCCGTATTTGGCTCTTCGTAGAGCATATTCCCCGGTTTTGCGAGTTAAAACATATTGAGGGACTTGATCGGCAAATGTACCAGATCTATAGTATTGACCTATCACTTCATCCGACCCGCAATCTGCTATCGTGATGGAATCCTTTTTCCTGTTAACCATATTTTGCACGTATGCATCGCTTGTGTCCCAACTGATCACAGGTAAGGGTGCAACGCCCTCATTCCCGAGATGCCAGTCTTTTCTAGGAGGTCTTAATTGACCACCTTCAACTGTGTTGACATAGAGAGAGCTTATTTTCCCGGTAGTTTCAATGAACTGCAATGACCACATATGCTTTTTTTCATTGACTGATCTTTCTAAAATGAAAGTTCCGCTTTCGGTGGACATAATATATTTTGCAGCGGTTCCTGCAACAGTCATTATCTCGTAGGTTCCTCTCGCGGCTTTGTATCCGCATTGGGAAACTTTGACGGTATTTACGCCTTTGGCAAAAGTGCGCTTATTCAATGATAACTGCTTTCGTATCGTTCGTCCGCGGATTCTAGCCTGCAGAAGTGTCACCACCTTGCGAACAATTTGATCCACTCGTGACTGAGTCACTCGCTTAGTAGCTGCCTTCCGTCTAACCACTGATTGCAGTTTGATAACTGATTGTTGAGTGATTTTAAATTCGCGGTTCTGTTGGGCACCACGGAATCTGCTTTGAATAGCAATGGCTGCTGACTGCCGATATTGACGTTGCCGAATCATATGCCCACGAATCATCCGTTGAATATCTACTGCGGCTACATCATGGTCGTATTGATCGTAAAAAGGCATGGAATCATCACCTATTTCAAATGAAGTCAGATCAATTAAAGCGACTTCATCTGGAATGATATACACAATCGTATCATCAACTGGAATTTCAACTTGACCTGTTGATTTTTCTGCCTCCATCAGATTTGTTTCTAGCATTAAGTTTTCAGCTGGAATAACTTCTTCCTCAACTGAATTCGCTGCTTCCATTAGATTTTCTTCCAGCAATACATTTTCGGCTGGAGTTTCTACTTCTTCTATTGAATCTTCTGTTTCAGCCAGATTTTGTTCTACGTATATATCATCAGGTGTTTTACCCCGATTTTCATCTTGCGGTAACTCACCCAATGATATTCGAAATGAATGCTGAACTTGAAGAAGCATCTCTTTAATCACTGTTGGATCTAGTAAGTAGTCTTGTTTCGGTGACATGTTCAGCTCGTCATCGAATTGATGAACTGACAATGATGCAAATGTCGTTTCAAGCGCTGGAGGTCTCATTCTTTCTGATCCTGGTCTTGTGTACGGAAAGTTCCACGAAATATCTTTGTCCTTGAGTTTCTCTGAGGCCAGCAATTCTGAATGTATTATGCGAAGGCGGCTGAATGGAGGGATGCTCAACCTTATGTGTAGGTCAGAGGACTCGGGCTTCACAATGACTCTACCACCACGAGCATATAATGGTTGCTTGTATGGACTTCTTGAAGGACTGGTATTTTGAGGAGGTGTAGGCGAACTCAATTTATTTCCTATAGTTCTTGAGCTTTTCGTATTGAGATGATACTGCTGAGGAATATCGATGGCGAAAAGATTGGGATTCTTCAACTTCTTTTTAATCGATTTCTTGAGATCCACTTTACGAGTTGGATCTATTATAGAATAATCCTTCAGTAATTGACTCGTCCGCTCGTTCAGTTGTTTTTGCATACTTCGCGATATCAGAGATTGATGGTGATTTACTACCACTCCTGTTTGTTCCTTTCGGAGTAGTATGTCAGATTCGGGAAGTAAAAACCTTAACTCTACTGTTTTAGGTTCACCAAAACCCAATTCATTTCTTGCCTTGATTTGAAACTTTGATCTGTAGATAGTTGCTTCTAGGGGAACCAACGTAGAGATGATACATGTACAAGAACGAGTTCTATATACATTTTTCCAAGGACCTTTTTTTTCTTGCGACATTACGAAATATTCCAGGTTTTCGGAAGCATCATTATCGCCGAGCTGGTCCCATTCTAGTTTCAAAAATATATGTCGAAGTCGGTGTTTGAAGTCATCAAATAGCGAATAGGCGGTGAATACAGAAGCTATCTCGCAAGGTACATCATGAGGTGTTTGAAATGCAAAAAAGTCACTCGTCATTCTAAAGGTGCTATTGAAAATGCTTGTTCGAAACCAATACCAAGTATTTGGTTTGAGATCATCAAAACTCACTTTTCGGTCCAATCTGTTGCATTTCCAGATATGGGCGACCGAAGAAGAAAACATCATGGGAAATGTTGGTTCTTTGTCACATGGATTCGCATCAGGAGCGATTTCCATTTCAAAATTGCAACTGTCTCCCAACTCGCGACAACTGAGAATGAAATCTCTTTTCAAAATAAAATAGACGGAACGACGATGACCCACTGGTCTAGGCAACGGTAGATGAGCCACATGAGTAACACTATCGGACATAGATGCAATAGGCGAGCAAACAATATTTTCACTTGAAGAAACAGCCAAGGCTCCAACGCGCACACGGAAAGCCTCCATCTGCGTCTCATTTTTCTCGACATCAATAGTATATTCACAATCCGAACCCATAAAAATTGTCTCTTCATTATAGTGGTTCGTCGCTCGTTGAATGTAAAGCACATATTCAACATCTACCGAAGCAGTATCACCAAAAGGAATTATTTCGAATGGTTTCCATGCAATATGAACAACAAAATGTAGCCCGTGATTCGTTTTTACTGATATAGTGGGTTCTTTTGGTTGACTTAATGCGACTCCAAAACTATAATTGTCAATCTCTCCTGTCCGAATAGGGTACATTCGATTACTGGGTGGCTCCATCAATTCCCAGTGATTGTTCTTATGATTCGTTTGTATCAATGATTTCCATTCATTGAGCACCATAGCTGCACATAGAGTGTCTCTGTTTGTATCTACGTGTATGACCGATCCTTTCGTAAGGATGGTACTAATCCGATGCTCCATCGCTCAAGGACTCTAGATTTCAACGGATAAATGTGGATGTACTAGAGTTTACCGTAACTCCATCCTGATTTGCCTCAGAAGAATCTATCTCAATTTCACTTGTGGTTCAATCCATTCGTTATATAGACTTTGTGAATTATAAATTTTACTGAAGTATCAAAATAGGAAACAAGTAGTTCAAAGCCAATGATTAAATAAAATTTCCATTAGGAACTCAATCATGTTCAAGAGGAGAAATTATTCAAGATTGAATCCATTGGCAAGCAATTCTAAGCACGGTCCGTGGAAGGTTTTAATCTGGTTCATTCACAACAATATCTCTAAGATGTGCGAGATTTTAAACATGATCGGATCTCGAATTCCATTGTTTTTCTTGGTAAGGAATGCATAGTATTCCAATTCACTAATAGAATAGTAAAAGGATTCTATTAAACTGGAATATCATGAAAGATCGGGGTATTAGAATTTTTCAATCTAAGAACCTAGCAATTCACAGAGCAAGATTTCTCATCAAATAAGTATATGCAGTGAGAGGCGGTTATCAGGTCCAACATGAAGAAATACTATGATGAAAAGAATATATTCAACTACTATTTTAACTTTGCAACTTTTGAACTCCTTGGAAAACCCTCAACCTGCAGAATAGAAAATGACTGAGGCAATAGTTGTACAGGGATGTCATACTCTCTTCTTCATAGTAATAATGGGCCATGACGGAAGGACAAATCCCGGAAACGTCGAGTGCCAATCGTCTCAAGTGTTCTGAATTCGAATATCGAGACTCTTGAAAATACTCACTGACGAAAGCAAAGATAACCTCGAATTCTGTAGCTTCAGATAAAAAATCCCGGAGGAAAATGGAGAATGTTTCGAGGACATAACTGGATCGAAAGATCCCTTCAACTCCAACAATCATTTTAGCTTTACGCCGATGTTGAATACAATCGGCATAGTTTGAGCATCGGTGCCTAAGAGAAGGTTGCCTGGGTACTGAAAACAAGGACATAGCCTCTTCCAACTCTTCGGTAGTTTTAGGTGGAGCGATCGATATCTTCACTTTCTCCCAGAATCGAAAAGTACGAGTGTTTTCAATTTCCGAAGTCTTATTGCGTCGCATTTCTTTGCGCAATGGATTACGTAGTGTCTCTACAAGTTCATCAATTGATATACCATATAGAATAGCTAGACATTTGTAATACTTGACAGATCTGGTGAAATCATCAAAAACTGGTTCCGCGTGAGATATGGCAAGATATTTCACCCTTTGGGTTAAATCATCAACTAGACGCATGGACCCATTGCATTTTTGCAAAAATTCTATCCGCGAAAGGATCTCTCGTGACTCTTTTAAAGCATTTTCTTTAGCAATTGTGAATAGGATATTTAATTGATGTTCCCTATTTGTTTCTTCCTCCATTGCGAGAACGTTAGAAAGAATCCCCCCAATAATTCCTGAGTCCCTTTTCATTGCATATCGTTTAAAAATTTTCCAAGTTTTTCTATTCGACATAATGGTGTACAAGGAACAATGTGCTAATACCTCGATACTCTTGTCAAGACAATTATTCTTGTAAATTTTTGAATTCAGAAATGCGGGTAATAAATGACTTTCTAGTTCCATGGTGAATTTAGACTGTATGTTCAGAAACACTTTATTTCCAATATGTACATGATCCGGTGTGTTGAATAACAGCCTCTCGAGATGCTGAAGCGACTCTGAATCCACAGGTACAAAACAAGAAGCTCCTTCTTTGAAGAAAACAGAATATATAGAAATCGCCATCTTTCTTGTTTCTTCTGCTGGTACATTCTTTTCATTGTTCAACGAATGGCATAAGAATGTATCGAGAGCAGCATAACACAAGATTAAGTTATTGCAACAAACAGAATCCACTAGGAAGGCTTTCAAACGTTTCAGCTCTACTCTATCGCCCATCAGTTTTTCGAAATCGCTATAGAGCTTTCTTGTGATGGTCGAACTTGACTCGCTTGGACATTGGGAAGACTCTTGAATGGCCCTTCTTCGGTCTCGCGTCAATCCACCCCATAACAGTTCTTCAAACTTCACATCCTTCAGTAAAGCACATCGTGGATTCGAATCCATGTCCATAAATCGTGATTTTAAAGTCTGCATTTGGTGAACATCATTCCACTTTGCTTCCTCCATGTGCGTTACAACGTGAAGGACGAGCGGACCTACCCTCAGAACTTATCGGGGGTCTATTCGCAGTTTCGACAATGAAGATGGTGCGATTGAAGTTACGATCGAAGGGTTCCAAATTGGCTCCATTGGAAAAACGAGGCGATCTGAAATCTTTTTTGCTGCCAGTTATCAGAAGAGAAATCCAAGTATCCGTTGATGTTGACTTACTGAAATCAATTCCTTATTTTCAAAAGTTATTTCAGAGAGATTGGCAAAACTGTGATGAGATCCTAGTGCTGGATTTTCCAGCTGTAAGAATGCTTGACGGTTTTTGGATTGCATTGAGAAACGCTTTGGGTGAATCTGTTGAAAAATTGATGCGTGAATTATCACCAGGAATTTGCATTCAAACTTTTACCGCCGCTCACCTGCTAGGTTTAGATGATCTTTTGGCAGCCACTGAAGATTATATTGTCGAGCATATGTCTCCTATTTTGTTTATAAGTGCTTTCGATACATGCGAAAAGTGTTATCGAAACTCATTCAAAAGAAAGTTGTTTCGATACCTTCTGGTAAGTCAATTCGTCGTTGTTCACGGGTCCGACAATGTGGAATCGAATCTTGTGGTTAGTCGGGATGGCAAATATTTATCATACCATCACAGGAAAATTGCAACAGCCCTGTTTTATGATGTTCTGAAAGAAGAAATTCGAGAAAAACGAATCCTTTTTTTACCAGTTTCAGAGCTACAATTATGTTACGTAGAACGAATACGAGAGATGGGGATACATGGAGATGAAACCCATTTCATCGTACGAAAGGAATCTGATAATCAAGTTGTATTAGCGGCGAGTCACACTGCTGGTACTGGTGATTTCATACTTTCTAATAAATACCCCTGCACGTTTCGAAACAATAGTCTGGATTTTATAGGTACTTTAGAATCGAATTTCTTAGGAACTGTATTTACAATAAATGATCACGGTGTTTATTTTGATGACGCAGCTGCAATCATGTTTCCTGAATTAATACGAGGGGAGCATGGAGCAGTGATATATGATAGCAACATCCTTGCGCGAGTGCCCAACGCGATGACTATAGTTCTTCCGAGTACACACCATCAGCTTGAGCATTCTGACAGTATCGTAACAAGATACAATTCAGGTCTTACTCAAGAAATGATGGTACTGCGTTCACAGCAACCTGAATGGAACGAATATTTGGAAGCGTGGACGCTAGATTTTCATGGGAGAGCTCGGATGGCATCCAAGAAGAATTTCAAAGTGCGAGATGGATCTGATTGGTTGTTACTTTTTGGCAAGCGAAAAAAGCATATATATAGCCTTGATTTCAAGCACCCTTTAAGCCCCGTACAAGCTCTGTCGATAGCTTTGTCATCGTTCGCGGACAAGCTTATGGCTGTTTGAGTTCATTAAATATTTAGGTACTCTAGTTTTCTTCATTTTCGAGATTTGGCGTTTTCCTGGTTTGAATCAACTTTTGGAACAGTGACTTCAATGGGAATACAGCAGGATCTTGTGTCTCGGTCAAATAATTGGAAAATTTAGAGTGGTTGCAAACAAGTGGTTGATGAAAAATATCAATTTTTAGATGATGCATTTTCAAAAGGCCCTGACTTATATCGCGACTCATCTTTAAATTTCCTTTTAATATGAAGAATTTTCTCCTAGTGGGTTTCGCTTATTCAAAATTTTGTTGTCTCAAAAATAAGAGAACTTTGATCGAAGATGTTAATTTTGAATTTTCAATCCCTACAAAAAATGTTTTTTTTATTATTTGTTTGTAAACAACAAAAGGACGGACTCAGACAGACGGCAACCATGACGGTTTTAAGTGACGTGAAGAAAGAGGTATTCACCTATGAGAATCTGGTACATGCTATCTCAGGCATGACAGGAGGGGTTACCGCAATCACCGTATTCTACCCGTTGAATATTATCCGCATGAAGCTTCAAGTAGATGAAGCTATGAAATCAGATAGTGTCCTTGGAGTTGCTAAGAAGATCGCCGATACGGAAGGATTCTCTGCTCTTTACCAAGGTTGGTGGTCGTCAGTGGTATCGCTAGGTGCCTCTAACTTTGTTTACTTTTATGTATACAACGCAATGAAAACGGTATACAAGAAACTCATCGCTCAAAGTGAGAAAGCTGTTATTGATCCTATTACCAATCTCATTATTGCGTCTTTAGCTGGAGTTATTAATGTTCTTGCTACCACCCCATTGTGGGTAGCTGGTACTCGACTGTCTACCCAAAGCAAGAAATCGAGTGACAACAGAAAGCCATATGCAGGAGTGGCTGATTGCCTGCAGAGGATCGCGAGTGAAGAAGGAGTTCCAGCGCTTTGGAAAGGAGTTGGACCTTCTTTGATGCTGGTTTCCAATCCGTCTATTCAGTTTGTCACGTACGAACGACTTCGTGCGCCTATTGCAAAAGCTGCTGAGAAACGAGGAACTCCAATTACGGCGTTAGAATTCTTTGTTATTGGGGCTATTGCGAAGGCATTAGCTACCGTTCTAACATACCCTATTCAATTGGCGCAATCGAGACTACGTGCTGACAAAGGAACAACAGAGGACCCGACGAAAAGAAACTACAAGGACTCTAGTGATGTTTTGAAGAAGATCTACAAGCAAGAAGGAGTTAAAGGTCTTTACAAAGGGATGGAGGCGAAATTGTGGCAGACAGTGTGTAAGTATATAGTTTGAGTGTTGTTTTTGAAGTTGGCTTATGAATTCCCTTAATATTAGTGACTGCGGCGTTTCAATTCCTCACGTACGAGCAAACTCAGCGCATTGTGTTTGCGCTGTTGATAGGCAAGAAAACGGAGGCAAGCCATTAACTTTGATTCTATAAAAAAAGTAAGATTCATTTTTAGGAGTAGTCGTTCAAAAATCTTCAAGCGTGAGCTTGGGCAATATATTCATCGATTCCAGTTCCTGAAATAGGAGTTTACATGCATATGGTATTCTAAGCTGAGTTAAATCGGCATCGGTCTTGCAGAACTGGCACCATTTGGGTCTGGACATCATTCCACATGAAAGACACACTGTAGCTTCAAAGACATCCGAGGACAGCATGAGTCGTTCAATGAGCAGAGCGCTGCTGCCGTAACCAATTAGACAATCCCTTTCCATCTCTCCTAGACGCAACCCTCCATCTCTGCTCCTTCCTTCAGTCGGCTGGCGAGTCAAGACCGCTCGAGGTCCGCGTGATCTTGCATGCATTTTATCCATGACCATATGCTTAAGCTTTTGATAGTATACTGGTCCCATGAAAATATATGCTTGAATGGATTCCCCAGTAATACCGCTCGTAAGCATATCTTTACCAGAGTAGCTATATCCATGCTCTACTAATACTTTGGAGCAGCTTTCCACGGAATCTCCGCCAAAAGCAGTGCCGTATCGTCGATGACCGTCTAACACCCCAGCTTTACCTGCAACCAATTCAATCATTTTTCCAACGGTCATTCTAGAAGGAAATCCATGAGGGTTCATAATAACATCTGGACAAACACCAGCATCATTGAAAGGCATATCTTCTTGGTTGACAATCAAACCACAAACTCCTTTCTGTCCATGTCTACTAGAAAATTTATCTCCAAGTTCAGGACGACGAACATCGCGAGTCACCACTTTGATTATATGTCCTTCGTATTCGCTGCTGGACAGCATAACCTTGTCCACATATATTTCGTTGGGTCCATTGTAGACCAAGGGTGCGGGAACATATCCGTGAACATTCGCTGCAGGATCGTCAATGAGGTCACTTGTATTAGCAGGCATTTCACGGTTTACCAAAATATCCTGATTTTTAACTCGGTCTCCAACATGCGGTAGGCCATCAAAATCTAATGCTGCGTGCCGATTGCTTTTTTGATGAGGAACAGGTACAGGCGGAGGCACGATTCTATCCATAGTGTTGTTGCTATAGTGTTTCTTAGCTGTCGCCCATTTGCGCATAACGATACATCTACCATAACCTCTGTCCAAAGATGCCTTATTCAAGATAGTGGCATCTTCAATATCATATCCAGAGTAACTCATTACAGCTACGATCGCATTCTGACCAGCAGGTACCGAATCAAAGTTAACAAGTTCGAGAGTCTTCGAGTGCACCATAGGTTTCATAGGATAAACTACAAAGTACAAAAGTGTATCGATGCGATTCAATTGGTTCATGCCGATGGTTCCCATTGCTTGCTTCCCCATCGCGCACTGGTACGTGTTTCGTGGGCTTTGGTTGTGATGAGGATATGGAACTAAACCCACAACAATACCTAGAATCGTCAAAGGGTCAATCTCTAGATGCGTACAATCGGAAGTGATAGATTCTTCACTCAGTGCAATCAGCGTGTTATTTGATTCATTCACATCAATATACTCTATAAGACCTTTGGACATTAACTCGTAAAAGTCCATCGTTCCATTTTTTAGTGCCTGAATATGTCGTTCTGTGACTTTGCCACAATGATTATGTTTATCCACTATAATCAATGGTCGACACATGCGTCCACCATCTGTGGCTATTAAAACACATCTCTTAATTGAGTTTACGAAAATGGACACATATTCACCCAGCCTTCCTTCACGTCGCAATGCTCTCAGTTCCTCCCCTAGTACTTCCGGCTCTTGATGTACTCCTAGAATAATACCGTTCAGCATAACCACATAGGTATCTTGCACGTGGATTTCCTCCCCTCGCTTTAGAGACACGTTTTGTACTCCTAGAAAGTAGCAGAGATCTTTGATAGGAGCTTCCTCTTCATCGGCAGTAACATGTGTGAGCAAAGCAAGATTTTTAACTAGACCACACGATTCTCCTTCAGGCGTATCCGAGGGACACAACATTCCCCACTGAGATGGTTGAAGTGCCCGAGGTCCACTCACCTTCCGTGTCTTCTCAAATTGAGATGTAATTCGTGTCATATGTCCAATTGCTGACATGTAACATAGACGAGAGAGTTGCTGGGTAACGCCTGCACGCTCCATCTTAAATCTCTTGAGCGACCAATTACCGGTGGAGATTGCTTGAATAAATCCGTTGGTGATAACATTCTGACTCATATGCTTCATGATGTCAAACGCTTCTACTTGGTTGGGTTTCGACAGTACTCGTTCTGCCTGCTGTTTCAGTTCTCCATTGAATCTTTTAAACAGATCTTCAAATAGAAGTGATAATAATTGTCCAGCTAATTCCAGTCTCTTGTTACCATAGTAATCTTTGTCATCAAGCAACCTTTTGTCCACTTGAGCTTCACAGCATTGTCGCACCATATAAGAAAGAAAGAAAGCTTTATCATCAAAGCAATATTCTTCAACTGGAACATGAGTCAATACTACTTGCGCTAGCACATCCCGCGCCTCATCTATTCTTGTCAACACTGGCTGTCCATTGGCCGTAGTTTCACCGGCCACCGACGTCAGCTTACTACGGGGCATTTTGATGTAAAACCCAATATATTCCAAAGCTTGTTTTTGAGTGTAAATACCAGCTCGCGCAGCCTCCTCTAACGCAGCATTCAAATATGTTTGGGTCTCAGTGGTTGGAGCAATTAGATCCACCATCTGGACCATGCTTTCTACTCCCATGCCAATCATAACAATGACAATCGGAAGATCCACACTAAACGAATTATGTTTCAGGTATATGCGATTATTATTCTTGATGTACACGGCAGTTCGACTTTTACGCTCGTGAGTAGAACTCGTAACAGACGCACATGTTTGCTTTTTACTATCCATTTCAATGATAATTCTATTTTTCGAAAGTTGCTCTTGAATCAGAATCACTTTTTCAGATCCTTTGACTACAAAATATCCACCTGGATCATAGGGACACTCCCGCAATTTCGCAAGGTCGGCATCTGACTTTTTATCAAGTACACACTTTGAGCTTCTAAGCATCACCGGGATCCTTCCAATGGGCAAGTTGGTTTTTCGATACGAGAACTTTCCTTTAGTATATCTGACATTAACGAATATAGGAGCTGCATATGTGAGATCTCTCAATCTGCATTCCTGTGGTGTAATGTTGGTTGTTATCATGTCTTGCACTATTTCAGGCTGTCCAATATATACGTCCTCGTAACGCAGATAGAAATTTGAATAATTCTCACTTCGAATTTCGTAATTTGATTTAGCCAAAACAACTTTCTTTATATCCACCTCCACAAAGTAATTAAATGAATCAATATGCTGCTTGACAAGTCCTCTAACTTTCAAAAACTCCGGAAGCAATCTCCATTTGTCTTGAGCAGGTGCATCTAGATTTGATGACAAACGATCAGAAGATGGTGCATACTCGTCCTCATCGCTGGAACAATACATTGGATTGAGTTCTGTGGACAGAAATAGAACTGCGTTTAATGTGTATGCATTTTATATTTGCACCATTTGTTTTTGAAAATTCTTCCTCAGTTCTCTATTCATCTATTCACGTCACAGCAGACAAGCAAATAGATAACAACAGACCTCTTCTTTGATTCAGTTTCTCAAAGACGATGGCTGCTATAACTCGAGGTGCATTGGAACAAATCTTGAAAGGTGTGACCCTTAATCTTCCAGTAGTGGCGGTACAAAACATCACCTCGATCAAGACCAGCAACGGAGATGAGAGATACAAGATCACTCTAACGGACGGCACAACAGAATCAAGTGCCATGTTGGCGACTCAGCTGAACAGCATGGTGGCTTCGCAGAAGTTACAAGTGGATGATTTGGTTGTCCTTCAAAAATACATTTGTAATGAAGTTGGATCAAGAAAAGTGATTATAGTTCTTCAATTGGAGGTGGTGGGGAAATCAAACCCTGGTAACCAGCAAGTCCCTCTTCAACCAGTTCATTCGACATCAGCTGTGAAACAACCAATGGGAGCTGTACGTCAGTACGGAGCACCTCAAATGCAACAACCCAAACCTCAACAGCAAGTATTCTCCGGGAAAGGACCAGTGGCGAGACAGCAGCATGGATCGATCAACTACATGCCGATTAAAACGATGAATCCCTATTCAAAATGGATCATCAAGGCTCGATGTAGTTCCAAATCGGATATTCGTACATGGGATAAGGGTCCTACCAACCAAGGCAAATTGTTTTCATGTGAAGTTGCGGATGAAAATGGAGGTGAAATTCGCATGACCTTTTTCAGAGAAGCAGTTGACACATTTTATCCTATGATCCAAGTAGGTGGTGTTTACAGTTTTGCGAATGGGAAGCTTAAAATGGCGAATAAACAGTTTTCAGCGGTAGATTGCGATTATGAAATCACTTTTGGTAATGATGCAGAAATCGTTCCATTGGATGATGATCATTCGATTTCCACCGTGTCACTTCAACCGGTGAATATCCATGATATCGCCTCAAAACCTCCAAATGTCTCAATTGATGTATTGGGCATTGTGACTGAAGTCGGTCCTGTGAGTGACTTTACCTCCAAAGCAGGAAAACCTTTAACCAAGGTTGAAATCGTTATGCTGGACAAATCTGAGGCGTCAATCCGTGCAACAGTATGGGGGGAACGAGCTCGTGAAGTGAATAATGAGATTGGAGGTCGGACTGGTATTGCCATTGGCCTGAAAGGGTGTCGAATAAGCGACTGGGGAGGAAGAACTTTGAACACTTCCAATGGTTCCGTGATCCATGTTCAACCTAACATACCTCAAGCAGTAGAGCTCGAACGCTGGTTCAATGAAGGGGGTGCAGGTAATGGCAACTTTGTGGCTCTATCGTCTTCGAGCAATATTGCCAAAGGAGATCCGAAGAAAGTTCATGAGCGATTTACTTTGGCATCCTTGACTGATTGTAAGCTTGGAGAGGGCGAAAAGCCAGATTATGCAGAAGTTCAAGCATCGATTGCATTTGTGAAGAGTGATAAATTGTGGTACTTTGCTGCCCCTGAAGAAGGAAACAACAAAAAAGTTACACAAGTTGCTGATGGCCAATGGCATTGTGAAGGGAATAACGCTTTTTATGCCACTAAAGAGAATAGGTATATCGCCAGTGTGACTTTAGCTGATTTCACAGGTCAAATGTGGACCACTGCCTTCAATGAATCGGCCATTCAAATACTGGGGCACGATGCTAATGAAATGGAGTCTTGGATGGAAACGGACGAGGCCAAATTTAAATCCATCATTGCTGATTCAACTTTCAAACCTTTTGTGTTCAAGTTGAGAATCAAGGACGAAAGAGGTTCTGATGGAACAGTCAGAAAGAAAGCTACGATCGTCAGCGCCACGCCAATCGATTATTTAAACGAGTCAAAATTGCTATTGGAAGCCATTGCTAGGTTTGACTAAATCAAAACCATTGCGCATTTATTTTAATATAATAATAAATCATGAATCCAATCCATTACTCGAATCAATCCAAATTGCTAATGCAAGCTATTGCCACGGACTAGTTCGTTTTTAAAAAATCTGGTCTTTAATTTTAATAGTGCAAAGATTCTAAAAGAAGGTTGCATAGTATATTTTACTTTTGCCTTAAAAGTAGTTGCCTAACTAATTTCTTCACTTTCCACTCCTAATTGGAAAATTCCGTTTATTTCTCCTTTTTCAAGACTTTCATCTGTAAAATATTGTATGGTCGTATCGCTGAATGCTTTTTCGCAACAACTGTTACGCTCCAATGGCGGAAAGGGGATTTGAGTTATATACGGCAATATCGCACGAATACATTTCCCCTTGGATTCAGGCAATCTGTCAATATAATTCGCAAAGCTGTTCCCTAAAAATACTATCCTTCCTAATTGATTCCTGGTCCAATTTGTGCACAAGATGTTGTTATAGAGGCTCACATTACAATGAGGCATGAAAAAAAGAACTTTCGAGACTTGGTCTATTTGATGTCCCATTCCAGAATCATTATCTGGAAGAATTTCGAATTTCAAATTTCGAAGAAGCTCTTTTTCGTTGTCGTCCAGTAGAGGTTCATATACCTGAATAGCAGAGGAATGGAAACAGGATGTGGACACTAAAGTTGTTTCGGAAAGGATCTCCATGGCCATTGCAACTTGGTATTGTGCATTACGAGTAGAAAGTCTACCCACGCCAAGGAAAATCATTTGATCAAAATCGCCGATTAGTGGTGATACTTCCTCAGCGAGTTTCTTCATTTCTTGTCTAGCACTTGGAATTATAAGAGCGGTCCATTCTTGCGAGTTTATATCTAGCACAACTTCATCTATAGCAATATTCTTCCCGCGTCTCTTGCTTCCTTTTTTCCTGTTGACAGTTTGCCAGTCATCCATCTTCCATACAGCTATCCTTCCTTCTAAACGCTTTCAAAAATCAATATTTTTTCTTGCCAAAAAGCCAAACCGATGTTTTGACTTTCGATTCTTGATGGTTGATTTATTTCTCCTTCACCTTTCATACTTAGTGTAAATGTCTTTATTAAAGCCAGAATTAGTAAATAAACCATAAAGGATTGACTAAATTCGGTTCCAAAAGCTTCACACCATTACTCTATCTTCGCATTTTTAATTCAATGGTTTCAAATCTTTTTCGAAACAGCAAATTGAGACATTTTTAATTGGTTAATGTTTGCGTGCCACTCTTTATCATTCCAAATGTCAAGGATTCGAATTTCAAATTCGTTTTAAGTGCAAGGATACTTAACCGCGAGTGCCCTGGACACTATTTTTCGATACGTGGTAATGGGAAAACAAAACGGAGCCATCGGCTTATATAAAAACAAAACTACTATATTATAATTAAATTCAGGCTATATAATATGTCCTGTCAATATATCATCGAAATCCGCTTCAGATTCATATTGCTCTTCAATATCCGCTTTTGAATGAGTTAATGCAAAACCTTTCTTTGCCATGACAGAACGAATAGTAACTGTCAGAGTGATTACAACTGCGATGATTGCTCCTCCAGATATTGCAATAACGGATGCTTTATTTAACCCTGTAGCTGAGCTACTTTGAGACTTTGATTCCAGTGGTTCTGTCGTAGGCGATGAAACAGAAGGAGCTCTTGAAGCTGCAGCACCAGAAGAATCACTTGGTGAAAATGAAGGATTTGCACTAGGGGAAGTCGATAGTACTGTAGTTGGTGAATCAGTTGGAGAAGTGATCCTTGACGATGTTGGGGCTTCACTTGGCGAAGAACCTGGAAAATGGGTTGGTGAATCAGTTGGTGAAGAAGAAGGTGAATCAGTGGGCAAAAGACTTGGTGAAGAAGAGGGGGACGAACTCTGCAAAGAAGTTGGAGATGCAGAGGGCAAAAGACTTGGTGAGGAAGACGGCAAAGATTTCGGTGAAGAAGAAGGTGAAGAAGAAGGCAACGAACTCACTAAATAAGCTGGCGAAGAAGAAGGCAAATTACTTGGCGAAACACTTGGTGATGCAAAGGGCAAATAACTCGGTGAAGAAGGCGAAGTACTTGGTTCAGCAGACGGCGTCAAAATGCAATTTGTAATGACACAGCTATCGTTTTGAAATGACGAAGGGCATTCTGTTATTTTACAATAGGTATCGTTTTGAATGGAAAGTGAAGGCAAATCGAGAAGAGTCAAATACGATAGATTATCTATTTGGTTATTGATCAACGAACTGCCCAACTCTATTAATAAAGACAATCGCATTCACTTGTACTTACAGTGAATTTAAATTCAGGTTTTGAATGGATATCACCAGATCATATGCGCTCATTTCTCTGGTGTCCGTGATTACCCTTTATTAATAGTTTCGAATCGCATTAGCTATTCAATTCGTGAATGATCTGAAAATTACTTACATGTTCTTTAATGAGAAACAATTATGCTCCCACTGTTGCCATAGCATAGACAAACTGCCATTAAAACTACTCTCGGAGAAGGCGTTGGCGTTTTCACACACAAGCCGTGCGTCGGTCGAGTTACAATCGCAGTTCTTTCCATGCACGAAGGCGATTAAGATGGGGAAGGAAACCAACCTGTGCATGATAAAGAAGTTAAATGATTGACTCCGGTCAAGGAACTTTAATTTTCAAAATAAGGTTCCATTGAGAAAGTGGGAGCGTGGCCTTTTTTTGCGTACTTCTTTAAAGTAGGTACTATAGGGTTCTTAGGCGAAATACTAAGATTTACTATGTTAGAGTTGCTGCTCTCACTGTTCATACTTGCCAGGCAATATCTTTTTACTTTGCCAACTACCAGTACCTACTGTTTCACCTATCAACTCCTAATAACCGCGGGGGCCTATCCGCCCCATACTTTTTTTATTGGTTCAATAGGATGGATGAGTGAGGCAGAGCAAGGTTGGGATACGGAGAGAGAACAGGACCTTCCTCTAAAGGACTATATTCCTTACCAGGGTGGTGATAAGAGGAAGACACAGGTGTATCGTTGTAGGAGATGTGGGGTCCAGGTGGCTAGGGAATGTGATGCATTGCAGCTACTTGGGAATGAGAGAGAGGAGGTACAGTTCCTGAAAGTACGCAACGTCAACCTCGATGGA
>Ga0105055_10004053_pt1 | contig 21740 bp, 21 predicted proteins | sample BON03_FD_78090 | JGI IMG/M metagenome (GOLD analysis project Ga0105055, IMG submission 78090) | Freshwater microbial communities from Lake Bonney liftoff mats and glacier meltwater in Antarctica - BON-03 | ecosystem: Environmental > Aquatic > Freshwater > Ice > Glacier meltwater | place: Lake...
ACCATTGCTGATTTTCATTCAATTTTCCAACAGGCTTTTTCGAAAATGGTCCTACTAGCAGCTATGTTGCTGATTTTCATTCAATTTTCCAACAGGTCGTTTCGAAAATGGTCCTACTAGCGGCTACGCTTTTCAATAGCAGTTGTGGAAAATGACCTGAAAAGTGGATTTTGGCAAAAAGACCATCATTGAGAAGGATTTGGAGTGTGAATACAAATTCAATAAACAAGAATTCATATCTCATGGCCGACCTGTCGGAAATGGATTCCGAATCTAGTGAATATCAGATATATGACGAAGGCATTGAATCAGAGTCACTAGATACTGAAAATTCAGATTTGGAAAATGAGTTGGAATCAGATGAACATGAATCACAGTCTGAATCAGTCTCTGAATCAGTCAGTGAAAATGACACCGAATCGGATTCTAATGAAAGCGAAAGCAGCAGCGAAGATTTCGATGACGACTCTGAAAATCAAAGTAGAGAGGGACACCAAGAGACGCCATCGAGATCCAGTTCTGTGGAAAAACTCCAATCCTTCATCAGAATGGTAATTTATCGTCTTGCATTTATCCGCACCATAAATAATATAGTTCAGTTGCAAGCGAAGTTGAGATGCTTGAAAGCCAGGCAGCTTTATTTACTAGCGTTGCGAGATCATGCGGACAGAGCGGAAGCTATTGCCGAGGAAGCCGAAGAAGAACCGCGAGCTGGATCTGATCTTACCGAATTTCGACATGCCGGATTTTCTAGTGATTCTGATGCAACAGAAACATATGAAGACTCTGATTCGGCTTCTCTCCCAAGCGATGCACCAGAAGGCCGAGAAAATGAATGGGAATTTTATAATAGTTTGGAAAACTCTCCTGATCCTGCAAATAATCCAACTAGGCCAACCGTAGATGAAGCACGGGAAGCTTATTTGGCATTTAATGCTGAACACTACCTACCGACCTCAAATGTGCTTGAAATAGCTTCCGAAGAAACTGCAGTTCAGGTCGTTGAATTTGAAGAAGTTGACCACGAAACAAACCTTTTGACAGATCATCACGAAGCAGGGCATGAAACGGATTCTGTCGAGCATTCCACGAGCTCCTCTCGCCAAGAACTGAAATACATGACAAGATATGGAATTTTTTTGATGTTGACTATGTTTTTCGCTGTGTTCATCAAGTTTCTAGATGTGAATTAAGGCAGAACTTTTGATCGAATTAAAAAACAGCTCGGATACAATGGTAGTCCAACAGTTCAACTTCTAATGTACCCAATTATAGGCAGTAGTTGACTTTCTATTCACTTAACCCGACGGTCTAGCAGTAGCCAAATAGTCACTAGTAGTATCTCATAAGGATCTGATGTTTCATTCTGAATAAATCATTCAGTTCACTTTGAACGGCTGAAGGATGTATTTGAGTGATTAGTAATGTTTCAATAAATTAATAAAAGGAATAAATATTTGTTCTATAAATATTCGCTTCACTTGACTCCATCACCCGCACAATGGGGACACTGGTCCGTCTGGTCCCTCAGTTTAGGGATGCCGATATTCTTTTTTCAACGAGCCCTCTCTAATTTATTGCTGTGGGTTTTCTGCTTTCATGTTTTGAAATATTTTATGACGCTGTTCCTAAATTTTACTCCACAGTCAATTAGCTAGTTTACGTCAAAAAGGAATGAATGAAAAATGACGACATAGCCTAACGCTGTCCGACAACAAAATATGCTACGATGGCCTACCCATTACTATAGCACGGGATTGGGCGTAAATTGAGTATAATAACGGATCTATTCATATCGAGATTCTAGTTCTAGTCAGTAAATAGTTCCGTTATTGGTTATGACTTTCAAAATTTGGTATTATGGAACAGAGTAGTACTTTTTGGGATCAGAAATGATCTGTTTCAAAACTCAAACTGCATAATGAACATGCACAGACTCGCTTTGACATTCACATTGGTTGCCATTTTTTCAACTGGAATTGATGGAAAAAGCGATCTCTCAACAAATGATGCTCGTGTTCGTGCCGTGCAGCTGATTCGCAAGGGTAAAAATGGCAGGCTTGAGATAGTGGAAGAGGCAATGAAAAAGTTAAAAGAATGGAACGACAAGGACCACTACGTACTATCCTCAGTAGGGACTTTCCATTCCGGCAAGAGTTTCTTGATGAACCAACTGATGCAAAAGACAAGCGGATTTGCCACTGGATCGGGTGTTGATCCCACCACTAAAGGTATATGGATGTGGGAATCTCCAGTAGAAATTGGTTCGTCCAGAAAATCAACGATCTTGCTAGACACGGAGGGATTGTCAGCTTCTGGCAACGGTCCTGATTATGATGCAAAGATCTTTGCGGTGGCATCACTAATAAGCAATCATCTGGTTTATAACTCAGTGCGCGTAATCGACGAGTCTTCAATGGAGTACTTGGAATTGCTCGCAAGAAGAGCAAGATTGTTTCAGGTCAGCGCTTCTCATAGTAAAGCCGCTGATGGGCCAACCACAATGAATCTTTTCCAGTTTCCTTCGTTGACGTGGGTAGTGCAGAATTTTTTTCAAAACCTAGAGAATGAGACTCCCAATCAATGGCTTGAACGGATGCTGGTCCAGCAAGTTGAAACGACAGAAGACGGAGATGTTGAAGTGAGTGGATTGAAGGACATATTTCAACGCAGATTCTGTCGGACGCTATTCTTACCTGCATCTACGAAAGAGGAATTGCAGAATCTTGATCAATTGGATCAAAAAGCGTTGACAAGCGAGTTCAATGATGACATAGCGAATCTTATAGAACATTTGGGTAATGAGTTGGGAGCCGAAGACCTTGTCAATAGACAGTATCTCGATGAAGCCGAGGCAACCAGCCAAAAGATACTTGCTGCGGAGAGCGTTGAGGGAAGACACCCGCGTAAAGGACGAGAAATAGAAAAATATCTCAGGATGCTAGTGGAAGCAGCGAATGGAAATCATCTGGACAAAATGCCATCTCGCTGGAACTTATATCTCAAGCAACAAATGGAGCAGTCTCTAGGTCTTGCATTGGGGACTTTCACGTCGCAGATGGAGCAAGTGTTATCTCAGGACGAACCCGTGCCTCATACAGATTTTGAAATGAAGTTGGAACAAATAACATTGGATTGCTTGCATCAATTCCGAGCTTCGCTGTTTTACATGAATAACGATGCAATTACGAATACCCTAGCGAAACTCGACAATGGTTTGAAGGACTCAAAAACGCAGCTTTCAAGCACTCACGAAAAGAAACTACAGACTTTCTTTAATGAAAAGAAGGACAAAACAGTCAGAGTAATGGAAGTTTTTATATCGTCTTTATCCCTGCCTATGAAATCTCGAGATCTCCGAGAACGAATGAACGAGAAAAAGAAGGAACTCGAGGAGAATTATCGAGTATACAGACAGGATTATAACAAGGAAAGTTTAGAAGGAGCAGAGGGTTTTTTGGAAAATGCCCTGCAGGTAAAGTAGAAGAGAAGCAAAAAGAGAACAACGATATCATGGACCGTATGATGCAAAGTGCAACTGAACAATCTACTCAAAGTTTTTGCAAGAAATTTGAATCTGAACGGAAAGGAGAGACGAATAAAATGACTGCAAAGCAAATAACTGGTCTTCTTAATTCAGCAGCAGCAATTTCGAGAAAACAATGGACAATTCTTGTGGCTTCTGTGGATAATGAAGAACCCATTTACAAAAAACATGAAACTGATTTCGAAGGTGCGTTACGTGTCTTGCAGCGTGGATATAGGAATGAGAACGTGAAACTTCATGAGAAGCATGCAAGTAAGGTATTGAAACGAGCGTACGCCCAGGTAGTCCATGAAGTTGACGATTTAGCCTTCCGCTTTCGAAATTTGTTAAACACATGGACTTCTGGTTACATATATTCCCGACCTCGCATGATTGTGAAGGTCAATCTTGTGAAAATATTTCCGGGTGATTCTGAAACACTGGAAACAGTCATTGAACATTGGCTTGAAAGAAATCAGGCAGCTTTTGAAGAGCAACAAAGCAAAAAAACAAGTTTGCAACGATTTCTAGCGTGGGTATTCTCGATGGTTTGGTCAGTTTTGGTTTGGGTTGTGTACTACGTACTTTGCATAGCCATCATTGTGGTTGGCATTCCTTCGATTACATGGGCATTATGGCAACATTATATAGCTCGTCATGAAAATGATATGCTCCCATTCGACACGCGCGTTCTTGAGAAAGCTAAGGACATAGTTAGAATGCTTTTTCGTCGGTGGCAAAAGATAGACACAGAGCCAGAAAGAGAAGGAGAGCCGGGGGTCAACGCGACAAAGAAAGCAGGCTCAAAACGGCAAGGAACTCGAACGGGAAAATGCTATTAATTCACATTCGCCATTTACTCCGTTTTAAAGGGCATCTCCTGATCATTTCAATTTCAACTTAATCATATATTTTGGAAGATTTAGAATGTTTTCAACAGCGTTTATCGTTTTTTATTGGCCAGAGCCCTGAACCATCAGTTGTGATACAGGAAAATGTTAGGATCCATCTATTCCGAGATGCATCTAAATTGTCCAGGGTTATGTGGTACATGTATCTTAATATCGCGCTTATAAGAGTGATGACAGAAATAGTACTAAATATTTTAGTTGCTGATTGCATTTTTAGATCGGTTATCTACATAGCTGCATGTGCCAGCTGATTGCTGATACTAATAGTACGAGAGAATCAGAGCAACGAACTCCGATTTTCAAATCTTTGCACATCAATTTAAACGCGGAATTCTCAACAAAGTTCTGTGAATCAGAAGACCAGAGCCACTAATCAATTATCACATGCCGTTATGGCTCCAATTTGCAAACCATATCCTGGTTGACTGCGAAATATCCAGACTTTCGATGCTCGTGCATCGCATATTGAAAGTAGCTTTCTATTGAATATATGGAGTACTCGCCCCTTTGTTACCTGACAAATTCAAATATCATGGCTTCGGGGAGCAATCTACGGGGTTGTATTCTCCGCATACGCCGCCAGCGTATTCCTCCTCTCCCTCACATTGGGGTCAAGCCATACCATAACCTAATTTTTGCGAGTTTTAACATCAAAAAGTCATTCATTAGGAATGGAGCGTTCCGCCGTCCAAGAAAGTTCTATCGATTCAAATTCAAATTCAATGCCCCAAGAATCAGGCCGAGATGCCAAATATGGAGTGAACAGTATCATTCAATTCCTGATCTCGCCACGTGTTCAAGACTTGAGAAATTTGAAGCATCCATGTTTCTCCGCTGGAGGCAATGCGCCATCATGTGTGAGCTTATAATCTTCCACAAATTCTCTTCTCGCTTTATTTCTGAGTATCGTTGTCCACCTTTTGGCTCCAAGAGTTTTCTTTTGCAGCATGTCTTGTAGATGAAATGCAGGAAAGAAAAGCATCGGATATCTTTTGTGAATCATTTGAAATTCATCGAAATCGATCAAGCCATCATCATTGACATCAAATGTTTCAAACAAGTTTTGAATGTTTCCGGGGAATATGGGTTTTGGAGTGATTGCTACACACATATCAATGACTTCTCTCTCATCCAAGGTACCGGATCCATCTTTATCGAAGAAACTAAATGCAAATTGCAGTATGTCAACTTGACTATAAATGCAGTACGTTGTGAGCACTTGGACGAATTCGTTGAAATCGATTTCTCCACTGCCATCGCTATCTACCAATGCAAAAACTGCATCTGTATAATTGGTTTTTTCCACGTCCAAAACCTTAAGAAATTCTAGAATTTCAAGAGAGCCACTCCCGTCGTCATCATACAAGTCAAAACGCACTTTCAATGAATCCAAATCCTTCTGAGTAACTTGACAATTCACGATAAGTATTTTCCATCATCAGTTCTCTTCAACTTACTTTTTAACAGCTCAATAGCCGACTCGGCAGGACCGCGCACTTGCGCCTTGATCCTGGCAACTGAAACAAACCGTTGAATGAACGAAGGTCGGTTTTTCCTAGATATGTGTAAATGGAACTAGTCGCACAATGGAATAAAATACTTACAGTGGCACATCATAACATTGATTGAAATTCACTGTATCAGATTCGTTGATACTGGATATCGACACTACCTTTGTACCAGACTCGCTTGGTGTCAATCGTTTGCTCAAAGATTTACTCGGAGGTTTTTTTAATGATTTCTGGCTGGAAGCTTTTTCGATCTCCTTCTTGCTGGAGCGTTTCTTTATTGTTTTTTCACTGACTGATTTGTTTTTTAATTTCTTACTCGAACCTTTTTCCAACTTGTCATCTAGTGCTCGTCGACTACTCGATCCCTTTTCAGCTACTGATATTTTTCGAGACTTGGAGGTATTTAGCTTTAACATCACTGGCTTCGATGATTTTTCTGTCCCTGATTGGTATGTTTGTGATCTGGTTGACATTCTTCAACCCACTGTAAATAGATGAAAGATGCTCTAACGGATCTACGAGTACATAAAATTGATTTTTTACATAAAAATGAGAAGGTCGTTGGAGTCGAAGGTGACGCACGCGATGCGAGAAGAATCCTTTGATGTGGTGAAAGAGCAGGTGACACAGATTCGAAACCTGCGAAATTTATGCCAGGAAAAAGAATTTGAACTTATTGAAGCCCGGAATACGATTATGCTGTTGCAAGATGATGTGGATGCCAAGTTGAATATGCAAGAATTAAATTTTGAAGAGATGGATCATCTGAGGACGATGCTGAACCAGGCTCGAATTAAAATTCGTGAGGCTGAGCATTCGAAATTGGTCGCTAGTGAAGAAGTATCGATACTCGGAAAATCCAGAAAGAACTTGGAGAAAGTAAAATTAGAATCCGTTTCAAGACTGAAGCACGAGATGGAGTCCCTCAAAGTGACCAATAGCACTTGCGAGGAAACGATTGAAAGACTTCACTCTGAGCTTGCTCGCCAAGATTCTGAAAATGAAAGGAAGCTCCGTCTTTCAATTGTTCAATGCAAGTCAGTGCGTCAAGAATTGGAAGATTTGAAATTGATGGAACAGGAGCATGTAGGTGTAATCGGCGCATCTGCTGAAGAAATAACTCACTTGAGAGATGCTAACAAAAAACTGAGTCATTGTAATCGTGATGTTAAAGCCAAATACCACGCATTGAGCATCGCGCAAGCCGATATCGACTCCAAACTAGACCTGGAAAAAAAACGTTATCAAGCCCAGAATAGACTGATAGATGAACTTCAGCAACGAAATAGGAAACTAGAAGAGTATCATCGCCAGCATCAGCGTGAGGTCGTTTTGTACCAGGAATCTAAATCTACTGCTCAAAACAAAATACAAAAGCAATTGACGGAGAAAAATCGAACAGAGGAACTGATGAAGGATAGGATTTCAAATTTAGAATTAGCTCTAGTGAAGTCTAACCAAGAGGTGGTAAATTGGCGTCGTTCATTGCAATTCCTGCACCATGAGATCGCCGCGATTTGCGCTAAAGAAAATGTCACTCAAATGGATTTTGAGTTCCCCGATGATTTCCTGCCAATCATGGGATCTTTAAATTCACTTTCTCGAGTCCATAAGCAAATATCCTCAAAATTAATAAAGTCGAAAGCCGATTTGAGCTCGTCTGAAAAATCCAAATATCAAGCACTCGCAGAAATTCAACGAAATAAAGAGAATATGAGCAGATTATGTGCTGAGAATTCATCATTACATGATATGCTAAAAAGTAGAGCCACTCCTCACGAAATTTGGTATACATCGACAGTTTTCTTAGCCCAGGTTCTCATGACTTTAAAAGCTACCATAGTAAACTTATTGCAGGAGAAAGAAGCGCTCTTACGGTACTGCTGCAGATGCTTTCAATTGGAGCGAAAATGCCAACAAAACTTTCGTTGGTGTCGCGGATACTTGCGTTCGATCCTTCATGCGGTGACAATGAACCACAAACATGTGGAGGATGTGGTTGTTACTTCTAATCGATATAGTCTGAGAAGTGTGTGTTTTGCAATAGTGGCGAGCAATCGGCTACGCAGAATGAAAACGTTCAGCCAGAGTAAATATAGAATTGGTTTCAATAACTGTGGGGTTGTGTTAGACCCAGTTCCGGTAATTCAGGAGCCCACACCCGATGTAGCTTTGCGGATCCAATCGGTGTTGACAAATGCTGATTTCTCCAGTGCTGATCGATTGGAGTTTCTGTTGCAAAGCATTGTGGTTGCTCCTATTCACAAATACAGCACGCCTTTAAAAAGTTTTCTCTCGTTTGACAATCATATAGATGGGTTTTCAACGTGTGTGGTGGATTTTAAAGATAAGTTGCTTCAATTACTGAAAACCGATTCCAATGACGGGGATGGAATTTTGTATCAACTGAATGAAGAACGAAAGGCAGCTGAATTGGAATTAGAAAACGCGCTGAGAAGCTTGAGTTGCTTGAGTTCCCCAAGTGATATTAATTAATGTGGCATTGATAGTTTGAATAAACCAATAAATGATGATTTCCGGAGTTACTATTTATTTGGATTTGATCGAATTTAAGCAGGGTGTTCACGATAGGTTCCCACGATCAACTGATATTCGTATCACATAGCAGTGAGCTACATCACATCCATGATCTCAAACCCTTGGCCTATTCAGTTGTATTCAAACCAATTCAGGTGGATTCCTTTCTTTTTGAAAGGAGTGGTTTAAAGTAAATCATCTCGGGAATAACAATTATTATTTTCAATCGAGTTCCTGCGGAACTACAGTAACGTGTCTTCTGTGATAGTATAGATATATCGTTCCAACAATCGCGTTTGCGGCAGCACAAATCAGAGCTGATAACCTCAGACAAATAGGTCCTGTACATGACTCTTCACCTGCCACAATCTCAGCATGGGCTTCATACACTTCAGAAAACAGTTTCGTTGCAAATATGTACGAGCCGAAACATATTGATATACCGGTGCTTGCGTACAATGTGGGCAGTTTGTCAAGATGAAATAATTCACCAAGTACCGCTGGATTCAAAGCGTTCAAACCTCCAAAAACCATTCCACAAGAAATCGCCGCAATGAAGAAAGTGCTTGGTGTAGATACACTAAGCGTGAGCATTGAGAAACTCATCAGTAAAACAGCCACTCCGAAGACACTACTTCGACGATACCCTCGTTTCTTCAGCTCATCAGATACCACCCCAGCCAAGATTCGACCAATGCAATTGCTCACAGAAACAATACTCACATAAACCTCTTTGTTGTCATTGGACAATCGAACAATCGTCGCGATCTGTCCCAAATTGTTGATCAACATGAATCCTGATCCCCAGGCTATCAAACAGGTCATACTTTGTAGTAAAAAAGAAGGACCCATCATATCTTGAATCACAGATGTTTCACTAACTTCAACTTCCTCGTCATCCAAAAGTCTCTCGTCGTCATCAGCTTGTTCATCCGATTGCGAGGCTATAAACCATATTAGGGACGCAAACACAGAAAAGATTGCTACGGTAAGGCCAATTCGAATCCCACGACTTGAATTTCGAAACGGAATTGCAACAATTAAAAGAAGAAGAAGCACACCTAATATCAAAATACCTTTTCGAATAACACCCCGCGCAGTTAATTCTCTCATTTTAGAAAACCTGACTCCAGTATCTGGTATTTTCAAAGCAAAGCTGCATAGAAGGCAAATAAATGGGAAATAAAAACTTAAAAAACCAATATAAGAAACCGTGTCTGGCTTAAAGAACGCCGAGTAGATCTGTTCATTGAGAGATCCTGACAAACCTACCAAGCTTTTGCACAGCCCCAGTGCCATGCCAGAATTATCACGGAAATGATTTGACACAGTAGGAATCACAGCAAGATCCGTTAAAACCGCAGCTTGACCTATGAGAAACATCACCGCATACAGAACCCATACATTGGTATGAATGTCCCAGGACAGGAAGATACTGAGCCATAGTAAAAGGTATCCAAGACAGCCGAGTAATCCCCCTAGCAGACAGACAGGCTTAGGACCGTATTTTCTGTAAAGTGGCCCGAATAAAATGCCCATGTTGCCACCAATGTTCTGAAACAACGCTCCATAATCAATCTGCTCCTGATCCAAGCGAAACGTGGTTTTGATTGTCACAGATAAATGCCCGTAACTTCGACTAGTTGAGATTTCGAATAGCACAAAGTTTCGAAAAACTTACATGTATGCCAAGCCTCCAATACTCTCAAGAAGAACACAGAGGCCAAGTGTAGCAAATCTACTTTTCGACATGCCTCGAATCTAGTAATGCGGTACGGTCCCGCATCACTCTTTTTAAATAGGTCTTCACACGAATAGGAAGGCTTTTGAATTTATGCATGTCGAATGTATCCATCATACATGATGTTTCAAAACAATGATATCTAATTATTTATAAACTTTTTAAATAGCAGCGTTGAGAAAACCATGCTTGATTAAGGGATTGAGTATCTAATTAGGGGTCACTTCCTGGGTATGCACATCCTTAGAAGACATTTCCTTGCGTCTACTAGCTCGACGAACCAGTTCTGAATGCGTTTCTTCAACTACAGCTTGTTGAGTAGCTTTACTGGCCACAAAGGCATCGTAGTCATTTCTTGGCTTGGCTCCCCTCGAAGCTAGTCTCACATGCAGTTTGTTAATCTTCTCTCTTTCTTCAGGGGTTTTAGATTCGAGGAACACTTCATGAACTGACTTGTCGTCGGCCGGATTTGAATCATAGTATCCAGAGACTTCTGTGGAATTCATCTTTCGCACGCCATGACCGTCCGTCAGATCCCATGCTTGAGCCACTCGACTGTTACGTCTGGAAAGCAACCCAGCCTTTGATGCATTGTTGATTAGACTGTTGCAATATATCGGGTATGTCACCGATGGATCCAAGTTCTTCTTCAGGTAGATGCATTCAGAAATGGTAACTTCGCCAGCTAATCGAATCGTTAGACTATATCGACGTATAGATATGACATCGCTTACCTTTGCCAGCTCGAGCTCGAGCGAGGATGTCATCGGTGTTCATTGTTGAAGCTGTTTCTGATCCAACAGTGTTTTGCTGTTTTTGTTTTGAGTAGTAGTAGTATTACCGAAAACAATAGAGTCGAATTCTGTTGAAGAATTATTCCAAATATCTTTTACTCGTAGCCGTACTCATCAAAAACCACTAAGAGTTCATTACTGTAAGATTTGCATTAACCCAAAATAGAAGTATATTTTTACAATTTTAGATTACAGATTCTTTCGTTTATTAAAACGTTGTTGTTTGCGCCGTTGGGCTATTTGACCTTGCGTCAACACAGCCTCCTTCATCATCCTCTCTTTGAGTCTCATGCGTCCTTGCAAAAGAAGGTCCTCTTGCTGCATATTTAATAACTCTTCTTGCTCCGAATGTATTTGACTGGTGAGTTCCGACAACTGACTCAATTCTTGATCCTTCTTGAAACTCTGCAAGCGATGTAGTTCCAAGATGCTTTCCATCACCGATATTCGTTTAGACTTTTTGTCGATTTTTACATGGATTTTCTTTTCCATCAGAGTATTCTTATCTGCCAACAATTTTGAAAAAGCTGTTGTTGCAAACTTACGTAGATAAATATCAAAGGCGATTTGACTGATAGGATCAGACTCGAGTGCCATTTTTATATGATCCAGCGCCGTTACGGGGTTTTGAAAAATGAGCAACTCCAATAGCGAGGAGGCGAGATGGGTCACACAGACCAATTCTGGACAGTCACAATGAAATTGTATTGAAGACTTGAAATGTCTTGTGTATAAACAGTCCATGGTTTGACCCGAATTGTCCAATTGGAAACCTCTTTCAATCGCGCCAAGACTATCTTCGTTTAGAATTTCCGCTAGTATAGCCGCGATGAAATGGAACGGCGGATGCTCAGGATATTGTGATAAACATTCTTGCAAGACGGCATCAGATCTTTTAAAATCTTGCTTGAATAGAAATGTTGTCAAGAGATAGTCTTCAAGGCAGTTCAAATCGTGATTTCGTTTTTTAATTCGTTTACGCTGGGTCAGGTTGTGTGCGTTATAACGCGCTTCGGCTGTTGCTACCATAAGAGACATCTGAAATAGAGCAAGGTCACACTTTCGATACTGCTTCCATGCATTCTGAATTATGCAAGCTGCATTCCGCCTTCGATCGAGACATTCTTGAACCAACACCTGAAGATGCGTGTCACTCGCATTGTTGGTTATGTGCTTTAAGAACTCCTTAGCTCGAACGTCGTTTCCATGAACTGCCACGTATAGCAACGCTGTTAGCAAATGGATTCGATTGCTGTTTGGATGAATTCGAAGGGCTCTGAGAAATGTGTATTGTTGCAACAATTCAAGTTGTCGCATGCGGGGGTCTAACTTCCATGCTCGTTGAATCATTGAGGAAGCTTCAAGACTGAACTTGGCTTCACGGAACATTAAGGACAATGCCCCGTTTACCAACTGTAAAGGATTTTGGTCATCACAGGTCACATCTTCAAAGTTCCCTTCAAATATCATTGAAGAAAAACATTGACTCCTCATTTGTCTCAACTGTTTCCACGTCCGGTTCCATGATATCTTCGTTTGCATGACATTTTGGATCCTCATTTTAAACCCTTGTCTGCTCTGCCATCCCTTCCATGTGGACGTGATGATCACAGCGCATCGGCTCTGCTGGAGTCCCTTTAATAGCACCTTGTAGTACCTTCGTGATACAGTGCCTCGATAAACTGATTGAACATGAACCACTAGCAAGTTCCGATGTTGTTCGAGCGCTTGTTGTCGGCCTACTTGTCCTCGATATAATCCCTGAATTTTAGAAGCAGCCCAGTTTTGCTTGACTCGAACGAGCATGACTTGCGGCTCTTTCAGGGCGAGACGTTTCCCCATATGAACTATATGCATGTTTCACTGGACGCTGCATAAAATTATTGTTAATGAAGGTTGTTTCATTGAGAATAAATGTTTGTCGAGGTGGGACGATGTCATACATATTCTTGGGGGTCCATTCCTCCTTGATGTTCACAATTTCGAGCAGCGAACAAATCCGTTGAATCATTTTGGAATGACGAACCGCATCTCTCCAACCAGGAACTCCATTCAGCACCCTAAGCACATGAGGGGAATCCAGGCAACTTTGCTTGATAAAATCTTCTGTCAAGACTAATGTAAAACTATCATTCAACTCTGCGCAAAACGCATTCACGCGCATCAAGTTACAGTTCTCTAGGAATATCACTAAGCTCAAAATCCTACCAGACTCGGTCACTTGAACGGTATTGGCAATACTAATTTGCTTAAACTTCAATGCTGGTTTCAAAGTTTCCCAGGAATCCTCAGCGGTGTTGGTCCGAACCAAATCCACACTTTTTAAAATCATCTTGAATAGTTTGTGTCTGTTTTTCAACCACAATAATGACATTTTGTCTATGTATCCAACCCATTCCACTAGGTGGTAATAGGAGAGAATCAGGTGTTTGAAATCACCGTTATTTTCGATTTGAACGAGGAGATCGAAAACGCCTTGAGAAGAGCCCCATTTGGAAATGGCTTTACGAACATACACTTTTACATCCACTTCATATTGTTGCATGGAGATTTTGGTTTTGGTGAAGGACGCTGGTCGCTGCAAATCAAAATCCGCAACATCAAGTTGTAAAGGTTCCAATTTTGTGCCTCTTGCTCCACGTCCATAGAAGCATGCTAGTAAAAATGAATCATCTGGTTTGCTTAATAGAGCTCGTTTCAAGAAGAACTCAGCACCAGCAATGTCTTTCACAATCAGATACCTGAACACACCGTAGTTGCAAACTAACATTGGATCATCGCAATTGCGCAGAGCTTTTCGAAATAAATAATCCATTTCAGTTTCGCATGGCTGAACAGAGCTGGCTTCTGGGCAAAAAAGCACTGGAGTTAGAACTCGCGCTTGATTTCCTCGAAGGAATCCATACGTGTCATGGTTCTTGGCTTGTGTTAACATCTCTGTACGCAGGCTCGAGGCGAGGTTTGAACTATTCATGCGAGTGGCAACGATGTAACCAATAACAGCTCGAGGATCGTCTCCGTAATTGTCCAGACGCTTCATACAATCTTTGTAAATACAAATAGCCTTTTCAAAATCTGAGTGCACGTGGTGCCATATTGCCAAATGCAGTTTTGCTTCGTCAAGGTCTAGCTCTGGAATAATTTTAACTATTTTGGGAATCACGTTCATTCCGGTACTATCGTTCATCCCTGTAGAATCGTTTACTAGGTTTGTGATCACTGCCCATAGATGATCCAGTCTATTCGATTGTATTCGAGCTTGGGCAACTCTATTTGCTGCACTGTACTGTCGGAACTGCGATTGAAGTCGTATTGAAGCGAAAGAACGTTTTTTCAAATCGACACGTGTCGATATTTCCTCCTTTAGACGGGTCCTTTTAATCCAACGTTGAATCCTCACAATGTTTTCGGTTCTTTGCTTTACTACTTCAAAAGCTATTAAAAACATTTCAAAGTCTTTCTTCGCTCTATAAAGTGATTGAAGTTTGACGACTGATTCGTGTACATTTCGAAATCGAATCCGTTCCTGCATCCCTCGAAATCTTGTCTGAATAACGAGACTTGCATTTTGCTTATTTTCCAAAACAGCTTCCAGTTTTAATCTTTTTAAGTGATTTTTTTTCTGAAGACAGCGGCGAGATGCAATCTGCCTAAAAAAACACTGAATGTAGATCGAGGCGTAATTCTCCCGTCGCAATTTTGGATATAATCCTGACCTTCGAATAGCCCATCCTCTTAAATGAGCCTGAAATAAAGAAAGGGAATCATCCAGTCTCTCAAAATATTTTCTTACTATATAACCCCTCCACAGTTTCTGAATCGTAACAACCGCGTGCTTCGCTTGTCCGGTTCTAGTACTGTCTACCGCACGATTCCGGAGTTTTTTCTTTTTAAGACCAAATGATTCTTCTAACTCAGCAAGTCTGCATTTAACAGACTTGCTCATCGTTTGCTTCCCAAAACGCCTCTTTTCGAAACTCTTTAGTTTTCGAACAGAGAATAATGGAACATCCGCAGACTGAAATTGTACCAAGAAGACTTCGTCAACCGTCGGTACTTTCATTGCAGTTGCCACTTTCTTCCGTTTCTCGTAACATTGATCGCAGAAATTCGAAACTCTGCAATTCGCTTGGCCACATAGAGCACAACTTCGACCGCGCATGAAACGGATATTATTCTGACGGGACTATCCGCATATCCTGCGATGGAGAGGTTGGGCAAGCAGGTCACCTTGGTAGGTTTTATTGTTTTATTGAGTAACTTGGTATAATTGTATTGCAAGGCACACGATCAGCGAGTGACATGTATTGGCTGGAGCTGTGATGGGAGTATGCTCGCCTCTGGTTCTGTGGATAATGGCATTAAATTCTGGGGTTTTGACTCTGCTGGCCATAGCAGGGAACTTCGAGAATGCACTGTGCACTCTAAGAGGCTTGAGCGACTGTGTTGGAGTCACTCAGACCCCATGCAATTGCTCAGTACTGCTTCTGACAAGACTATTAAAGTTTGGGATACTCGTGCAGGAAGATGCATGAATAGTTTAGAATTGACAGCTGAACCTTTGAGTCTTGATTTCTGTCAGGATGGTTTTTACGTTTGTTCCGGTGATAAGAAAGACGATCTGTCGTTATTTGATCTCAGGAAGATGGAAATGTGTGATAAGTTACAGGCTCCACCAGACACTATGGTCAACGATATTAAATGGAACACCGCCGGAACACATTTGTATGTTGCTGCTGGAGCTACAGGAAATGTCGGAGGAGATTTATTAATATTGGATACAAGAGGAGGGAAATTGAATTTAGTATCTCAAACGAGAGTTCATACAGCCAATTGTCTTGCTATTGACTGTTCCCCTCAGAATAATTTACTTGCATTAGGTAGTGTGGATTCTATGGTTTCTATTTGGGATACCGCATCGATGGTCTGTTTGCGAACACTGACTCGAGCAGATTCTCAAATTCGATCGTTGGCGTTTAATTTCGATGGTTCTCTGGTAGCTTATGGATCCGCTGATCCAATGATTTATGCAGATGATGCAATGACAGGAAATCCTATTACCGGAATTGACTCCAGTTATGTTGATGCCGTTTCTGGGTTATCATATAATCCGAAAGCGAACATTGTGGCTTATTGTGGAGATGAACCAAAAGGCACACGAGGTAAGTAATTTTTGAAACTTGGATTCTTGAAATCATGCTGAAAATATACAGGTGGTTTTGTGAGAGTATTATCCATCGGGGGCCAAATTCAGTAAAATATAATAATAAAATTAGTTTTTAGCCGACATGCCTGCGATTATACCTCTCGGAATCATTCAGCTAGGGAGTCGATCGATTCTCACGAAAGTTTCATTTTTTAAAAATGGATACCATTTTCCAAGATTTTATAATATAAACAAATTAGATCGGAACTAAAGAGTCCGAAACGATGTTTACGACAGAAAACCGGTGATTTATTAACTAGTCAAAGTGGTTTAGGAAGATATTATATTGGCAACAACGACGAAGTTTCACTTAAATCGATTTGCAAAGCAGGTGGCCAAAATCCATGCCTTATTAAATTTCCAAACACAGTAGATGCGCCTATCGACACAACCAATGCACGTGAGGTTCCGTGAAGGACAACGGAGCCTGCATACAACATATTCTCAGCATCAATGAAAGAAACCTTCCTCGACCCTGTAGCTCCAGATACATACAAAACAACACCCTCCTAATATCACATTCAGTCGCTACGAATCTCTTTTTAATCACACTTACTAAATCAAACGGGCAAACGGAGAGTCCTTCAGAGCAGGCGATCACTCTACAATCTGCAGGTACAGTATCCCCAGTCTCTACATAGACTATATCTCCAGGAACCACTGAGCTAGCATCAATGCAAAGGTTACGCCCCCCACGAGTGATCTGTGCACTGTCTGGAACGCATCGGCGATAGCTCTGCATCGTGGCCGTGTTTTTTAACCATGGTAACAAGCAACACATCCATGGAGGGCAAGGTTGAGGTGAAGGAACTATGTTTGAACCACATGTGTCCATCAATTGGCTTGCAGCACTCATTCTAGGTATTTCAAAAAATGCAAAAACAAAGGCCTTGTATCACTTACGTTAGTCCCGAAGTGAGGTCAGTGTTGTATCTGTCGGCTAGATCGTTAATCTCCATCACATGACACTCTTCCCCATAATGTGAATCGTCAACTGCGCGGGACACGTGAACAGCCAACACCTGCGACAAGGAGAGCATCCAAATAAGGATAGGTCCCCATACCATTTTTTTGTGCCCTCATTGCAAATAGCTTTTGTTATGTGTAATAGTGTTTGTTGTTGTAAAGTATCTGTTTGACATCATGGCAATTGGAAGATTCGTGTGGATGACTATACCTGAGAAAGTATTGCTGTATGGGAACATCCGTATGCTTTATACGTGGGCACCCATTCTCGCCACTGATTGGGGCTTGTCACGTGAACAAATGAGCGCAGTTCTTACCGCTGGGGAATTGGCAGCTATAGTAGCAGGTTTTGTGACACCTGCTGCTGACAAGCTAGGAAATCGAGTCATGGGAATTGCTGCATGGGTATTTGCAGTCGCATGTGCGGCGCTGATTTTGTTACCCCCTACTTTTGCGTCGATTTTATGCATTCGTGTGTCTGCGAGTTTTGCAGCAACGGTGTATTTAGTATGTGCTCAAAGCTCTATTATCAATGGATTGCAAGGAGAAGACAACCGCGGACTTGTCACTGGTCTTTCAGAAACCAGTTGGAGCATCTCCATACTGTGTTTGATTCCACTTCTTTCTCTGTTCTTTGATCAGTTTGGTTGGAGAGCAACATTTGGTCTGTTCCTAGCATTGCTCTGTCCGTTTCTAGCAGAGATAGTGTTTTATTTCCCAGAAGACAAACGCATTCGAAGACGTGTAAGTGACGATGATTTGGATATTGATAAAAGATCATCACCTTGGTGGAAATCCCTTTATCGTACCAAGTACATGGTTGTGCTAAGAAACCCTACAGCTTTGATTTTTAATCTGTCCTCTATGTTCTTCAACATTGCTCATAATGCTACATTTGTTTGCTTCACCTTTTGGGCAGTCGATGAACACGATGTGGATGTGGAACAGATGGCTTTGGTCAGTTTTGTTATTGGTGCAGCGGAACTGATTGGGGCTGCCTTGGTTATGTTTGCTGGTGATCGTTTCGGGATGTTCAATTGCATTTACGTTGCGCTTGGCCTCTACACGAGCTTTACCGTTTTGTTTTTCTATCTGTCCAAAATGTCTCTCTATGCTGGATTGGCGGGTATCAGTCTGCTCTACGTTCCTGGAGAATTTGTAATTGTGGCCCAAATTGCAATGGTTGAACAATTTGTTGGAGCCGATTATCGGTCGACGTTACTAGGCATCAATTTCCAAATGCATTTTGTTGGACGCGCTATTGGTGCTGCCATTGCACCTGCCATGTACGCTGCTGGTGGATTGCAACTACTGACAATCGTAGGATGTTCATGTGCAGTTGTGGCGTTTGTCCTTGTGGCAATGTCTCACAGACGTTTTCACAAACCTCTTACATCTGAAATAGAACTTCAGAACGGAACCGAGGTTGCAATTATCTAACAAGGTATACAACCGTAGAAATAAAACGTAATAAGATGTTTTTTATTTTAAGAAAGATAACCTGCAATCAAATGAGAAGTATGTACTCGAATCTTAACTTTCGAATTCGGTGGATGACATCAAGTTTCAGTGATTTGGGTGCTGATGAGCTCTTAATCGAGATCGAAATGCTCGACTCTGAAACGAGTGCTTTTAGTATTGGTTTTGAAAGGAGTTCCTTTGACATAGATTGCGCCACATCGCTGTTCTCTAGGTGCCCGCGCTTGATGGAATTGCACCTCAGCCAATTGTACACAGTGGGGCTTGATTTGGACACCATGAAAGCGATCGGCAATTTTGTTTCTTCTCCGGCTTGCTGTTTGCGTGGTCTGATGCTGGGCCCGAATCACGTAGCTGAGGGTGGCACCGAGGTTCTCATGATCGCATTGGGGGGAAACATTTCGCTGGTGGACTTACACTTGAATCAATTAATTTGTCATACTCGAACATTGAGGATGCTAGCCTTCACCTACTAGCTGATTCCCTTACCAGTACAAAACGCCACTTTAACATTGCCGGTAATGATCTTCTCACCACCGCTGGTGAATCATATATTCAGAATAAACTCGATGAAATGGACCAGTGCGAAACCACTGTATCCTTTATACAGGAAAACCAATGATGTGTTCGTATCGTCAGCTTTGTCAGGTTACTATTGTTGCTAACGTCAATTGACGTCACTTTCATCCATTTTGATGTTACTAATACATCGAAAAAAATGTTGTGGGGAGCTCCCTGCAAATAGTTGTAGTGCTTTAAAAAAAAGGTTGAAGAGCTTGGCCAGTATGACGAGAGTGTCCTTGGTGGTAAGGAACACGAAGCAAGAAGCGACTTTGGTTGCGGTTGTTTGCTGTGTAGTTTCCATGTTACTATGGTGACCGGGGAAAATGATTGGGGTGGGCCCATAAAAGCAAAGTAGTCAAATAAAAATCTCGGTGAACAAGCATAGCAGCGATATAGGTGTCTATGTCCCGGATGAAGCACATATGCGGCTCGTGTTTAACACTGCCTACACCACCAAGATGCTTGACGAGCAGATAGCCAAGCTCAAGCAACGCATAGACCAGAAGGAGGCTCTCCTGGAGAGCGTTGGCGAGTCTTTGGTAAGATGCTACTTGACAGCAAGGCAGAGGTTGACACTGCAACAGCTGTGGCCCAGTATATCTACTTTTCTCTGGTTGACCTCACTGTGGATCGTCCTGTGATGCTTATGCTCTCTAGTGCCAAGCCCTTGGACAAGCAAGAGAAGCCGAAGGCTACCAGAGGAACCAGAGCAAGTGGAGGGACCAGAGCAAGTAGAAAGGAGGATAATGACTTCTACAAGCCGAGAAAGGGGAAAAAGAAGCCTCGCAAGTAACGAATTAAAATTCAAATTTCTCGTAATTAAAATTCTATTCCAAGGCTACACAAGCATGGACGAAGGGCCGGTATCGATCCCAGATGTGCTCAAGCGCATGAAAGTGAAAAAAGTGAAAAAAGTGGGCAAACCCAGCAAGCACCACAGCTCCTGGTACTCCGAGAGTTCCTCTGTTGTGTCCAGGATGTCCAAAAGATCCAGTGATTCGAGAAGGTCCCACTGGCTCGAGAAGGTCCAGGGGGTATTATGAGTTTCCGCCTTCTCCCAACTCCATGTCGTCTCGAGAGTCTCGTATTTCGCGAAGACGGGATGACCGGGAGAACGAGGAGTTCGTTCTGAACCACGAGGACATGGAGAACGCTGAGAAGCGAGACATCATGACTCGACTGAACATCTACAAGCAGCGTGGACTCATAGTTGCACACACCTTCACCCTCAAGTCTGACATAGAGGAGATGCGCTTGGAGGTGGAACGCATCGAGCTCGAGGAGTGCAAGAAGAACGGTGCAAAGAAGATGCGCCAGTGGTTGCTAGGAGGTTGTGGGTTGATCCAGTATGTGTTTAACCGTCCCGAGATGCCTGCTTTGTTGCGTGGTAGAATGGATGGCTTCGTGGACCACATCTTGCGCTGCATCGACGAGTTCGAGGCGGTGTTCGAGTTGGCGGCTGTAATCCATCCCAACCTGCTCAGCCTTGGGTAAATTGGCAACTTTGCGCTCGACTTGGGCTTTGTGTTTGGCACCCAGTTGGTCATCTTCCTGTTCCTGATAAAGTCCAGTGCGAAGAAGCAGGAGATGGACATGGCTGCTTTGGCGCAAAAGGTACGCGATGAGGTTGCTTAGGAGCAGCAGCAGATGGCACAACAGCAGATGGCACAACAGCAGCAGCAACATCAAGTCCAGGTGCAGCAGCACTTGCAGATGCAGCAACTCCAACAGATGCAACAACAGTATGCTGTGGCTGGAAGTATCGTTGCAGACAGAACTCCACCTACAGTGACGGTGATGGAGCCACAACAAGCAGCCAAGGGTAACAAGCCAACGACCCGGAAGAACGGCAAGGCGGTACTATCGATCTAAACAGATTAACCACTTATTTTCATCAAAATTTTATGCAAGCTTCGTGTATACACAGCATGACTCAGTTAGGAAAAGACGACCAAGAGGAGGAGACATGGGAGAGCTATGTGCAGGAGCGGAGCAGACAGCAAGACGAGTTCGTGGCTAGGTTCCTCACCTCTGACACTTGTGACACGTGTGGCCAGGAGGATATTGTCTACCTTCCCAGGAGGATGTATGGCAAGACGCTGACTCTCGCTAGGCTCTTCGTGCAACGACCTGTTGGCCAAGTTGCCTAGGTGTCCGATGACTGGCGCAACATTCGCATGCTGATACGTTACCTGGATACCAGGGATCCTAGGGCAAAGCTGGATTCCAGTGGCATAGAAACGAACGGAGGGTGTAGAGTGACCTTCTTTACGTGTGTCCTAGATGCCATAGAAGCGGAGATCAACCATATATTCGAGGAGGTTTGTGGGGACAGAGTTGGCATCCGGGTCTTCTCTAAACAATAATTTTTAAAGACAATGAAAATCGATTATTTTAAAGCACTACAAGTAGTGGATAAAAGCCATCAAATGCTAATTTCTTAATAAACAAGAGTATCTTGTTGAAAGAAAAGAGCCTGATGGCAATCCGTGAGGTAATCAGAA